>OGQP01002288.1_pt1 | contig 10324 bp, 10 predicted proteins | sample 1553251 | NCBI WGS metagenome assembly OGQP01 (sample SAMEA2580016, study PRJEB22360) | human gut metagenome | biome: human gut; feature: human-associated habitat; material: faeces | place: Denmark | collected 2008/2010 | reverse complement strand
CCAACCGCTGGACGCGGTCATTAAAAGCTTCGATGTCCGCCATCGCCTGAATCAGGCGTTCCTCGCTGTTACCTAGCGCAGCGCCCCCCAAAGCTTCCAGCCTGGAACGGATGTCCACCAGCTGTGCGGCCGCCTTGTCGGCGTCGCTGCGGGCCTGGACATAGGATGCCTTGAGGGCTGCATTCTGCTTTTCGAGGCGCTCGATTCTGCGCGTCAGTGCCGCCGTATCCTCTTCCGCTCCCTGCAACGCCCCGCCCAGCCCTACCAGGGTGGTAAGAGAGTATGCAAGGATGGAAGAAGAATTCGACATGTTGATTGTTAACTTACTGATTACTTCTTACCGATACCGCCGTGCTGTTTGAAGACACGAGTCGGGGCAAATTCACCAAGCTTGTGGCCTACCATGTTTTCCGTGACGTACACGGTGGCAAAGTTCTTGCCAGCGTGCACCAGGAAAGTCAGGCCGACGAAGTCAGGCGTAATCATGGATGCGCGGCTCCAGGTCTTGATCGGCTTGCGGTCGCCGGATTCAAGCTGAGCGTCGATCTTGGCGAGAAGCTTTTGGCTGACAAAAGGGCCTTTTTTGAGAGAACGTCCCATGTTATATAATCCTAGTTAAAGTTATAATATATTGATTACTTGGCATTGCGGCGCTGTACGATGACGGAGTCGCTGGGCTTGCGGAGACGGCGGGTCTTCTGGCCCTTGACGTGGCCCCACGGAGATTTGAGGTGCTGGCGACCGCCACCGGACTTGGACTTGCCTTCACCGCCACCGTTCGGGTGGTCGACGGGGTTCATCGTCATACCGCGCACGGTAGGACGAACGCCCATCCAGCGGGTACGGCCGGCCTTGCCGGACATTTCGTTCATGTGCTGGGTATTGCCTACCTGGCCGATCGTGCAGTAGCAATCTTCATTGAAACGGCGGATTTCACCGGAAGGCATCTTGATCAGCGCGTAACCCGCTTCACGGTTGGAAACGATGGCCTGCGGGCCGGCAGCGCGGGCTACCTTGCCTCCGGAACCCGGACGAATTTCAATGTTGTGAACGGAAGTACCCAGAGGAACGTTTTTCAAGGGCATGGCATTGCCTACCTTGGGAGCAACCTTCTGGCCGCTTTCCACCTTCATGCCCACCTGCAGCCCCGTGGGGGCCAGAATGTAGGATTTTTCACCATCCTTGTACTCAATCAGAGCAATGCGGCAGGTACGGTTGGGATCGTATTCGATAGTAAGGACAGTAGCGGGCACGTCAAACTTGTTGCGTTTGAAGTCCACCAGGCGATATTTGCGCTTATGGCCACCGCCAATGTGGCGGGTGGTGATGCGGCCATTATTATTGCGGCCGCCGGATTTCTTGAGGGGTCTGCAGAGACTCTTTTCCGGGGTAGAGGTGGTGATTTCGTCAAAGGACGGCCACACCTTGTAACGGTTAGAGGGAGTAACTGGCTTGAATGACTTGAGGGACATGATAGCTTTCCTTCCTAATAGGGGCTTTAAACGAGGTCAAGGGTTTCACCGTTGGCAAGCTTGACGTAAGCTTTTTTCCAATGAGCGGTGCGACCTGCATCAGAGCGGCGCTGGCGCTTGAGCTTGCCGTCATAGTTGGCGGTACGCACGGATGCGACCTTCTTGCCGAAAGCAACTTCGACAGCCTTTTTGATTTCGATTTTGTTGGCGTCACGATCAACTTCGAAGACCAGCTCGCCGGTAGTTTCCTGGAGCATGGTGGCCTTTTCGCTGATGCGCACCTTCTTGATGACTTGGTAAATGTCTTTCATGGCTTCTTAAGCAGTACGGCTGGCGAGGGTTTCTAAAGCGTTGTCAACGAGGATCACTGCATCAGCATTCATGAGCTGTTCAATGTTCACTTCCGCAGCGGTCATCAGGAGAACTTCCTGAACGTTGCGGGCGGCACGGTAGGTGGTTTCGTCAAAGGAAGCTGCCACAATGAGCACCTTCTTGGCATCCGTCAGGTCTTTGACGGCTTTGATGAAAGATTTGGTCTTGCCGTCAGCCACGGAAAATTCGGAAACGGTGCTGACCTTGGAAGCGGCAATCAGGTCACCCAGTACGCGGCGCAGAGCCAGGCGTCGGGTGCTCTTGTTCACCTTCTTGCTGTAGTCACAGGGGCGGGGGCCGAAGACCACGCCGCCGCCCACAAAGATGGGAGCACGCTTATCGCCGTGACGGGCATTACCGGTGCCCTTCTGGCGGAAGATCTTCTTGTTATTGCCGCTGACTTCTGCGCGGGTCTTGGAATTGGCGGAACCGGTGCGGCGGTTCGCCTGGTAAGCCACGATCAGGTCATGCACAGCCTGGGAGCCCTTGTCACTGCCTACAACCTGGATGTTGGCGGCGGCGGCTTCTAATGTAAAGGTATTTGCGGACATAGATAGGTTTTCCTATAATCAATGTGAGGTTAACTAAAGCCTTACTTCTTCTTGGCGGGGCGAATCACGAGGTAGGAACCGCGCGCGCCGGGCACAGCCCCGGAGATAAGGATGACATTATCTTCCGGACGAACGGCGACAACCTTCAGGTTCTGCACCGTGCGCTTGGCATTGCCCATCTGTCCGGGCATCTTCTGGTTCTTCCAGACGCGGCCGGGGGTGGAACAACCGCCTACGCCGCCGGTACGGCGGTGCATCATGGAACCGTGGGCGGCGGGAGAGCCGTGGAAGTTGTGGCGGCGCATCGCCCCCTGGAACCCTTTGCCTTTGGAAGTGCCGATCACATCCACCCACTGTCCGGCGGAAAAGAGATCCACACCGGGATCTTCTGCGCCTTCAGCAGGCAATTCGGATGCTTCTACGCGGAATTCCTTGAGGAGTTTGGTAGGCTGGATGCCCAGTTTCTTGAAGTGGCCGGCCTGAGGCTTGGCCACGCGGCTTTCCTTCTGCGCATCAAAAGCAACCTGGATAGCATTGTAGCCATCCTTGTCTTCCGTTTTAATCTGAGCGAAGGTGTTGCCCTTGACGTCAATGACGGTCACGGGAACCATAGCGCCGGATTCCTGGTCAAACAGACGGGTCATACCGACCTTTTTTCCGATAAGTCCTAGAGCCATTGTAGTGTGTCTTTCTGTTTTTTAATTACTTATCCGGGTGTCAAACTAGATGCGGATCGTGATGTCCACCCCGGCCGGAAGATTAAGCTTCTTGAGCTCATCAATCGTGCGCGCAGTCGGGTCGACGATGTCGAGCAAACGCTTGTGGGTGCGGATTTCAAACTGTTCAGCCGATTTTTTGTTGACGTGAACGGAACGGTTCACAGAAAACTTTTCAATACGGGTCGGCAACGGAATCGGGCCGTGAACTTTGGCTCCGGTGCGCTTGGCGGTTTCAACGATCTCCTGGGAGGAGCGGTCGATGGCGCGGTAGTCGAATGCGCGGAGTCGAATGCGGATTTTTGGACTTTGCATGGACGTGCGGTCTATTGGTTATACTTCAAAGGTTTGTTTATTTAGCCTTCTCGCTGACAATCTGGTCAACGAGGTTCTGGGGCACCTGTTCAAAGTGGGAGGGTTCCATGGAATAGGAAGCACGGCCACTGGAAAGGGTTCGGATGGCGGTGGAATAACCGAACATTTCGGACAAGGGGACCATAGCTTTCAAAATGCAGGCGTTGGCCTTGTTTTCCATGTTGCTGATCTGGCCGCGGCGGCGGTTCAGGTCGCCCATGATGTCGCCCTGGTAATCGGTCGGCGTGGAAGCTTCAACGGACATGATGGGTTCCAGCATGATCGGCTTGGCTTTTTTGAAAGCATCCTTCATGGCGAAGATGGCAGCCATTTTGAAAGCATTTTCATTGGAGTCCACTTCGTGGTAGGAACCGTCCACCACTTCAACGTGCACGTCCACCACCGGATAACCGGCGACGACACCCGTGGTCATGGCTTCATTAAGGCCGGCATAAACGGCGTTCATGTATTCCTTGGGAATGGCGCCGCCTACGATCTTGTTTTCAATGGTAAGCCCCTTGCCGCGTTCGTTCGGCTTCACATCGATGACCACATGGCCGTACTGGCCGCGGCCACCGGACTGCTTGACCAGTTTGCCGTCGCCATGGGCAGGGGCAGTAATGGTTTCGCGGTAGGCAATCTGGGGCTTGCCGATATCGGCTTCCACCTTGAATTCACGCATCAGGCGGTCAATAATGATTTCCAGATGAAGTTCACCCATGCCGGAAATCAGGGTCTGGCCGGTTTCTTCATCAGTCTTCACCCGGAAAGTCGGGTCTTCTTCAGACAGACGGCCCAAGGCATTGGACATTTTTTCCTGGTCAGCCTTGGTCTTGGGCTCTACCGCCATGGAAATAACGGTTTCCGGGAAGGTGGGGGGTTCCAGGCAGATATCATTGTCCGGGCTGGTGATGGTGTCGCCCGTGGTCACGTTGCGCAGCCCCACGATGGCGGCAATGTCACCGGAGTACACGGCATCAATATCCGTATGCTGGTCAGCCTGAATCTGAATGATGCGGCCCACGCGTTCCGTCTTGCGGGTGCGGGGATTGTACACGGTGTCACCTTTCTTGAGAACACCGGAGTACACGCGGATGAACACCAGCTTGCCGACGAATTTGTCAGCCCAGAGCTTGAACGCCAGCACCATGGGCTTGGCATCGTCCGTAGCGGTGATTTCGAAGGTCTTTTCCGGATCCAGCGTGCTTTCCGCGTGGGCGGGAACGGTTTCTACCGGAGAGGGGAGGTAATCCACCACGGCGTCAAGCAGGAACTGGACGCCTTTGTTCTTGAAAGCGGAGCCACCGGCAACAGGCACAAATTTGTTGGCGATGGTGGCGCGGCGGATAGCTTCCTTGAGCTCTTTGGGCGTGAAGGGTTCTTCCATGAGCACCTTTTCAGCAAGCTCATCGTCCACGTCAGCCACACGGCTCACGAGTTCATGGTAGGCCAGTTCGGCTTCTTCCTTGAGTTCGGCGGGAATATCCTCAATCGTGTAGGTGGAGCCCAAGCGGTCGTTGTCGGCGTAAATGACGGCCTTCTGGTTCACCACGTCAATCTGGCCGCGGAGCTGGTCTTCAGCGCCGATGGGGATCAGAATGGCAGCGGCATTCGCGCCCAGCTTGTTGTGAATATCGTCCAGCACGTTGTTGAAGTTGGCACCGGTACGGTCCATCTTGTTGACGAAGCACATGCGGGGCACGCTGTACTTGGTGGCCTGGCGCCACACGGTTTCCGTCTGGGGCTGCACGCCTGCCACGCCGCAGAACACCACGATGGCGCCGTCAAGCACGCGGAGAGAACGTTCCACTTCAGCGGTGAAGTCAACGTGCCCGGGAGTATCAATAATGTTCAGCTGGAAATTTTCGCCTTCGAACACTTTGCTGATACCTTCATTCTTCACCTGCTTCCAGTTGGTGGTAACAGCAGCGGAGGTAATGGTGATACCGCGTTCGCGTTCCTGCTCCATCCAGTCGGTCGTGGTGGAACCGTCATGGGTTTCACCAATCTTGTGAATCATGCCGGTGTAGAAAAGGATACGCTCGGACAACGTGGTTTTGCCGGCGTCAATGTGAGCGGAAATACCGATATTGCGGTAACGCTCAAGGGGAGCCTTGCGATTAGGATTATTTACGTGATCGGACATAGTGTCTGGAAAGTATCTGTAGTGATCGAAAGTGAATGATTCGGCTGACAGTCGCAGAAGGAATTACCAGCGGAAATGGGCAAAGGCGCGGTTGGCCTGAGCCATTTTATGAACGTCGTCGCGCTTGCGAACGGAAGAACCCTGATTGTTGGCGGCTTCCTTGATTTCGTTGGCGAGAGCCTTGTGCATCGGCACACCCTTGCGGTTGCGGGCGTAGTTCACAATCCAGCGCATAGCCAGGGATTCGGAACGGGCCGGATCCACTTCAAGCGGCACCTGGTAAGTAGCGCCACCGACGCGGCGGCTCTTCACTTCCACACGGGGTTTGGCATTTTCAATGGCGCGGGTGATTACTTCCAGAGGATCAATGCTGTCCGTGCCTTCATTAGCCATGTCAATAGCAGCATAAACAATACGTTCCGCAAGGGAGCGCTTGCCATCCAGCATAACCTTGCTGATCAGTTTGCCAACAAGAGCGCTGTCGTAACGGGGGTCACGACGTTCGATTTTTCTATAAACGCGTTTACGGGGAGCCATAATATATAGTAGGTAAGATGTTTGGTTTACTTGGCAGCAGCCTTCGGACGCTTGGCGCCATACTTGGAGCGGCCCTGGCGGCGCTTGTCAACACCGAGGCAGTCAAGAGCGCCGCGGACGATATGGTAGCGAACACCCGGCAAGTCTTTCACACGACCGCCGCGAACAAGCACGATGGAGTGTTCCTGAAGGTTATGACCTTCGCCGCCAATGTAGGCGATCACTTCTTCACCATTGGTAAGACGGACTTTAGCCACTTTACGAAGAGCCGAGTTCGGCTTTTTGGGCGTACGGGTCATCACCTGGAGACAAACACCGCGGCGTTGCGGGCAGCTATGAAGAGCGCGTGATTTGGACTTCTCTTCCGGAGTAATACGTCCCTTGCGGACGAGCTGATTAATGGTCGGCATGTTTTCCTGCTTTGGTTGTGGTTCGTCGGTCTGATCCGATATTCAAGGCGAACATTCCTTTTTATAAGCAGGAAGCGCGCCTTTTTTCCGGAGGCAAACCCGATAGAAAACGTATTTCTTGTGCCTTTCGGCACGTTTGGGGACGGCCAATATAACGTGATTTTATATCATGACAAGTCTTTTATTCATCTTTTCCTGAATATTTTATCCGTTCCATTTTCCCCGCTCCTTTCAAAACTCCATTTCGGGCTCCCGGAGTCCTTTTTCCTCCCCGTCCAGCAGTTCTCCACTTATGGAGGATGAAACAAAAAATCTTCTTCACAGGCAAAAAAACATTTCTTCATGTCCGACATGTTACCGCAGAAAAAAATGCATGAAGCGCCGGAGAGGCACAAAAAACAAGCTTTCCATCAGAATTCACGAAAAATTTTTTCATAAAAACGGCAGCCGGTCTATTATTTATTGTTAACCTGCCTGCTTTCCCATTTTGCCCCGTCCGGAAAGCATGACATAGAAAAATCCGTTTCCGGAACGCATCCGGAAACGGATTTCATCAATGAACTTAGCAGCCCGCTATTTCCCAGGGGTCACCAGGGAATGTCCGGACATTTCGGCAGGCTGTTTCAGCCCCATCAGGCTCAGCAGCGTGGGAGCGACATCCGCCAGAATGCCATTGGAAAGGGTTACCTGGTCCTTGTCGGCCGCCACATAAATAAGGTCCACAAGGTTGGTCGTGTGGGCTGTATTTGGGGAACCATCCTCATTGCGCATGTGTTCGGCATTGCCGTGATCCGCCGTAATAAGCAGCTTGCCGCCAAGTTCCAACACCTTCTTCACGCACTTTTCCAAGGCGCTGTCCACCGCCTCGCAGGCGGCGATGCCGGCTTCCACAAATCCGGTATGGCCCACCATGTCCCCATTGGCGAAATTCATGATGACCACATCGTACTTGTCCACAGCTTCCACAAACTTATCCGCCACTTCCGCCGCGCTCATCTGGGGCTTCAGGTCATAAGTGGCCACTTCCCGGGGGGAAGGAACAAGAATGCGGTCTTCTCCGGGGAACTGGGTCTCCACACCTCCGTTAAAGAAAAAAGTAACGTGGGCGTACTTTTCCGTTTCCGCTATGCGGAGCTGGGTTTTCCCGGCTTCCGACACAATCTGCCCGAAAATATTGTTCAACTGTTCCTGTTCAAAAACAATGGGAGAGGGATACTTGGCATCGTATTCCGTCAACGTCACATAGTGCACTTTAGGCGTCACTTCACGGTCAAAGCCGTCAAATTCGGGATAAAGGAAAGCGTCGCTCATCTGCCGGGCGCGGTCCGCACGGAAATTGAAGAAGAACACCACGTCGTTATCCCGCACGCGCTGTTCGTTGCCATAGGCAAAAATGCCGGGCTTCAGGAACTCATCCGTCTCACCCTTCGCATAACACTGCTCCACATATTCGGCAGGGGAGCAGGAACACTGCTCGCCGCGTCCCAGCACGATGGCATCCCATGCCAGCTTGTTGCGGTCCCAGCGCTTGTCCCGGTCCATCGCATAGAAACGGCCGACGACCGTGGCAATTTTGGCGCCGTACGGCCTGACGGCTTCCTCCAGCTGGCGAACAAAACCGGCACCGCTGGTCGGGGAACAATCGCGGCCGTCCGTAATGGCATGAATGCAGATATCACGGACACCCGCTTCATAAGCATATTTGACGATGCCGATCAAATGATTGATATGGCTGTGCACGCCGCCGTCGCTCACCAGGCCGAGCAGGTGCAGTCGGGAAGAAGCGGCCTGGGAAAAAGCGGTCTTCAACACGGCGTTTTCCCCCATGGAACCATCCTTGATGGCATTGTCCACCCTGCAGAGGTCCTGAAAAACAACGCGGCCCGCGCCCAGGTTCAAATGCCCTACTTCGGAGTTGCCCATCTGACCGTCCGGAAGGCCCACATCCTCCCCGGAAGCGCCCAGCAGGCTGTGGGGATAGTTGGCAAGGAGGTAATCGGTAAAAGGGGTATCAGCCAGAACAGTGGCGTCACCGTACTCTTTCGCGACATCAGGCCCCAACGGATTGCGGCCCCAGCCGTCGCGAATAACAAGAACGACAGGCTTTTTAGAAGACATGGGCTTTATTTACAGGCATCCCCTCCTTTTGAAAAGCCTGAAATCAGGCATTCCCTCTCCGATTCCGAAATTGCCTGAGGTTTGCCTCCCTTTCCCACGCGAACGACCACATATCTTCCCTTCATCACCGGACGCTCGGAATGAAATACGGCAAATTTCCATTCCAGAGAACTGGTTCCCACCGTTCCCAGACTTAATTCAATGCTCAGCCAATCGCCCAGTCCTGCAGCCCCGGAATAATCCGCCTCCACATGCACGCGGGGCCAGCCGCAGTCAGGGGAAAGAATTTCCACCTCCCGGGAACGCAGATACTCGTGTTCCACTTCCTCCACCAAACAAAGCAGGCGGGAGAAGTGGGCCACCCCAGAAGCGTCCGTATCATGAAAAGCTATCTGGCGCGTTCTGACAAAGGGAATGCAGGAAAAATCTTCAGGCATGCCGCCATCCTGCCTCTTCCCCCGGAATCATGTCCAGCCGCAAATGCGCGACAATATGTCACATCAGCTTGATTTGTGACATGCCGCTCTTTATATATAAGAGCGAGCCGCACGGGAACGGAACCGCCGCCATGAAAAAAGACACCATTGACAAGCTGATCGGCCGCATTGACCACATCAAAGAGGAGGATCTCCAGCGCTTTTTTGTCAAGCTGGCGGAACAGCAGGGTTTTTTCCAGCAGGTATTTGAAGCTATTCAGGAAGGCCTGATCCTGCTGGATAACAAGGGGAAAATTCTGTTCGTCAACAAGGCTGCCCTTAAACTTTTTGACAAGGAACGCGGGCAAATAACCCCGGATGACTTCTGTATTTTCCTGGGCAGGGACTGCTCATGGGACACGATTCAGCAGAGCCAGACCGCCGTCTCCCGGGACACGGAAATCTTTTACCCGGAACACAGATTCCTGAACATCTTCATTTCCCCCATCGGCAGCAAAAACCAAGGCCACCTGGTCCTGATACAGGATGAAACGCCCCGACATAAAAAAAATGCGGAAAATATTGAGGCAGAACGTCTGAATGCCTTGACACTACTGGCCGCAGGAGTGGCCCATGAAATAGGCAACCCCCTCAATTCCATAGGCCTCCATCTCCAGCTCCTGGCCAGGAAGGCAAAGCAGCTTCCTCCAAAGTACCGGACGGACATGGAGGAACTGCTAAAAACAGCGGAGAGCGAAACCACGCGGCTGGACGTTATCCTGAAGCAATTCCTCCAGGCAATCCGCCCCACCAGGCCCATCCGGGAACCCTACAACATTGAAACCATCCTCATGGAAGTGCTGAAACTGCTGGAACCGGAAATCCAGCAGCGCGGCATCCAAATCAACACGGACCTCCAGCCCAGTCTTCCCATCCTCAGCCTGGACCCCGTCCAAATCAAGCAGGTCTTTTACAACCTGATCAAGAACGCCTACCAGTCCATTCCTCCGGAGGGAGGCACCATTCTGCTCAAAAGCGGTTATACGGATGACAGCGTATTCGTCACGGTGGCGGATACCGGCTGCGGTATTTCACCGGAGGTCATGGGCAGCATTTATGAACCTTTCCTGACCACCAAGTCCACCGGCTCCGGACTGGGGCTGCTTATCGTTCGCCGCATCGTGAAGGAGCACGGCGGGTCCATCACCCTGGCCAGCCAGCCGGGTCAGGGC
>OGQP01002282.1_pt1 | contig 10330 bp, 10 predicted proteins | sample 1553251 | NCBI WGS metagenome assembly OGQP01 (sample SAMEA2580016, study PRJEB22360) | human gut metagenome | biome: human gut; feature: human-associated habitat; material: faeces | place: Denmark | collected 2008/2010 | reverse complement strand
ATGCCGCACTGAATGCCCAGGGCAGCAATTTGACCTTCATGAACGACGGCAACGCTCCGTGGGTCGTTCGCAGCGACAACGGCAGAACTTATATGCAGTCCGCAACGCAGGATGCAAGTAACAGCTCCACAACGATAAAGGCTGTGTTTAACGGCCTTACCGCCGGGCAGGTGCTTTCCTTCGACTGGATGGTTTCAAGCGAAAACAATTACGATTGGCTCAGCTTCTATGCCAACGAGAACCGCGTTGACAGAATCAGCGGCACCGCAAATTGGACAACAAAGACCTACACCGTTCCCGCAAACGGAGATTATACCTTCCGCTGGGTTTATTCAAAGGACAGCAGTATGTCAAGCGGCAGCGACTGCGGTTCGATCGATAACATCTCCATCACGGGTACTCAGCCCGCACCCTATGATCCCGGCGCACAGGCCGACGAGTTGGATGCAGCTGTTAATGCAGTCGGCAGCACGCTGCATTTCATGAACGATCCCCTCAATCCGTGGGCGATTGACACAAGCGAAAACGGCAGGTTGAGCGTAAAATCAACAGTCGGAAGGTCAGAGCGTCATCAGGTGCTCTATACCATCATTCGCAACGCAAAGGCGGGCGATGCAGTCTGCTTTGATTGGAAAGTTGTAACGCAGGGGCTTCCCGTCGGCGGCGAATACGGCTCGATCAGCATTGATAAGCTTGTTTTCCGCATCAATCAGGCGATTGTTGAACAGATCAGCGGAACAACCAATTGGGAGAACTGCGCGTATATAATCCCGCAGGACGGTGATTATTACTTCTCTTGGGATTTCATTGCCTATGATGAAAGCGAAGTTGTGAATGCTGTTACCTCATGGGTCGATAATGTTTCCTATGTTGAAGATTATGTTCCTCCCGTTGCTCCGGGCGACCCCGCTCAGTTCAATGCGGCAGTCAACGCACCCGGCGAAAACAGGAGCTTTGTCAACGACTATGCTCATCCTTGGGTTGTTGTCACCGACAGCGGCCGCAGCTGCGTGCGCAGCGATATTGCAGGTATGCGCCTGACTGAAACCGAATTCACGATTGACATGGGATATCTTGAAGCAGGCTCGGTGATTTCATTTGATTGGAAAACAAGCAGCGAAATGTACGGAGACAGAGTTAGCCTCACACTCAATGGGCTTACGCAAAAAGTTGCTTCGGGTCAAACTCCTTGGAGCTCTGTACGATTCGAAGTTCCCGTTTCAGATTATTACACTGTTGGCTGGAAATATGAAAAGGACGATATGTGCGATGAATATGACGACTGCGTTTATGTTGACAACGTAAAGATCGAACCGGTATATAACGGAGAGTATTACACGGTCACTTTCATTGACGGTGTTGACGGCAGCGTCATTTCCGAAGTTTCCGTTCCCGAAGGCGGCTCTGCGAATTTGCCCACTCCGCCCGTGCATGAGGGCTACACCTTCAGCCATTGGGAAGGAATCTATCAAAACGTATCCGCCGACAGCACCGTAACCGCTGTTTACACTGCAAACGGTATCATGGGCGATGTTGACGGTGACGGCATAGTTACCATTGCGGATGCAGTCGCAATCATGCGCCACGCGCTTGATTTGACTCACATTCCCGAACAGTACCTGCCTTTTGCCGATGTCAACGGTGACGGCACCGTAAACCTTTCGGATGCCGTAACGGTAATGCGCATGGCAATCGGTGTTATGTAATCTGAATTTCGCAAGCATGAATTAAAACAGATTGATTTTACACCGTTCAGCTGACGAAAAATCAATCAAATAACAAAAAGCACCCCACTTGTTAACATTATAATGTTTAACAAATGGGGTGCTTTTCAATTAGCAGAGCGGGTGATTCTTTTGCTTTTTAAGCAGGCAATGCGTGAAGCGTTCAGCCCGTGAGCAATCCGTATTTTTTCTTGATTCTGCGCAGTTTATTGAGTATCGGGCGCGTCAGCACCAAAAGAAAAACCACCGTTGCACCGGCAAAAATAAGGTTGAACGGCAGCCCTGAAGCATATGCTGCAAGCAATGCCGCCAACGTCGGTTCCGAACCCGCCATAAGGACATATGCCGAATCCATGATGCCGCCGTAGATGAAAAAGGTTGATAATGCACCGTAAAGGCACAGTAGTGCACGCTGAGTTTTTGTTCTGATATCCTTGCGGAAGACCAGCCCGGAGATGAATCCCAGCAGCCCGAGTGCAAACATCTGCCACGGTGTCCACGGACCTTGCCCGAAAAACATGTTGGATACAAATGCGGTTAATGCACCCGTAATGAAACCGGCCTCGCACCCGAGTGAAACGCCTGTGATGATTACTGTTGCAGCAATGGGCTTGAATTGCGGAAGCATATAGAATGCGGCGCGTCCTGCAACACCGAGTGCGGTCATTACGGCAATCACAACAAGCTCACGCGCACGCGGGCGTCGCTTTTCAAATATCATAAGGAACGGAATAAATGAACATATGATTATGAGTGATGCGGTGATATAATAATATCGATCGTTAAATTCAAGCATTCCGACTGCAATAACGGCGGGAACAAACACAAGCAGCAGCACGATCGAAACAATACGCCGGCGAAGCTCCGCCTTTTCAGTCTTATACCGCTTTGCAGTGTTCGGCTTTGATTCCGATCGTTCGTTTTTTGTTTCCAAGGCGGCAGGTTGCTTGTCAGGCATCGTTTTTCTTCCTTTCGCAGCGGTTTGCGTAATCAATGATTTGCTCCGAAGTCAGCGCATCGGGGATTATTCCGCGGGAAATGCGGCAGGCGGATGTTGTGTAAAAACTGTTGCCGAGAAAAACATCCTGCGGCGTGCCCTCCGCAATAACGGTTCCGTTGAAAAACATTGCGCATCTGTCTGCAAATTCGGCACAGAATTCAATATCATGCGAAACAAGAACAATTGCCGTCCCGCGCGCCGCAAGCCGACGCAGCAAGGCTCCGAATTCAGCCTTAAAGAAAGCATCCATGCCTTTGGTCGCTTCGTCAAGAAAAATGACTTCGGGTTCGGGCAGGAGCAACTTTGCAATTGCAGCACGCTGCAATTCACCCCCGCTTATGTCATACGGATTGCTGTCAAGGACGCTTTGAAGCTGCATAATGTCGATAACCTCTTCGATTCCGGAGCGCGGAAGCTTATATGCTTTGGCAGTCGCTTCCAACTCTTCGGCAACGGAATCCATAACAAAGCAGCAGAGCGGGTTTTGAACAAGAACTCCGATTTTTCCTGCTGAGCCTTTATCCTTCCGAAATGTTGAAATCGGCTTTCCGCGGTATTTGACTTTTCCGCGATACGGGCTAAAAACGCCTGCTGCGGTCAAAAGCGCGGTGGTTTTACCGGCGCCGTTTCCGCCGACGATGCAGGTAAGCTCGCCTGCATGAACATCGAAATTCATACCGCACAGTATGTCTTTGGAATCTTTTTCATATCGAAACCATGCTTCCCGAACGGATATAACTGTTTCGGTGTTTTTTCTGTTTTTGCTTGATTCAGCCTTTGCGGAAGCCCGGATTTGGTTTTCCGAAGCTTTGTGTCGGCAGGAATCCAACGAAAAATTATTCAAAAGGTAATCACGGGCACTGCGAACTTCAAGCGGTGCGCCGCGAAGATTTTGCCCGTTTTGGCGTGTTTTTGCAAAAATGCGAACGGAGGAAGGCAGAACGCTGAAAAACTCGTCATCACCCCGCAGTTTTTCGGCGGCATCGGCGGGAGAACAGTTCGAAACAATGCTCCCGCTCCGCATAAAGACAACGCGATCAACCATGGGAAAAAGGTTTTCAAGTCGGTGTTCGGTGATAATGACGGTTGTTCCGAGTTCGGAATTAATGCGCTTGAGCGTGTTGAAAAACTCGCCCGCCGCAATAGGGTCAAGCTGAGAAGTCGGTTCATCCAAAAGCAGAAGCTGCGGCTGCATAACCGTGACCGCAGCAAGACAGAGCAGCTGCTTCTGTCCGCCGGACAAAGCGGAAACAGGGCTGTCGAACCAATCTCTGATGCCGAAAAAACTTGCCATCTCCGCAATGCGCACACGCATTTTTCGGTTATTCGTGCCGAGACTTTCAAGTCCGAAAGCCAATTCGTGCCGAACTTTATCCGTCACGATCTGCATCTCCGGATCCTGCATAACAAATCCGATTTTTTCGGACTGTTCGCGAAACGACAATTCTTCAATGGCTTTTCCGTTAAAATAAATTGCACCGCTCTTTTCGCCGTGCTGACTCAATGCCGGTTTACACTGCCGCAAAAGCGTGCTCTTGCCGCAGCCGGATGCACCGCATATAAGAACAAACTCGCCGGGCTGTATTTCAAGATTAATGCCGCTGAGTGCGGGCTGCGCCGCTTCAGGGTATGTAAAATTCAGATTTTTGATTTCGAGTAATGCCATGCAACGGACTCCTTGATGTTCATAATTACGGGTATCAGCAGCGTGAGTGCATATGCAATACATGCGGCGATAAAAAGCGGTGAGGCGGGGTTCATGCGAAATTTCGGAAAATATGTGACGGTGATTTTGCCGCAGCCCGCCGCTGTTCCGAAAATTGCAATGCCTGCCGCAAGAAAAAGCGAAACAACCGTGTCCCGCCCGTCAAAGCGAAAGTCGGTATAAAAACTGCGCGGATGAAGCCCGAATCCCCGCGCCCGCATTGAATCTGCGGTTGTCACTGCGCTTTCCAAAGCCCATGTGATAAGCGCGGAGAAGATAAAAAGGCCGCTTTTGGCGCGTTTAACAATGCTTTTTGATGCAGGATCCCCATCCGAACAACGCTGCGCAAGTGCGATTTTTTTCGCTTGTGTTGTAAACAGCGGAACAAAGCGCAGCGCCATGGAAAGCACAACAGCAAGCGACGGAATGATTCTGCCGAACAGATAAAGGATTTTATCATCGGTTATTATGCGATTGAAGCATGAAAAAATAAGCAGAACAGAACCAAGCATAACTCCGGATGCCGCGCCGTATGCAACGGATTCAAGCGTCACCGGATTGCGCTTAAGGTAAAAAAGCACCGTAAGCCCCTTGTGGTTGAAAATCGGGTTCAGAATTGCCGTCAGAAGCATCAGCGGCAGAATGAACCTGCAAAAAAAACGAAGTGCATCCCGCATGCCCTTAAGCTGCACAGTCCATGCAAGGGCGGATAAAAACGAGATTCCGAGCAGCATGGGGTGCAGCAAAAGCATCGGCATTGCAAGAGCAAACCCGAAATAGATGATTGCCGCCGTCGGATGTATTGTGTCAAAACAATCTCTTTTCATCTGTAAAAAAACGCACTGCCGTGTCAGCCGGTAACTTCGGCGCCGACGTCTTTGCCGTAGTTGCAGGTGTAATGCCACTCAATGCTGTCTCCGGGCTGAACTTTATAATTGCTGCAGCCGTAATTCGGATAAACTCCGTTCACACTGTACACCCAGCCGCTGCCCTCACCGCAGTCAAATTCGTAAAGGTTGTTGATTCCTTCAATGTATGCGCTGTTGAAAACAGGGGTATAGCTGGATTCCATATGGATTTGCCTGTTTCGTGTTTCGCGGCAGAGAATATCGAAAACAGTCTCGCCGTCGTTAAAAGACACGGATGTTTTTTTCAGTATTATTCCGTCGGACGGAAGCACGGAAAGTTTATCGGGGTCGAGCATCTCGATGTTTTGCAGTATCGTGCCGCACTCGATGAGCATTGTGCAGGTCTGCCCGTTTTCGGCGGAGGGAATATCCGAACACCCGGGGAATACGACTGTGCAGACAAACGCAAGCATCGCAAGCAGCAAAGCGGAAATACGCCGACTGCCGCACGAATTTTTCCGTTTAATAAAGGATAAAGATTTACTCATTGATATCACCGTTTTTGTTTCAAAATTGATTATTGCCGCCTGTTTCGCTTTTTGATAACGAAATATGCAGCGGTTCCGAGGAGGCAAACTGCTGCGGCAGCGATAACAACGGCAAAAACATGACTGCCTGATTTTGTTCGGTCGCTGCCCTGTGCGGAGGCCGATTCACGCGGTGAAACAGCGTCGGTTGTTTTGATTTCCGCAGTTGCATCAGGTTCAAAAGAGGGACGGTTCGGCGAGGTTGACGCGGCAGAGGTGTCTGTCGGCACTGCATCGGTTGCTGCCGTGTCGGTTGCCGGTGCAGTTGAATATGCTGCATCCGAAGATGCTGCATCGGTCGGTGCCGCCGTTGGTTTGCCCGTCGGCTTCGGCGTGGGTTTATCGGTTGGCTCGGCAGGAGAGACAGGGGAGACATCGTTCATGTTGTAAAGCGAGCTTCGCCCGGAAAGAAATCTGTCGTACGCGCAAAGTGCATATGCAGCCTGTTCGGTTGCCATTGAATTTGCCCCCCCGTTTGCCATGTGTGCAAATCCGCCGCCGACATAAAAAGCACAGAGTGCGTCAAGTGCCGAGTTTCCGTTTTTGATAAAGCGCGAATCCTTATGTGCATTGATTCCGACCGTGCTGAGCGCAACGAGCACTTGGGAGCAGCTTTCGGAGGTTTCAACACCGCCGGAGGAAAAACTTCCGTTTGCATTTTGCAGTGCGGAAAGCTTTTCAACACCGCGTTCGATTGCGGCGGCCGCCTTTCTATACGGTGCAAGTGCGGTTATCGCCATTGCGGTAATATCCGCTTCCGCTGCCCCGAGTCCGAGTGCCCAACCTCCGCCGTCACATTCGCGTGAGAGCAAAAGGTCAACGCATTGGGATTTTATATCACTCATGCCGTAATTCTTGTTGCAGTCCAATGCAATAAGTGCAAAAATGACGCCGTTCAGACCCTGTTTTTTTACATAGTTGAAATCATCGAGCGGCGCGGTAAGATCAAACCCTGCGACAGAGCGTGCATCACGCCCGATTGAAGAAAGAGCGATAATAAGGCGCGAGTTTTCGGTTGATTTTTGAGGGTGCAGTTTCGGCGAACCGTTTGCGGCGACAAGCTTTTCGATTTTGGCATAGTATTCGGAAAAATAGCCGCTCTGTGTCGGATAGAACCCGCTGCGTGCAAGTGCAAGCACCTTCCATTCGCCGCCGACCGAACCGAATTCGGGCTTTGCGCCGCCTGCAAGGGTTCTCAAAACGGCGGAGTACTGCGCCGCATACCCACTCCTGTAATCCGCCGTGCGGGCGGAATGAAGGGGCTGCCCGCTTTGCATGAAAAAGCTCGTTTGAGCAGAAATACCCTGAACGGGAACGGCGCAAAGCACCATTCCCGCAATCAGGGTAAGGATTATGGAAAATGTAAGAGGATGTCTTTTCAAATTATTGGTACCGATCGAACGGTACATATCGATTCCTGTTCCGCGAAACAAATTCCGCGGAACTGATTCAATTCGGTTTTATTCCTTTACTTCAGCCGTTAATTGCAATGCGGAGTGCGAGAAGCGCGTCGGTCAGCGCAACCGTTCCGTTGCCGTCAACATCCGCCGCTTCAAGTGCGCTGCCGGTAAGGATCTGAAGCTGCATTGCGTGGCGGGCAATGAGCAGTGCATCGGATGCTGTAACAACTCCGTCACCGTCCGCATCTCCGGGAATAACGGAAACGGGTACGAGTGCATCGGTCAGCGCCTCGGCCGCTGCGGTGAGAACAGCCTGAGAGGATGTAATATCGGTGAGCGCGGATTCAAACGCAGTGAATGCGGCATGGGCTGCACCGCCTTCGGAAATCTGTGCGGAAAGTGCGGGATCCGAAAGAACGCTTGCATAAAGCTCGGTTTCGCTGCTGCGGGTCACGCCGTACGCGGGGTTGTCGAACTCGGGGAACATGCCCCAACCATCGCCGATTCCGAGATCCATGCCGTATCCGTAAACCGTGTACATCCAACGGTAAACCTTGTTGTCCGTAACTGTTGCCGCACCTGCGCCGACAGGAAGTGAAACATCGTTTTCAACGTACATCCAGCCGCCGAGATCGCTGTATTCAAACTCGCTGAGGATACCGTCGCCGTTTTCGGTGCCGTTCCAGCCGCCGGGCTGATAACCGAGGTTCTCCTCCGCCCAATCGGGGTAAGCTTCAAGTTCGGTCATAAGATAAGCGGGAACGGAGGGGGATGCCCCTGCTGCAAGCTGCGGGCAGCCGATGCCCTGAATGTAGCTTGCGTCATCGTCAGCAGCGCCGTTCATGACGCAGGCAAGGGAGTTGGCTGCAAGCACCCTTGCTGTAAGCTGTGCAAGGGTTTCGCCGGGATTGTATGCAACCACGGTGGGTTCAAGCACGTAACCCCAGCCGAGCACGAATGCTTCAACGCAGATAACGGTTGTTCCGGGCGCAAGATTATACTCGTTAATGCCGGATTCGTTTGCTTTCGGTGCGGCAAATGCCGAAACGGACGAAAGGATGATTGAAAGCACAAGAATAAAAGAAAAAAGTTTTTTGCAGAGTTTCATTGTTACATTACCTCCGTGTAATTATTTTGCTTCTGCAGGCCTGTTGCGGCGGAAGGGCTGACAACATAAAAGGGAACTGCATACAAGATACAATTCCCGAAAGAGCTTCTGCTTTGCCTTTGCAAAATGGCTGCCTATCTCCCGAGAACCACCGTAAACCGAAAACACGGCAGGTCTCCTGGCTTCCGAGTCGCTCTAATGCCCTCGCCTTCCCATGCTGCACAGCAGAAAATCTGCGCCGCAAAGTGGCATATCGAGGGGGTCGTCATCGGTTACAGTAGCGGGGACTGCTGCGGAATTGAACCGCATTCCCTTTTAATGCAGCGTTGAAAAGCTGCAACCGCGTTTTCATATTAAATTAATAAGGGCGGCACGGATTGTCGAACATCGGGCGCACGGGAAAGTGTTTCCGCCCGCACGAATGCCCGCAAATCCTTTGAGCCGTAAAAAGCATAGCACAAACGGCGGAATGTGTCAAATATATTTATTTGCATCTTTTTTAAATGCAAAAAAGAAAATATATATCGAATTTGCGCTTTACAAACGACTCAGAGTACTGTATAATAGCTTCCGTTGAGGGGCATTAGCTCAGCTGGTAGAGTGCCACACTGGCAGTGTGGATGTCAGCGGTTCGAGTCCGCTATGCTCCACCATACATGAAAAATCCGAACTTATTCCCAATCGGGAACGGGTTCGGATTTCTTATTTTCATCAAAGATATTATCGATTGAGCGTGGGTCCCCGGTTTTGCCTTGCGCAAAACCGGGGGCTTTGTACATTCGACGAAGCATTCCTCCTTCTGTACAATAGCAGTATCAACCAAAAGGGGGATTGCATATGGAAGTTCAGTACATTCGCGTTGGAGACTACTATATTCAAGACCTGACACTGCCTGAAGAACCCCGCCCCACATATCAATGTTTGAAAGGCCGCATCGTTTCATAGAGTCCGGATAGTAGGCAAAGCTGTACTGACATAATGAACGCTCATGACAGCCACATCATGCCCGGCGGAAAAGACAGATCTCGGTCGAAAACTGTGCCTGGGCGCCGTTCTGGCGCTGGGCATCGGCACCACTGTAGGTTCCGGCATCTTCTCTTCCCTCTACCTTGAGGACGGCGGTCAGTACGTCTATTTCCGGGAAGCCGGCCCGCCCGTGTTACTATATGTGGGAGAAGCAGAACCGGAAGGCAGCCTGATTCCGGCTTGACAGCGATGCGAGTCCCAATGTATAATTTCCCTGAGGGCTGTACGGTCCACAAAAGCAGAAAGGAGATAGGATTTATGGAACAAAAGCAGCGTGTCCGCCATCGTGATGAGGCTGTTGAACCGATTGAGTGCTGTCTCCGGACAAACGATATTCCGCCCCACGGGAAGCTTCCCGCAGAACGGGAAATGTGTGAAATGTGGGGGCTGAACCGCACAACGCTCCGCGCTGCCATCCGCCGTCTGACGGAAACGGGCAGCCTGTAACAGCCTGAAGGGATCGGGAACATATGCTGCGCCGCCCAAGCCGGAGCGCAATATTCAGGATGCAAAGTCCACCACGGAATCCGTCAGCGGGGAGGAAAGCATCGGAATTACCTATGCCGCAGGATCGGAAGCAAGGCAGCTTCGCATAGAGGAAGGTGGCAGCCTGTTCTTCCTGACCGGCATTGCCCGGGATTACAATAACGTTCCGGTGGAATTCTTCAAGTCGGCGGCGCGGCCGGATATGGTTCGCTTTTCAAGCATTCTGCGCAAGCATCGGACGGAGCCTGAAAGGAGACAACCTCTATGAAACTGGCAGCAGTTGGAAGTAACTGCGTTGACTTCTACAACAATATTGAAAACGGAAAGGCGTATCCCGGCGGCAGCCCCGTCAACGTGGCGGTCTATACCGTTCGCCTGGGGGGCGAGGCCTCCTATACCGGCCCGGTGGGCGATGACGTCTACGGAAAAATCATGCAGGAGGCCAT
>OGQP01002281.1_pt1 | contig 10330 bp, 9 predicted proteins | sample 1553251 | NCBI WGS metagenome assembly OGQP01 (sample SAMEA2580016, study PRJEB22360) | human gut metagenome | biome: human gut; feature: human-associated habitat; material: faeces | place: Denmark | collected 2008/2010 | reverse complement strand
CAAAGCATTGACTGTTTGGTCGCTCCCCCTTTAAAAAAAACCCCGCCGTTGCAGTAGAAACTGTCCTCAAGATGAGTACTTCCGGAATCAAGTGCTGCCGCAAGGGTAAGGATTTTGAAAGTTGAACCGGGTTCGTATGCATCGGTTACAATGCGATTGCGGGAAAGCTCGGCAAGCATCTGCATGTCGTCCCTCGGGGGGGAGTTCGGGTCATAGTCGGGTTTTGTTGAAATTGCAACGATGGCACCGGTGTTGACATCCATGATGATTCCCTGTGCGTTTTTTGCATTGTTGACCTGAACAGCTTCGGCAAGCGCGTTTTCAAGGTAACTTTGAATGTTTGCATCAACGGTAAGCTTCAGTGTTGAACCGTCCGTGGGCGGAAACTCCTGAATCATACTGTCGGCAATTTGGTTTCCCCTGCTGTCCGTTTCGGCAATACGTTCGCCGTCCTTGCCGGTGAGATACTTGTTGTATGTCAGCTCAAGTCCGCTTTGACCTGTTCCGTCCGTGCTTGTGAACCCAATGGTTTGTGAAAGCAGAGTGCCGAACGGATAATAGCGCTTTGTGTCCGGTGAAATTCCGACACCGCCGCCAAGCTGCAAACTGCGGATTTCGTCGCAGGCTTCTTTGCTCACCTGTCGTTTGAGAATAAATTCACGAAGTTTTCCGCTTGAAACTCGTTCAAGAACTCTTTCATAGTTAAGGTCAAGAACACGACTGAGTTCCGTGGCAACACGAACTCTGTCGCTTTCGGAAATGGAATTCGGCCATATCACAATTTTGTAAACGGGGCCGTCTTTGGCAAGCGTCTGCCCGTTGCAGTCGATTATCATGCCGCGTTCAGCCGTAACGGTTGTCGGGCGCGTCCACTGGCTTAATGCCTTTTGCTGAAGCTCTTTTGCGTCAATAACCTGAAGCCAGAAAATGCGAATGAGGAGGAAGAGAAAAAATAAAGCAAAAACAGGCAAAAGCCATGCAATCCGCTTGTATGTTGACCATTGCGGTTTCAGGGCTTTTTGTGCTTTTTTATTCTTTTTGCGATGTTTTTTGCCGGGGGGAACGGCTGTGATGCTCATTGCAGAATTACCTCCGAATATATATGACAAACGCCGGTCGGCTCAGAAAATGAACAAAGGATATATTTCGTTTTCTGCCGATCACCGCTTGCGTGCGCGCGGCGGACTCCGTTTTATCGGCAGGCGTTTTCGTCCGCCGTTTGCCGCTATTTTCTCGGGTGCAGGCCTGCGGTTTCGGCAGCGAGTCGTGCCGCTTCAAGGTCGATGGAGGAGCTGAGATCCATGTCAAGTTCTCCGAACCCGCGCCGGGCGGCGGCTATGCCGGCATTGATTTCGTTGATGTCGCGCTGAACTCCGGCAATGCGCTCAAAACGGAGAACTACCAAAAGCGCGGACATTGCGATCAACGCAACAAAAAGGAAAGCAGTCAGCTTAATTCCGACTTTGCGTTCACGCAGCGTGACGGAAAGCGGAATGCGCGTTTTCTGCGGGCGAATCTTTGGCTGGGTTTCTGCGGGCGCGGCAGTTTCCTGCCTGCGCTTGGGTTGAGCCGCTGCAAGCCTTGTGTCGTAAAGATAATCGCTTTTGTATGCCAATGAGCCGTTGTTTGGCGCATAGACACGCATTTCTTCAACAGTTCTGCCGTTAAATCTTGAATCCTTTGCCATTTTATTCGTCCCCCGTCGTGTTTATGAGTTTCTGCGCTGCGCGGAGTTTTGCGCTGCGCGATCTTGAGTTCAAATCCAATTCGGTATCATCCGCAACAAGCGGCTTTTTGGTAAGTATTGCAACCTCGGGCTTAAGTCCGCATACGCAAACGGGTGCATTAGGCGGGCAGGTGCAGGGGTTTGCAAGGTTCTTGAAAACGTTCTTAACGATTCGGTCTTCAAGAGAGTGAAAAGTTATGACAGCAATTACTCCTCCCGGATTCAGAAAGCGGATTGCATCGCGCACCGCTTGTTCAAGTCCCGCAAGCTCACCGTTGACCTCAATTCGAATTGCCTGAAACGTTCGCCTTGCCGGATGCGGCCCGTCGCGCCTTGCCGCCGCCGGTATTGCATTTTTGATAATTTCGGCAAGTTCGGTTGTTGTTTCAATGGGCTTGTCCGCACGCGCTGCGGTGATCGCATTTGCAATGCGTGAGGCAAAGCGTTCCTCGCCGTAGTCGCGTATGATTCGTGTCAACGCAGCTGTATCATAGCCGTTTACAACATCATGTGCGCTGAGCGGAGCGGATTTGTCCATTCGCATATCGAGCCGCGCCTCGCTTCCGTATGAAAATCCGCGCTCCGCATCGTCGAGCTGATGCGAGCTGACGCCGAGATCAAGCAGGATTCCGTCCGCACCGTTGACTCCGCGGGCATTGAGCAGTTCGGTAAGTTGAAAAAAATTGCCGCGAACAGCCGTGAAATTCGGAAAAACCGAAAGCCTTGCGGAGGCTTCGGCGATAGCTTCACCGTCGCGGTCAATGCCGAACAATCTGCCGCCGGCAGGGAGTGAACGCAAAATTCCGAGGCTGTGACCGCCGCCGCCGAGCGTTCCGTCAACATATGTTCCGCCGCGTTCCGGACGCAGCAGGTACAGAACCTGCGGAAGCATTATTGGGGTGTGATAAGAGCTTGTGTTTATATCATTGAGCATCTTTTATTAACCTCCGAATGCGGATGATATGAGCGATGCCGCAGAAGAATTACCGGGAGTTTTATCGGAATAATTCTGAACATCGGAGCAAAGCTCATTAAGCGTGTAGTCGGCTTCCGCTGCCTCGAAATCATCGGGATTCCAAACGAGAATGCGATCTTCAACGCCGCAAAGCAGAACCTCATCCTTAAGGTTTGCATACTTTGCAAGCCATTGCGGAATCAGTATGCGTCCCTGCTTGTCAAGGGTACACTCTTCCGCGCTTGAAAAGATCTTTCGCTTGGCACGCATGAGGGATAAATCGGAGGGACGCGAGGAGGTTAGATCCTTTGCAAATTCAACAAACTTTTCGTACCGAAGAATCTGAAGAAATCTTTCTTCCTTTTTGACATCGGCAGGATTCAATCCGATAAGAACAACAACGTGATCGGAGGTGTCGGGACGCCACTTAACGGGGACGAAAATTCGCCCCTTGGAGTCCAAATTGTTTCTGGATTGCCCCAACAGCATATCGACACCGCCTTAATTTCGATTGAGTACACCGAAAATCCGCATTTCTGCAAAAAGCGCGGAATTCATGGTCTTTATTGCAGAATAAGCCGGATTCGGCGTTTACTATGTAATGCATTACCCGTATTGTGGGATATGTGTTGATTATATCATCAATCGCCCCACAAATCAACACCTTTCACCACTTCAATGAAAAAAATTTTGAATTTTTTTTAAAACGGGGAAGCAGCCCTTGAAATACATCGGCAATACTGGTATTATAGCCCTGCCCGAAGGCAAACGCAGAACGAGACGTATTGAAAAAGTCTGATTTGACAATAAAATGTAAAATGCGACAAATACGTGCGAACCGCGTATACAGTATTCCGAAATTTATACAACGTAAGGAAAATGACTATGAAACTTGTTCTTGCAAGCGGCTCACAGCGCAGGCGCGAGCTGCTGACAATGTGCGGATATGACTATGAGATTATTGTCAGCAATGCTGATGAAACGATTGATGAAAATGACACGGAGAGTTTTGTTCGTGCTCTTTCGTTTCGCAAGGCGAAAGACGTGTTTGACCGTCTTTTTGAGGCGGGGCGGCGGGATTTTGCGGTTATCGGATCCGACACGGTCGTTGCTTTTCAAAAGGAGGGGGAGACAAAGCCCGTGATTATCGGCAAGCCAAAAGATGCGGAGGATGCAGTGCGCATTCTTTCAATGCTGTCCGGAAAAACCCACAGAGTTTTCACCGGAGTGTCCGTGATTGCGGATATCCCTGATGAAAACGCCGCCGCTCAGTGCAGCATTCGGGAAAAAGCGGAAATTCAAACCGAATGCAGCATTCAGGAAAAAGCGGAAATTCAGACTGAATGCAGCATTACGGAGGTCACGTTTGAAACTCTGTCTCCCGACGAGATAACGGATTATGTGAATTCGGGCGACCCGCTGGACAAGGCGGGTTCTTACGGCATACAGGGGCCGTTCGGCATGTTTGTCCGCGAAATTCGGGGCAATTATTTCACGGTTATCGGTATGCCGATTCCTGTACTGTACAAAATGCTTAAAAAAATAGGGATATTACCACACGGTTTTTACGAACGTATCGAATAGAGTAAGTGAGAAAGGTTTCTGCCGTGTGCGGCAACTCGGCGGTGCGGAACACTTTGCTTTGCCGTAAAAAGCCAAAAAAACCGAAAATTTTTGAATCGGAACGGGTTATTCTTTGCAAAAAAGGGAATAATTTCTTATAGGGACAGGGAGTGCAAAGACTGAATGCATTCCCCGTGCCGAGAAGGAATTGTTTCGGAGGTCGTTCAAAGATGTTCAAAACCGTTTTTGCAGCGGATATAGGTTCAAAATGCATTAAATGTGTTGCTCGGGGGCAAGTTGCGGCGGAGGAAACGGCAATCGCTCTTGAAGCAGGGGCAAAACTCACGGTTGCCGCAGCGGGCAATGCCGCACTTCTGCATCGCAGCGGTGTAATTCGGCCTGTTCGCGATGGTGCGGCGGCAAACACGCGTATGCTTGCGCTGCTGCTCGGTCGGCTTGCATGCGAAAAAACCGGCAAGCGTACAACGGCATCGATTGAGCTGCATGCAGCGATACCGCATATGCTGCCCATGGTGAAGCAAAATGCTCTCAAACAGGCGGCACGTCTTGCGGGATTTCGTGCGCTTCAGGTGCATGATCCGCTTTTGATGGGTGCAATAGGGGCTGATGCGGATTTGTTTTCGGACAGGGCACATATGATTGTGAACATCGGAGCGGAAACAATGACTTGCGCTGCATTCGCAAACGGCGGAATGCTTTGGCAGGGGTTTTCGAATGAGGGCAGCGCGGCTGTGGACAGGGCGATTCAAAATTGGTTCCGCGATGAACACAGGCTGCTGATAGGTGAGCGCATGGCGGAAATAATTAAACAGAACCTGAATAAATTGAGCTTTGATATTGAGGGGCGTTCGGCCGACGACGGTTTGCCGCAAACGGTACGCGCAAACGGCGCGGAGCTGCGGGCGGCTGCACAAAAAGGGCAAACGGCGCTCATTCGCTTTGTTAAGGATGCCGTGAAGGCTTTGCAGCCGGAGGCCGCCGCCGACCTTCTTGATACGGGAATAACGCTGATCGGAGGCGGCGCATTGCAATTCGGCCTTGCGGAGTGTTTCAGCCGCGAGCTTCCGGAAATACCGATTTTGACCGCAAAAAATGCCGTGACCGCAGTTGCGGACGGGATGAATGCAGTGATTTTTAAAAAAGAAAGCAGGGTTACGGCTTTCAAAAAACTGTTTACCGAAATCGGGTCAGCGCGTTCCGCAGCGACTGCTGCCGAAGCCTCGGTGTGATTTGCATATATACATAAGCAACTGAAAACATCGGCAGTTCCCTGCCTTAGGGGCTGCCGATATTTGTTTCGCCATATATAATTTGATGCGTCGAGCGGGGAATCATTCCTTGCCGGTTTGACAGGTTTGCGGAATTGAAAATGCGTCGATTATCCTTTCCGCGGTTTCATCCGCGCTGAGTTCGGAGGTATCGATTCGAATATAGTTCTCAAACGGGATCTCTCCGGGATTGCTTACCAAGCGGTACTTGCTGTCTTCATGCCGCAGCCTTTCCTCAGAAAAATTCAAATCGCGTTTGGAGGCCTTATGCCGCAAGCGGTTTTCCGTTCGGTTTCGTTCAAGCCTGACGGATTGAGGCGCAACAAGCTCTGCACAATAGATTTCTGCGCCTTGTGAGCGAAAAAGCTCCGCAACGGAACGAATGTAATCGCCGTCCTCAGGGCAATCGAAAGCCCACATATAGGTAAAAATCAACCCTTCCCGTTCGGTTTTCAAAAACTCTTCAAAAATCGTTCTTCGAAGTTTTGCAACAACGGAGTGGTTATACTCGCCGAAAATCTCAATGACGGGTTCAATCATCATATGGTTGTGGAAAAGGCGCAGCGCCGTTTTTCTCATGATTGATTGCCCGACGGTCATCTTTCCGACAGCACCGCTGCCGACAAGAATAAGAAGTTTCATATCAGACCTCTTTGAATCTTTACGAACAATGCACTGCGATCCGCACTATCTGAAAAGTCCCACAACGTCGCTGATTGTAACAACTATCATAAGTGTGAACAGCAGGGCGAGTCCAACAGCGTTTACGATTGCTTCGACCTTGCGGTTCAGCGGACGGTGGATAATTGCTTCTATCAAAAGGAACAGCAGCCTTCCGCCGTCGAGTGCGGGGAACGGAATAAGGTTGAACAACCCGAGACTGAGCGAAAGGATAACAGCGATATTGACAAGATTAATCATTGATTCCCGCGCAACATCAACCATGATTCCGACCGTTCCGACAACGCCGGAAATATCTCCGCTGTGTATGCCGTGTTTGAACATGCCCGCAATGCCCTGGGCTGTTGCTTTCACGATTAGAACGAGGTATTCTCCGGAACCTGCTGCCGCCTGAAGAACGTTCAAATGCCGGTAGTCCTCAACAAGCCCGCTTATCGTTATGCCGATAACGGTTCTGTTTTCAGTTGAGTTGAAGGCGTCGCCGACGGCAAGATCCAGCTGCGCTCCGCTGCGCTCAACAGTCATAACAAAATCATTGCCTGCGGCACCGATAAGTGCGGAAACAGAGGAGTAAATGTCCGTGTCAGCCGTTTCGGTCGGATATTGACCGTTGATTGCAATGATGACGTCACCGTTTTTCAATCCGGCCTTTTCTGCGGGACTGTTTTCTTTAACTGAAGCAACGATCGGAACCTCGTAATGCGTAACAGGGTCAACAGCGTAAACCGGCATCGGTTTGCAGAGATAGAACACGAACGCGATAAGAAAGGCGGTGAGTATATTCATGAACGGACCGGCAAGAATAACAATAAAACGCTTCCAAACGGGCTGAGCGTTGAATCGGCGCGGGTCGTTCTCCAAGGCTTCTTCATCTTCACCGTCAAACTGACACAAACCACCCACGGGAAATGCACGAAGAGAGTATTCGGTTTCGCCCTTTTTGAATTTGAAAAGAGCCGGACCGAATCCGAGCGAAAAGCCGAGTATGCGGAAACCGAGCAGTTTGCCCGCCGTAAAATGACCGAGCTCATGAAGGAAAATCAGCAGCTCAAGAATAAGTATCGCAAGAAGTATGTAAACAATTGTCATAATGTTTCCTTTCCGAAGCATTCACAGGCCAACCTGCGGGCTTCTTTATCAAGATAAAGTATGTCGTCAACGGAGCCGATTTTTTCACGGGGAATTCTTTCCATTGAGTATTCAACACATTTTGCAATGTCGGTAAAACCGATGCAGCCGCGAACGAACAGCTCAACGGCCGTTTCGTTGGCGGAATTGTAGGCGATGGGCAGACTGCTGCCGTCGCGGAAAGCGTCGTACGCAAGAGAAATTGCGGGGAATCGTGTGCAGTCGGGTTTTTCGAACGTGAGCGAATGCAGAGCTGCAAGGTCAAGGCGCGGAAGCTGAGAAGTGATGCGGTGCGGGTAGGTGAGCGCATACTGAATCGCAAGGCGCATATCGGGAGGGCTCATCTGCGCAAACACTGCACCGTCGCAAAATTCGACCATCGAATGCACAACGGACTGCGGGTGAATAAGGATTTCGATTCGATTCGGTTCGATATCAAACAGCCACCCGGCCTCCATAAGCTCAAGTCCCTTGTTGAACAGCGTGGATGAATCAATCGTGATTTTTCCGCCCATGCTCCACGTGGGGTGACGGAGTGCCATTTGCGGCGTTACAAGGGCAAGCTCATCGGCCGAAGCGTTGCGGAACATACCCCCGGATGCTGTCAGAATAAGCGAACGAACATCCTCACTGCGGCCTGCGGCAAGGCATTGAAAAATTGCACTCTGTTCGCTGTCAACCGGAAGTATTCTCCCGCCGAATTCAGCGAGAGCGCGGTTCACAACAACATGTCCGCAAACAATGCTTTCTTTGTTTGCAAGCGCAACGGTTTTTCCTGCACGGAGTGCGGAAAGCAGCGGGAACAGTCCTGCAAAGCCGCTGACACCGTTCACAACAATGTCAACTTCGGAAAGAGCCGCAAGCGAGTTTACTTCGCCGCCCGAAACAACAGTGATGCCGGGGCAGCGTTCGGAAACTTCGCGTGCGGCGGCTTCGTCATACATGCCGATGAACTTCGGGTGAAACTCATTTGCGCTGCGAACCACCTGCTCTGCGTTTTTGTTTGCAGCTATTGCATAAACTTCGAATTCATCCGGGTGAAAGCCCGCCACGGAGAGAGTTTGTGTTCCGATTGAACCGGTTGAACCGAAAACGGCGATTTTTTTCATTTGTTAATCCTCCGTACAACGAGAAGTTTTTCTGCGAGCTGCCGAATCCGCAGCTGAGCCCAATGGAAAAATCCGTAAACAACAACGGAGCGGACAAGCCGCCTTTGCAGCGGGCTGCGGCAATCAGCAGACCGACTGTTCGGCATCCGCTTGATGCATATTAAATGAAAAATGCAAATGCGACCGCAACGATTGGCGCAGCGACCATTGCGCTGTCCAATCTGTCCATCACGCCGCCGTGACCGGGGAAAAGATTGCTGTAATCCTTAACACCTGCCCAGCGTTTGAATGTGGATGCAAGCAGATCTCCGAACTGCCCAACGATGCCCGCGATGAAGCATACTGCAATAAGAGTAACGAGAGAAACGTCAAGTCCCCAGAGTTTTTGAGCAAAATAGACAATAACGCCGCCGAGAGCACCGCCGACAACGCCGCTTACTGCGCCCTCAACAGTTTTATTAGGGCTGATATAGGGACAGAGTTTGTGCTTGCCGAACAGTGAACCGACCATGTATGCGGTGTTGTCAGCCATGCAGGGACCGGCAAAAATGCAAAGAAATGCTGCACGCGAAATATCGTTTCGGCCGAACCCGACAAGCCCGAAGCAGGCAAGCAGAGACACGGGGTAGACGAGCAGCGCAAGCGAAGCGATAAGATCTTCATTTGTGCGCCGCGCGTTAAGGATTCTTTCAACCATGATTGCAACAAATGCGGCAGCCGCCAGCGGAAGAATGAATCTTGCGCCGAATTTATACATTACGGCGAACATTGAGCCGCCGAGCAGAATTTGCGGAAGCACGGCGGGGCGAATTCCTCTTTTGACAAAGATCGTGAACATTTCATAGACAGCTGCAACTGTGAAAAGTCCGAGAACAGCCGCCTGAACCCAGCCCCCGAACCAAACAACGAGGCAGAGCAGACCGATTAACAGAACGGCGATTAAAGTGCGAACAGGCAAATCTTTCATAAAACAAAATCCTTAAATCAAAATTATTCTGCGGCTGCGCTGAAAGGAGCCGCAAAACGGCGCAAACCTGAACAAAACTTCCGCAAAATCAAAGCACACGGCCAAAGCGTCGGGTTCGATTCAAAAACTCGCGCAGGCAACCAAAGTAAACCTCGGGAGTGAAATCGGGCCACAGCGTTTTTGAAAAAACAAACTCGGCATATGCGGCCTGCCAAAGCAAAAAGTTGGACAAACGCTCCTCACCGGCGGTGCGGATGATGAGATCAAGTTCGGGCAGTCCTGACGTATAAAGCCTGTCTGCTATTGTTTGCTCGGTAACGGCATCGGGTGCAATGCCCTCCGCTGCAATGCGGCGGACAGCATGAACGATTTCGTCACGGCTGCCGTAGTTAACGGCGATATTGAAACAGAGGCCGGTGTTATGCTTTGTTCTTTCAACGGCATCCTCCATGAGGGAACGGAGTCCGGGTTTAAATGCCGAAAGCTCGCCGAGGGTGCGTATCCGGACGCCGTTCAGGTTCAGCTCGTCGATTTCTTTATAAAAATATTCGGAGAGGAGCTTGAACAATGCATCGATTTCGGCTGCGGGGCGAGCCCAGTTTTCGGTTGAAAATGCATAGACCGTGAGAGCCTCGATTCCGAGGGAATGCGTTGTGCGGACGATTTGGTGCAGGGATTCCATTCCCGCACGGTGTCCCGCACTGCGCGGAAGCAGGCGTTTCTTTGCCCAACGGCCGTTGCCGTCCATTATTATGCCGACATGATGCGGCAGTTCGCCGCCGAGTGAAAGTGCGGCAAGTTCTTCATTTGTGAATTTGGGATAAATCTTCATAAAACATAAAGGCGGCCGGAACAGGCACCACACCCGGGCAGTATCAAAAAATACGATAACAAGACTGCTGCAAGCCGAGA
>OGQP01002279.1_pt1 | contig 10337 bp, 10 predicted proteins | sample 1553251 | NCBI WGS metagenome assembly OGQP01 (sample SAMEA2580016, study PRJEB22360) | human gut metagenome | biome: human gut; feature: human-associated habitat; material: faeces | place: Denmark | collected 2008/2010 | reverse complement strand
GCCGATAATGCCGGTATAGGTGTAGAAAAATACAACAATCGAAAGCATACCGCCGAAAATGCCCGCAACCGCCGCGGGAATATAATTCCGCGGTTTGTTTTTTATAACATAATATTCAATGACCGAATAGATAAGGGCGGGGAAGAAGATAAGCTTTAAATGCTCCCATGTGCTTTCGTTTACGGGAAAGAAAAAGCCGATGAAGTGATTATCGCCCGTCCAATCGTACACAAAGTGCCACAGCGTTCCGATTGCGCCCACTATAATAAACTCAAGGACGGCGTTTATTTTTTTCATATAATTATCACCCATAACATATTATGAGGATAATTATACCGATTATTCCGCGATTACGGCTATTAAAAGCAGCAAAAAGCCGAAAACGCAAAGTAAAAGGTTTCCTGCCTTGCGCCAAAAAAGATACCAGTCGCTCGGCTCCGCGTTTTCATAGGCTGAAATTGTGAAACTCAATCGTATTTTTTCAAAGAACCAAAGCAAACGGGGCAAAAACGAGCTGATAATTCCCACAATAAAGAAAAGCATTGAATACAAAATAAGCTCGGGATTAAACCTTTGAAGACGCGCGCCGACAAAGAGCAGCACAACCGCGAGCAGCAGACCGCCTACGGATACAAATCCCGTTATTCGGTCAAAGGTCGTTACGGCAAGCGGGTCGCTTTCGCGCATAAGCTTATCGTCCGTATCGGATATACGCCCGTTTATTTCGGCTTCATACGCCTTTGAAACGGGCGCGGGCAGCTTTTCGCCGCAGTCGGCGCAGAAAAAGCGCTCATTATTGTTTATTGCGCCGCATTTTTCACAGACCTTCATAAATTTTTCCCCTTTGTGTTAAATTTTAGGTGGTGCGGAGTGCGGATATTGAGTTGCAATTCGGTTTTCGGGCTTTGTATCAAAAAGGTAAAGAACCAATAAAAAGAGCCATTCAAGCGGTTTCATTATTATATATACTATGTCGGCAGCAAGCGGTGTTTTAATATGCTTTGCTATCGGGTAGCCTGTTTTATCATAAAAATTGCGAATCGCGCGGTGTAAATGCGGAGCGCGCTCGGAAAGCAGCTGCTCAAATGCATTTGCAATGCAAAGCTGCCTGTTAACCGTTATTTCGTGACCGTGCCTTTTGCCTGTTCTCAAGGGCTTTACTAACTTTTTATGTCCCTCGGCTGCCACGGTGCATAAGTAGTGACCGTCTCTCGGCAGGTTTTCTGGTGCAATTTTCTGTGACATTGTCCAGTCGGCGGTTTCGGTCCAAAGCTTTATTGCGCTGTCGGGTTCCTGACCGAAAAGCAGCATAATTACCGCAATAATGCCGAGCAGGGGAATAAGCAACAGCAGTGCCGATACAGGCAGGCTTGATTTATTATGCAAAAAGGCGGAGATACGCGGCATTTTGGTTTGCTCTTCCGCTTCTTCCGCCGTTTTATCGGCAGAAAGCACTTCGCAGGCTATTACGCGGAAGGAAAGGATAATATAGTTTATAGGAAATAAAAAGAGGAAAAATGAAGAACCGGAAATTTGAATACACCACAAGACGCAAAGCGCGCAGCCAATATATATTGAGGAAATGCAGAGCGCCGAAAAAAGCGGCGGGCGCTTATTTTGCGGGATAAATCGCAGGCAGATATGACCGATAACGGCAACAGCGAAAAGAACCGCAAGTGTGAGCGTATGCTCGGACGATACGGGTGAATGCTTTTGATTGTTGTAAAGCTGAACATACCAATCCTTAAAAAGTATATTTTTTAAGGGGGCAAGTGTAACGGTATAATAAACTCCCGCAGCAATTGAGAGCAATTCCCAAAAGCTCATAAAGATACTTTTGTATGTCAGCCGTTTCTTGTTGGTGAGCAGTAAAACATTTTCCGCAGTAAGCACAAAAGGCAGAAATACAATTGAAACACAAAGTAAAACGACAAGGTCAAAATCATTAGAGTCGCAAACAAGCGCATAAATAACAGCAAAAACCAAGGCGGCTGCGCCGCAAAACAGCAAGGTTGTGAGAATGGGATATTTGAGAAAACTGTGCCAAAGCTTTTTGATATGGCGCACCATATACATCCCCTTTATTTTTCTGTTTTTACTATAAACGAAAAATCTATATATCCGTCGCCGGGGACGGTGTAGACATCGCTCAAGGCGTCCGAGTATGCAATGGTTGTGTTTTGGAACAGCAGCGGAATAATGCTTGTGCCGCGCAGCAGCTCGGATTGAACGGCGTCGGCGGTTTTGCCGCTTGCGGAAACGCCGAATTTCTCCGAGAATTCCGAAAGGCTTTCGCTGTCGGCGCGGATGGGAAAGACGGCAATCGGCAAATCGCGGCTTTTAAGCTGCGGGGTCAGCTTATCGACGCTGCTTGCGGTCTCAATATTTATAAACGCACCGAGTTTGTTTTGCCAATGTCCCACAATATCGGTTATAATCGGCTTTATAACGCCGTTATCGTAAAAATAAAGCTTGATATCCGACGGAAATTTTTTATCGGTCTGTTTTTTTAACTCTGCGGAATACAGCGTCTTCGCACCGTCGGCATTGTAGGAAAGCATGCCCGCGCTCGATTTTTCCCCGGAAATAACGCCCGGGAAAAGGGAGGCGGCGGCGGAATAGCCCGGCTTTAAATCGGCGGAATATACCTGCTCGCCTATAAGCATTGCAAGGCTTTTCCTGAAATTTTCCGAGAGCGATGAGTCCATGGTCATGACCCAGCATATGTTCTGATAATTTGTGGCTTTAAGTCCCGCCGCTTTTGCGTTATCGGAAAGTGCGGAATCTATAAATGTTATATCCACATTATTGTCGCAAAGCCGTTCGTACGGCGTTTTATCCTTCGTGCAGGTTATATAAACGGCGGAATTTTTCGCTTTGAATGTGCCCTTGTAGCTTTCAAAGGAATAAATGCGTATTCCGAAGGAATTTTCATCGTCATTCCAGCGCCCGAGCCTGTAGCTGCCGCAGGATATTACGGTGTTGAGCGTAAGCCCGTACTTGCCGCCCGATTCATTGAAAAACTTTTCATTGCAGGGCATGGCAACGCTTGTGGTAAGAGCTTCCTCAAAGCTCGGGTCATCGTATGCCAGCTCGATTATGACCGTGTGCTCATTCGGGGCTGAAACGCCTAAAGTGTCGGCGCTTTTTTTGCCGCTGCCGATTTCCTTTGCGTTTTTGATTGCAAAAAGGCGGGAAGCAAACGGGGCTGCGGTTGCTGGCGTCACCGCGCGGCGGAGACCGAAAACGAAATCGGCGGCGGTAAGAGGCTCTTTATTGCTCCAAACGCCGTTTTCACGGAGCTTGAAGGTATATTTGAGTCCGTTTTTTTCAAAGCTTTCCGCCGCGCCGCAGACAACGGCACCGCTTGAATTTTTCCGAAGCAGCCCCTCGTAAATATTTTTAACGATTGACAGCTCCGAATCGGTTGAGGCGGTCTGAGCGTCAAGGGTAAAGGGACGCTCGGGTACTTCATAATAAATAATTGCGTTTTGATAGCTGTCCTTACAGCCGACGGTGCCGAGCAGCAGAATAACGGCGGTAAGCAGCGCTGTGAATTTTATAAAATGCTTCATTTAAAATAACTCCGGGAGAATTAATTCTTTTTAAGTATAACGGTAATAAAAACTTGACAATTGAGTGTAATTTTGCTATAATCAGTGTAAAACAATGTCAAATGCTTGGGCTATGATTTTATTGCCTCAAGCCCTATGCCGCGCGGCGGCTGCGGTGTGGAAAACGCAATTTGCGTTTCTGTGTGGCCGAAGCCGTTCAGTTCACCGATAAAGGCGTCAAGCGCCTCGGTCGTTTCAAAGGCAACCTTGATAAGCTGCGAATACCGCCCTGTTATGCAGCTGCATTCAAGCACATGCGGATGCGAGCGCACAAAGGGGTAAAAGGTAGGCTTAAGCTTCGGATCAAGATCAAGCTGGATAAATGCAATAATCGGGAAGCCTGCTTTTTTCATATCTATGTTTGCAGAGTATGAGCTGATAATACCGTCATTTTCAAGCTTTTCTATCCGCGCCGCGGTTGCCGGGGAGGAAAGAAAAACCTGACTTGCCAAAACCTTGAGCGGCGTTCTGGCATTCTTTTGCAGCAGGGTTATAAGTTTAAGGTCAATAGCGTCCATTTAGCTCACCTCTTAAAATTTAAAGCTTCTGTATTACCACTGATTATATACCATAAGACTGATTTAGTCAAGGCTCGGAGTGTGTCAAATGAGTAATTTAACAGTATCAAACGAAGAAAACGGACGGGAAATTTTCTGCTGCTTTACAGGCTACAGACCCTCGAAATTCCCGTTCCCGTTAAACAAAAAAATCAGCGAATTTGAAAGTCTTCAGAATAAGCTTATCGATATAATTTTTTCGCTCCCGAAGGACGCTTGCGTTACCTTTTACAGCGGCATGGCAATGGGCTTTGATATTATAGCCGCCGAATCGGTGCTGCTGCTTAAAAGGGCGGGCCGCAATGTTCGGCTTGTATGCGTACTGCCGTTTGAGGGGCAGGGCGACGGGTTTTCGGAGCCGTGGCATTCCCGCTACAATAAGATCATAGAGAATGCGGATGAGATCGTGGTTATGTCGAAGGAATATTATAAGGGCTGCTATTTTAAAAGAAACGCCTTTTTGGTGGATAACAGCGATTATGTTATCACCTGGTACGACGGTAAGCCCGGCGGAACCGCTTCAACGCTTAAATACGCCAAAAAAAAAGGCCGCCGTATAATAAATTTGTATGACGGCCGTATGTCGAGCATTTGCAAAGAAATACAAACGGCTATCGGATTTTAAATATCCGGCGGGACATCGCCCTCAAGCACCGTGCGGCAATGTTTTTTGCAAAAGCGCATATAAAAGCCTATTGCTGTCGGGAAAACCGATAACAACAGGCTTTTGTTTTAATTATTTAGGATTCTGCATTCCGAATGAATTTACTCTTCAAGCTCGGAAAGCCAGAGCGCGGCTGACGCGTCGGACGGCATACGCCAGTCTCCGCGCGGGGAGAGGGTGACAGAGCCGACCTTCGGACCGTCGGGTATGCAGGAACGCTTGAACTGCTGAGAGAAAAAGCGGCGTATAAAGGTTTTAAGCCAGTGCATAATTATATCGCCGCTGTAAACGCCGTCAAACGCAATAAGCGCCAAACGGTAAATTTTTGACGGCGTTTCGCCGAAACGCAGCATGTGGTAAAGAAAAAAGTCGTGCAGCTCATAGGGGCCTACAAGATCCTCGGTCTTCTGAACTATTTCGCCGTTTTCATCCGCCGGTAAAAGCTCGGGGGAGACGGGCGTAGCAAGAATATCCTCAAGCACAGCTTGCGTGTCGCCGCCGGCACACTCTGCCTCGTAGCGCACCAAATACCGCACAAGCGTTTTCGGAACCGAGGAATTCACAGCATACATAGACATATGGTCGCCGTTGTAGGTCGCCCAGCCGAGAGCCAGCTCCGACAGATCGCCCGTGCCTATAACCATTCCGCCCGATTTATTGGCAATATCCATAAGCACCTGGGTGCGCTCGCGCGCCTGCGAATTTTCGTAGGTCACATCAAGGCAAGCGGGGTCCTGACCGATATCCTTGAAATGCTGTTCAACCGCGGCGGTTATATTGACCTCTTTAAAGGTAACGCCCAAAAGCGAACAGAGGGTTTCGGAATTTGAGTGGGTGCGCTTGGTTGTGCCGAAGCCGGGCATTGTAACGGCGCAGATATCCGAAAGCGGACGGTTTAATAATTTCATAGCCCGCACCGCAACAAGCAGTGCCAAGGTACTGTCAAGCCCGCCCGAAACGCCTATGACCGCGGTTTTGGCGCGGGTGTGCTCAAGGCGCTTTTTAAGCCCGTAGGACTGTATGCGCAAAATCGCCTCGGCGCGGGAGCTTAATGCCGCTTTATTCGACGGCACAAAGGGCGCTTTATCGATCGGTCTTGTGATTTCGGTTTTCCGAATTTCCTGATTGAATTTTACGAATGTGACATCCGTCACAGGCTCAAAGCTTGTGTTTTTATGCCGTTCGTAAGCCAGCTTCTTAACGTCAATTTCAGTAACGGTAAGCTCCTTTTCCTCAAAGGGCTTGTTTTCGGCAAGCGATGTGCCGTTTTCGGCTATAATGCAGTGCCCCGAATAGACTAAGTCCTGCGTTGACTCGCCGCTGCCGGACGATACATAAATATACCCGCACAAAAGCCTTGCGGAGGTGGAAAGCACAAGGGTGCGGCGATAGACGGCTTTGCCTATAACCTCGTTTGAGGCGGAGGGGTTTATAACTATATGGGCGCCGCCGCGGCAGAGCCTTTCAGACGGCTGGGCTGCCGCCCAAATATCCTCGCATATTTCAATGCCGAAGGTGTACTCGGGCATTTCGGAATGTGCAAATACAAGCCCCGTACCGAACGGAGCGGGGACACCGCAAATATTAATTTCTGCGTTTTGCTCAATGCTTCTGCCCGAAGAAAACTGCCGTTGCTCATAAAACTCGGCGTAATTCGGCATATAGGTTTTCGGAACAATGCCGAGGATTTTGCCGTCCTGCAAAACGGCTGCGCAGTTATAAAGCTTTGAACGGTACAAAAGCGGAACGCCGACTATTATAATCGGATATTTACCGGCGGTGTATTCGCAAATTTCGGCAAGCGCTTTTTCGGCGGAGATAAGCAGCGCCTGTGAAAAGAAAAGATCGCCGCAGGTATATGCCGTGATACACAGCTCCGGCAGAGCCAAAAGATTTATTTTTTCTGTGTCCGCCTTATCAATAAGCCTTTTGATTTCGGCAGTGTTGGCAGCCGTGTCCGCCACGGTGCAGCGCGGAACGCCCGCTGCGACTTTTATAAAACCGTCTTTCATTCTTTTCAGTCCTTAAATCATTTGTAATTATTTTAAAGCTTTTTCGGTGTTCTGTCAATATTATTTACATATATAATCGGTATTAAAAGAAGAATTTCGGGGAAAAAATTAAAATATTGTTAATTTTTTTACAATCTTATTGAATTTGGAAAAATAATCGCTTATAATATAGGCTGACGAAAGTTGTACTTTTACGAAAAGGGGATATAATTATGACCAACAACAAAACGGTTTTAAAATGGCTTGACGAAGTCAAAGAGCTTGTCAGCCCCGATAAGGTCGTCTGGATAGACGGCAGCGAGGAGCAGCTCGAGGGCATCCGCAAGGAAGCTGTTGAGAGCGGTGAAATGATAAAGCTCAATGAGGAAAAGCTTCCGGGCTGCTATCTGCACAGAACCCGCCCGAACGATGTTGCCCGCGTTGAGGACAGAACCTTCATCTGCTCGAAGACAAAGGAAAACGCCGGCCCCACCAACAACTGGTGCGACCCGCAGGAAATGTACAAAAAGCTTTATGATATCGCCCGCGGCTCTTACAAGGGCAGAACAATGTATATAATCCCGTTCTCAATGGGTCCGATCGGCTCTCCGCTTGCAAAGGTGGGTATTGAGGTTACCGATTCTAAGTACGTTGTTCTTAACATGGCTATTATGACCCGCGTAGGTCAGAAGGTGCTCGATGTTTTAGGCGATTCAAACGACTGGGTTCGCGGTTTCCATGCCTCCTGCGATATCGATCCCGAAAAGCGCTACATCTGCCAGTTCCCCGAGGATAATACAATTATCTCGGTCAACTCCGCTTACGGCGGAAATGTTCTTCTCGGCAAAAAGTGCTTCGCGCTCCGCATAGCCTCTTACCAGGGTTGGAAAGAGGGCTGGATGGCTGAGCATATGCTCATTTTGGGTCTGCAGAATCCGAAGGGCGAAGTTAAATATGTTGCTGCAGCCTTCCCGTCTGCCTGCGGTAAAACAAACCTGGCAATGCTTATTCCGCCGAAATATCTGCGTGATAAGGGCTACAGGATCTGGACCGTCGGCGATGATATTTCCTGGATGAAGATAGGCGAGGACGGACGTCTTTACGCTATCAACCCTGAAAACGGCTTCTTCGGCGTAGCGCCCGGCACCAACGCTCACTCAAACTTCAATGCGCTTGAAAGCACAAAGAAGAACACCATCTTCACAAATGTTGCTTTGAACCTTGACGATAACACAGTTTGGTGGGAGGGTCTTAACAAGGATCTCCCGCAGAACTGCATTGACTGGAAGGGCAACAAGTGGGATGCTTCTAAGTTTGATAAGCATGATAAGAGCACTTATGCCGCTCACCCGAACTCAAGATTTACCGCTCCTGCCAAGAACTGCCCCTGCATTTCCGATGAATTCGATAAGGGCGCAGGCGTTCCGATTTCCGCTATTATATTCGGCGGCCGCCGCGCTAAGTGCGCTCCGCTGGTATATCAATCGAAGGATTGGGTCAACGGCGTGTTCGTAGGCTCTACCATGGCGTCAGAAACCACAGCTGCCGCTGCGGGCGCAGTAGGCGTTGTTCGCCGCGATCCTATGGCTATGCCGCCGTTCTGCGGTTTTAATTTGGGAGATTATTTCCGTCACTGGCTCGATATGGGCGTAAAGCTCGGCGATAAGGCTCCTAAGATATTCAACGTTAACTGGTTCCGCACCGACGATGAGGGCAACTTTGTATGGCCGGGCTTCGGCGACAATATGCGCGTCCTTAACTGGATAATCGATCGCTGCGAGGGCAAGGCTGACGCTACCGAAACCGCTATCGGCTATGTTCCGAAGCCGGAGGATATCGACCTTACCGACCTTGACATGGATATGGATACCTTAAAGAGCATCTTAAAGGTTGACAAGGACGTTTGGGAGAAGGAAGCTGCCGAAATCGAAGAACACTACAAGAAATTCGGCGACAAGCTGCCGCACGAGCTGAAGGAACAGCTTGAAAACCTTAAAGCTAACCTTGCTAAAATGTAATATAGCTTAAACATTCGCCCCTCGCTGCGGTCTGTCGACTGCTTTGAGGGGCGCTTTGTATGATAAACTTAGTGTGAAACAAATGCAGGAAAAAACAGTACAAGAGTATGCCGCAGATAACGAAAGATTTCATCAAAAAAATCGGAGAAATATTCAAAGAAAGTGAAAAACTTTACGAGACAGAAGAAAAAATCAAATTGCAAACGCAAAATTCAGCAACAAGCCTTGCGGAGAGCTCTTTATTGAGCAGATAGATAATGAAATGTCACGGGATAAGAAAAAGAGAAAAGCAGAGGGCTATAGAGCTGAAAGACGCGGAGACAGAAGGGCTGCCGAGTCCCAATGCTATCGGCACATTACAAAAAAACGGGTTCGGATTATTCTCATTTGCCTAGTGTGACAGGACTCGAACCCGTCGGCGGCTTAATCTTGACATTTTGACGACGAAATGGTATAATATGAATTGACAGGGGGTGTTAATATGAAATCAACCGGAATTGTAAGACCGGTAGACAAAATGGGTCGCGTAGTGATCCCCAAGGAAATCAGAAAACTTTTTAAAGTTGAAAATGATGTTGACAGCTTTGAAATCTACATGGAGGATGATAAGATCGTCCTGAAAAAATATCAGCCCACCTGCGTTTTCTGCGATTCATTGGCAGACAGCGTGCAGTTCGGCGGCTACACCGTATGCAAGGACTGCATTAAAAAGCTTGCCGAATTAAGCGAAAAAGAAGAAGAGTGAGTCTGCGTGCCGAAGACCTTCGGCACGCTTCCTGAAAAAGCGTCAATCGGCGTTTTTTCATTTTCAGCGCTTGCAGCCCGCAAGTGCTTTTTTAAAACTATAATTTTTACGGCGAGGGGTATTGATTATGGGCGGCTTCAGCATTGTGCTGCTTACCGGAATGCTTTCGGTCATATTTTTCTTTTATGTTGCGCTATTGGTATCGGTTTTTCTTTATTCGCTTATAAGCTATACCTTTGAAAGCATTGCGCTTATGAGAATGAGCACCGGTGCAAAGGCTGCCGCATGGATTCCGTTTTACAATAAATATTTGCTTGGAAAAACAGCGGGGAAGAGTGCTTTGGGCACGCTTTCGGGTATTCTGACCCTTGCGCAGATATCATTGAGTCTTTATTTTTATCTTTGGCAGAAATTTGAACCGTATCTGTTTGCTCTCCTGCTGCTTTGCACCGTTTTGAATTTTGTGTTTAATGCTGTTATGGCGAACAGAATATTTTCCGACCGCACAGGTAAATATTCGGATATATTAACGGCAGTGAATATAATCACTTTGGGGCTTTTGCAATCGGTATTTATTTTTGCCGTAAGGAATAGATCCGCCAAAGAGCCGCAGCTGTATCAAAGGCTTCCCGAATGATGGGAAGCCTTTTTTTAGAGGTCGGATGTTTTATCCGCAAAATTTGGTTGATATATGCTTGAAGCAATTATCGGGGGAGTAATCCCAGCTTTCAAGCCGATCTCCGCTTTG
>OGQP01002272.1_pt1 | contig 10358 bp, 8 predicted proteins | sample 1553251 | NCBI WGS metagenome assembly OGQP01 (sample SAMEA2580016, study PRJEB22360) | human gut metagenome | biome: human gut; feature: human-associated habitat; material: faeces | place: Denmark | collected 2008/2010 | reverse complement strand
CCCGCCGCTTCCAGCGCCGCGTCAGCCCTTCCGCGATCGCTGTGGTGCAGTGCGAAATCTCGGCATACCTCCGGTTCGGTAACCAGCGCATCGGAGTAATATTCCCGCACGAAACGAATCCGTTCGGGCGACTTTTCACAGACGATGATGCGCCGGGAGTATTTCAGCAGCACGCAGAGTAGGGTGCAGTTCACAAAGCCGGGGCTTTATCGGTATAACGTTAAAATCTGTTAGGGCTCTGTGAAATCGCCGTTTTTTAAATCTGAGTATTTAGGATTATAAGCGCATTCGGTCACATTCCACCGCGTAGCATCGATATAAGGAACCAAAGCCGTGAACCCTGAGAAATCTTTCAGGCCTTTCAGGTTGTCGACGGTAACGCTGTTTACGGAAGTCAGCTTCCCGAAATCGAGCGATGTGATCGCCGTATTCGGCTTGAGAAGAGCTATGGTAGATGTCGGGCCGACAAAAAGATTTCCTCCGACGGCGGTAAGGGCCGGCATACCGATGGATTGCGGTGTGCCCGGACGTCCGGTTGCAAAAGTCATGTTGCCGCCGATCGTTTCCAGAGCAGGCAAGGTAAAAGACGTCGCTTTTGTCAAGGTGGTGATAACCGCTTCGAATTCGCCTCCCACCCGCTTTAGGTTCGGCATTTCGAAGGATGGGCAGCCGCCCATTTTGGTCAGGGTCAAATCACCGAGGATCTCTTCGACGGGCAGCGACACGGCATCGGACGGATTGGCGTTGATCGTCAATCCGCCCATTACCCGAAATCCTTCGATAACGGGCAGTTTAGTAGCCGAACTATTATTCAGGTTTAGCGTGCCTTCAAAACGGTCGGGACCGATGATCTTATCGATCAGCATACTGGAACCCGAAAGCGTGATATCGCCGGTGATGCCGGATTGGGTGAAGTCCAGTTCTCCTCCATCGACAGGAATATTGTTCAGGCCTAGACCGCCTATGTTTTTCAGAGTCCCCAGCTTGTCGAAAGAAAAGGTCAGTTCCTTCACCCCGTCCAGGCTCAGTATCCCGCCTACGGTTTCGAGTTTGCCGAATACGCCCAGATCGGACAGGGTCATCGAGGTCAAAGTAAGATCACTCGTCACGGTCGTCAGGGAGGAGAAGTCGAGCGAAGTGAGGCTGCTGTTGCAAATGATGCTCCAGGCTTTTTTCAGCGTAGGGAATTTATAGGAGGTCAATTGGCTGCACCTCTTGAAGTCGATGCTATAGGAGGTCGTCTCTTCCAGCGCCGGACAAGAGAGTTCGGTAAACTCCCTGCAATCTTCCAAATATATTCCGCCCACGATTTTCAGGGCCGGAACATCCAACTCGACCAATTGTCGTAGACTGTATAAATATAACCGTTTCCCGATGGTTTGAAGCGCGCCCAGCGAGATTTTTTGCACCTGTGCCTGGTTATTGTTGAGCTGTTGAATCTGGAGTTCTCCACCGATCGAAACGAGGGCGGACAACGATATTTCTTCCATTTTGTCGGCTTTCAGTATGAAATCCCCGTCAACCCGTGAAAGGCCCGCAAGATCCAGCGACGTGAGTTCGCCGCTGCATATTTCGGCGTTCATGCTTACGGCCTCCAGCGCGGGCAACGAAAGGCTCTGCACCTCGTCGGCCAGACTGCTCAATCGAAGGGCTCCGGTGCGCTGTAGGTTTTCGAGCTTTATTTCCGGCAGGGTACAGTATTCGCCTATGGTCAGGATGTAACGCACGTTTTTAAGGCTCTGCAATCCGTCGAGATTGGTAATGGGATCGTCTTCCGACGTTTCGGTTCCGACCGACAGGTTCCCGTCGATCGTTTCTATGCCCATCGTCGCAAACGCATCTACCGACGCCTGGGTGTTCAATACGAAATCTCCTTTCGTGTCGGCTTCTGTACGTACCAGCGAATAATGATAGGTTCGCTGCGTCTGGTTGTACGATACGGCTGTGAAATCACGGGACGCCTCCCAATCCGTAATCGAAGCCGGATCGGGTGAAACCGCCACGTGTTCGCAGGTTTCCAATACGACCGCGGCTCCGGACAGATCGGCACCGGCCGGAACGGTAACGGTTATGTTGTTATCGGCGATAATAGCCGGCCACTCCTGCTCCCCGTTTACCAGTTTAAAAGAGGTGATATAGTTGTCGCTCCCTACGAAGTCGTTGTTCTCCTTTTCGCACCCTGCCAACAGCAGTGAAAAGAACGCGACGCACAGTAAATTGATCTTATTTTTCATGATATTTTGTACTGTTTGGTTAATTATTGCTTTCCGGAGTGTATTTTCCATCGAGCATATCCTGATAAGTCGGGTCGTAAACGCCTTGCCTTGTCTCCCATGTCGTCTCGTTCAGGCTCGGGATGACCTTTTTGAATGTCGAAAAATCGGTCATCCCGATGCGGCTGATATATACCGACCCGGCCGATTCAAGGTTGTCGAAATTCCAACTGGATATTCCCGTGCTTGCACCCAGATTACGGTTTATAATGGACAGTTTTCCTCCAACGGTCGTCAGGGCTGAGAAATCCAGCGATCCTGGGCCTGTTTGAGTGGATACTTCGATCTCTATACTCCCGCCTATCGAGGTCAGGGCGGGAACGGAAAATCCGTCCGGGAATATTCCTTTTATATCCAGATTGATACTGGCGTCACCGGTGATGGTTTCCAGAAGCGGGAAATTGAAAGTACGCACATCCTCCGCTTTGCTGGTGTAGAGTCCGCCGAAAGTCAGGCCGCCTATGCTGACCAGATTCTGAGCGTTTACCTTGCGGAAATATTGATGGTTCGTATATATGCGTAGTAAGCCTGTAATACGGGTAAGGTTCCCAAGGTCGGCCACATCTATTCCCATCGTGGTGAACTGTAGGTTAAGGCTCCCGATCTGCTTGATCCCTTCGAAAAGGGGCATTTTCGTGACTCCGAAATAGTTGGTTCCGTCCATCGTAACGTCGCATTCGAGCACTTCGGGGCCGACGATCTTCGGCACGTTGAGCGTCGATCCGGTCAGTTGCAGTTTGGAAGTTACCTGAAGGTTCGTCAGGTCGAGTTCGCCGCTGATAGGGATGCGGTCGAGTATCAGTTCGCCTACGCTTTGCAGCGACTCCATTCCGTCGAAAGACTCGACCAGTTCCATATTCGTCAGGGATATTTTAGCCGCCGTTTTCAGGGACTTGAACCCGTCGAGGTTCATAATGGTCAGGGTCTGAAGGTCGAGGATGCCCACCTCGGCAAGGGCGGTGAAATCGACAAAACCTACCGTGCCGTCCAGGATATTGACGCTGCCCGCTTTTTTCAGGGTCGGAAATTGCACTTCCGACAGCGAATTGTTACCCGAGAGGGTCAGTTCCCCGGTCAGGTTTTCGAGTATCGTATTGGTCAAATTGGATATCTTGACACATCCGGTCATGCTGAATCCCCCGGCGGAGGCCAGATCAGGCAGATCGACCGCGGTCATCTGGGGAATATCCGAAAGGGAAAGCGTACCCCCCAACTCTTTCAGGGCCGGCAGGGAGAATGTCTCCAGTTTCGTACCGTTGCGGCCGGATGTAAACGAGAGGTCGCCCCGTACCGTCTCCAGCGAGGTCAGGTCTATGGCATTCAGTTCATCTGTATTGACGGTCATATTCCCGCCGACACGGACCAGTGCCGGCATTTCGATCCGCTGTATATGGGGTTGCCTGATCGTTATCCCGGATACTACTTCAGTCAGCGAGGGCAGGACGATGTTTTTCAGGTTTTTGCAGATAATATTATTGCCCCTGTCATCTGTCGTGCGCGTCAATCCGTACATGCTGCGAAGGCTTTTCAAGTTCAGGGTTTCCCCGGCGAACGTTTCGTTGACGATGACGTTATACTCGACCTCCAGCAGGTTTTCCAGTCCTTCCAGGTTGCGGATGGAATCGAAGGCCGGGCCCCCTTTTTCCGCGCCGATGATCAGGTTCCCCCGGATGACGTCTATTCCCGAACGGGCGAATGCGTCCACATCGGCCTGCGTGTTCAGTACGACGTTGCCGTCGGTGCTGACTTCGGGATGAATGATGCGGTAGCGGTAGATCCTGTCGCTGTTGTTATACGAAGTGGCGATGAACTGGTATTCTTCGCCCCAATCGGTTATGGTCGACGGATCGGGGGTCAGCCTCATGTTCTCGCACAGGACGATATCGGGTTTCCCCTGGCTCAGGTCGGTGCCTTTCGGGACGGTAAGACGGATCTCGTTATCCAGTATGACGGCCTTGTAACTTTCCGAACCCACTTTCATTTCGAACGATATGATGTGGTTGTCCGTTCCGGCGAAATCGCTCTCCTCCTTGCTGCATCCGGCCAGTATCAATCCGGCGAGCGAGGCGCAGAAAATATTTTTCAGTATATTTCTCATGGTTTAATGTTGTTAAGATTATTGAATCGCGGCTTCCGGGTCGAGAGATGGGGAGCCGAATACCTCGGTCGAGTTTTCGCCCAGTGCGCCGGCCGAAACGTTCAGGGCCGTATGCACCTTGATAAAGTCGATATATTTCAGGTTTGCCGGTTTCCCGTCCGGGGTGATGGCGTCGCTGATACGGATACGGTTGCCCGAGGCAGTTTGCTGGGTCATGGGATTCTTTGTTGTTATGAGGTCTGTCGTACTGTAATTGTCCACATAGCCCCAGTCGAACGATTTGTTTTTCCAGATACCGCTTTCCTGTACCGTCCTCGGTTCGAGGCGCGTTCCGCGGAGCGTGTAGCTGTTCGGCCTGATCCATTTCGGATACATGGACGAAGTTCCGTGATTGATAAAGCCCATGCTGCCGTTGTTTCCCTGGTTGTCCGACCAGCGGATAGCGGATTTTTCGGAACGGTAATAAGTGATCGCGTAATCCTGGATCGTTTCGGGTTTACCCGTTTCGCTGCCTTTCACTTCGTACCACGTATCGTTGGGAAGTCCGTCGCCATTCTCGTCCTGCATGACGTATACGATACCGGGTTCGGAACTTCCATCGAACGGGTTGCCGAACACACAGAAATCATAATCGCCGTTGCTGCTGACAATGCTGTGGCTGCAATATACGGTCAGGTAGCCGCCGAAACCGCCGAGGCTGGGGTGGTTGAATCATACGCGAGGCTGACGTAGTTGCCTTCGTTCAGGCGTTTTTGGGCGTATGCATTGGCTTCTTCGTAGGTAGTCGCTTCATAACCCGCATTGACGAACTGGCCCGGAGCAGCCACGAATTCCATGACGGTAAAGCGTTCCGTGCCGGCATAAGGGCGGAAGCGGTTCATTTCATTGTCCGTACCGACGCAATTTACCTGGATCGTTGCGGATGCGGTATTGCTTTCGCTTTGGGTAAGATTCCGGGAAAGCACGGACCGGACCTGTGGCGTATGATTGGTAACGGTCAATTTTACCGTGTATTCCTTTTGTTCCGCAGGCGTGAAATTGAAATACGGGGTTGTAACGCCTTCCTGCTCGATGTCGTCCACGCTCCAACTGTAAGTCGGATCGACCGCATTGACGATAATGGGCTTGAGGAAAACGGAACGCCCTTCCATTACTGTGCGGGGAGCCGATTTGATGTGGGAAACAGGATCGGTCGTCTCGATTCTAAGCGTCGGGCTCTCTTCGACGCGGACAATCGTTTCGTACTCGGTTGTTCCGTCTTCGTTGGTAGCCACAAGCTTTACCTGGTAATCGCCCGTTTCGGTCTTGGTGAAAACCAGATCTTTGTCCGTCCCCGCCTTTCCATTGTCGATATACCACTGGTAGGTCGCCCCCTCGCTGTTCTGTACATCGGGCGAAAGGGTCAGTTCCGTATTCACATAAGTGACGATACCGCCTTCGGGCACAGCCAACGATATGACGGGAGGCGCCATCTCAAGGACGTCGACGCGCATCTCTTTTTCGGCATAACCGTTCTTTGTGTCAACCCTCAGCGTAACGTAATACTCGCCCGTTTTGTCCGAGCGGAAAATACAGACCGGTTGCGTACAGATGATTTTCCCGTCCTGTTTCCACGAATATATGCCGCCGTCGCCGTGTTCCACGGTGGCTTCAAGCACGATATCGCGGTTGACCTTTCCGGTGTAGATGCTGGTCGAACTACTCAATGTGATTTTCGGCGCGAGTGCATCGTTCACATCGTCTTTGCTACAGGCTGCGAACAAAATACAGCCGAGCAACAGGCATAACCAAGATGTTTGGTACATGTTTTTCATAGCGTAATAAATTATAAATGTTGATTATGAACTATTCCAGAGGTCGGAGTTTCCGTTTGGTAAATGCAAAATGGGCGGGAATATCCCCCGTAGTAGCCGACCATTTTTTCATGCCTTGGGGCGAGAAGCAGTATATCGTTCCCGGTGTTACGTAGTCCCGGGCATCGGTAGCGAAGATTTCACGCGTAACGGGATTGACCGCTATCCCGTATGGTGAGACTATGCTTTTTTCCGTTCCGTCTTTAATAAAATTGCGGGAGACGATCTTTTTCGTTTTGACGTTGACGATGGCATACGATTTTTTCCATGAATTGGTAACGTAGCTCCATTCGTTACTGTAAACATAAAGGGAATCGCCGCACCGGGTCATTTCACTGTTGGGAAGCAGATCCAGCACGTCGGTCACTTTATCCGTCCGGCTGTCGATAACAAGGGTTTTCGACGATGTCCCGTAATAATCTCCGCGGGACGAAACCCATATCTGGCCGTAGACATCCAATTCCATTCGGTGGAGATTGATGACGCCGGTTTCTATTTTTTTTATTTCGGTGAATGTCTCCAGGTCGACCACCGACACCGTACAATCATAATTCGGGTACCGGTATCCGCCTGAATTGGCTACGTATAGTTTATCTCCGGCCACCACCATTTCTTCGGGCTGGTATCCGACATCGCATGTACCTATTATCTCGAGGGTTGCCGTATCTACCTTGGCAATGTATCCGAGCCGGTAATTAGGATCGGATTCCACTACCGGGCCAGCATAAGAACTCACATAAGCATATTTGCCTTTGAACGCGATATAGCGGCAGTTGGGAATAGAAAAAACACCAATGTGCTTAGCCGTATTCACATCCATTACTTCGACGAAATTGGAGCAGTTGATGACGGCATACAAACGGCTGCCGTATATCTGCAAATCATTGCCCACATCGCCGAGCTCTTTCACTACTCCCGGATTGCGTTCTGCATAAATATTTTTGGTATATACTCCGGTTTCATAATCGAAATAATCGAGCGTGGCTTTATTGTTGCCCATATTGCCTTCGTTGAGCAGGAAAAAACCCTTGATCTCGCCGGGATTTGGATCCGGATAAACTACCTGTAAGGATGTCGGAGGGACAATCTCCTCCTCTTTGCGACAGGATGTAACGCACACGATTGCCGCCAGTATCAGGACATATATCAGTTTGTTGTTTTTCATATCGTTATGTTTATTTTAATTTTTAAATTCGTCCCGTGCATCAGGTAGCACTTGGGCGATCTCGTATTGTTGGTTGAAAATATTGTTGACTTCAGCCGTAATCCGTATGCCTACCCGGTTCCACTGAAAATTCTTGGACAACGACATATCGCGGGTGTACCACGGCTGTGAGTTGTTCACCGGTATAGAGGCCATAATCTTTAGCCGATTGGAACCCTGCCGAGGAATTGCCGCACGTTCTATATCCGATATCCCAAAAGGGAAATCATGATTTTTCTTTTGTTGCAAGGTGTTTATTTTCAGTTGTTTGTGTGCAAAGTTATTCGTTTATACAATTTACCTCTGCAATTGACCGAACAGAACAAACGCACTGAATGTTTGAGAAAGTCAATTACCTACCGCCCGTGTTCCCGCAGGGGTAAATCTTCGTTGTCGCAAGGCAGGTCTTCTGACTCGTTTCCTCCGCTGCGCCTTCCCAGTTTAAAACCAGTGGCAAAGAGTGCGCGAAGTTGCCCAATCAGGGCTGAAACTCACAGCAACGGGTATTGTCGCCGATTCTCACGGCATTCCCTTATTATTTCCGGCAACAGAATAACTTCCGGAAAACCTTGCGACGCAAAGTTAAAAAAATATTTGTTTTATCGCTTTAAAATACAATGGAACATATTGCCAGATATGTGGAAGAAAGACATTTTATTCAAACGAGGACTTGCCGGTATCGGCTGGTGTCTGTCTTACCTGCTACGTAACGAGCAGGTCGAAAGCGACATGAATAGTATTTTGAGGGCTACCGATGCCGTGATTTTTCGGCGAATGGTTACGATGATTCAAGAGCCGCTACTACGGGATCTGTCCCGTTCGGTCGGGATCGGACTCTATGCAGTGAACAGGGATAGTCGTTTGTTTCAGGAGTTGTTGCGACGTTATGTTCTGGAATTATGTAGTCTGAGACAAAGGATCTAAGTACTCGCACAGCCGTTTGGAACGATTGCGGGCTTTATTCGACCGAAGGGTAAAATTGCAGATAAGCATCCCGATATCGCGCATTCATTCGATGTGCAAGACTATTTTTACGATTTACTGGAAGTCATGCCTATACAGGATCTCGATCTGAAATCGCAGTTTCTTATGGTAGATAAGGAAATTTGTCGTCCCGTAGCACTGAACGAACTGAATCGCCGCGCCCGCTGGACGGTCGAAAATGTGAAAGTCCTGCAATCTGAGGGGGCCGTACAGGCATTCAATACCAGTGTAACTTCATATGTTAACAACTCTACTCGGCTGTTCCGCTCCGTTCCAGTAACTCCAGAAGCGGCGGGGCGATTTCAATCTGTTCGCATTTGAGGGACGAAATCAATTCCTTTCCCTTCGGGGTTAACGAAAAATACATCTGACGCTTGTCTTTTGTGCCTATCACGCGCTCGACCAGTCCTTTTTTCTCGATCGAGCCGATCACTTTCGAGTTATTCGACGAAGTCAGTCCCAACAGCTCGCCGATTTCTCCCGAAGAGAGGCTGCCGGCTTTGAGCAACGAACACAGCGCCATTCCTTCGTTCAAACAAATTCCGTATGTTTTTTCAAATCCTTGCTCGAATTGGTTGACCGCGCGCTGAATGTCGCGTATTTTACAGAGTCTATCCATGTCTTTGATGTTTCGGTGCATGTTGCAGTATTTTAGTTATTTACCGCATTCGGTTTTCAAAAAGTTATTCATTGTCTTTTCTCTTTTTGGAACAGTCCGAACAACAGCGCCCGTCGACGCATTCCGGGCGACGAGGCGATCAGGCTCGCAGCCTACAAGTCCTCGATAGAGATTTCCGCCGGGGGAATCGTGGCAATGCTGAGCCGGATGATCCCAAACCTGTTCATGATCCTTTCCGTTTAGAATGCAAAAGCGGCATGTATGCCGGCCGACACATGGGAGTGATCCCGCGTCCATGCGTAACCTACGACCGGGCCGAAATGAAAGCCCCCTAGATGGATCGCTTCGTAAACGGCCTCGGTGTGCAGGGAAAACTTCGCTTTGTCGACGATCGATATGCCCGGCATCAGCGACAGTTGAAGATCGTTCAGTACCTGAAATCTCGCTCCTGCGCCGATCTCCCAATGACGCTCCTCGCCGGGAATGAATTCTATTCCGGCGCCCAGGGCCCAGCGACTGTGCGGGGCGAGCGTCCTGAAATAGTGCGCGTGGATCGCCGGAGCCCACTCTTTATGCTCGATGCCGTATGCCGCGCCGAGGCTCAGTCCTGCTTCGTTTCGCGGGTGGGCGTGCTCTCCGTGTCCCGCTCGCTCTTGCGCCCGGAGACCGAGGACGGATGTTGCCGCCGCGAGAACGACTAAAATTCCTTTTTTCATAGCATATGTCGGTTTTAGACGAACAGGTTTACATTCGCTCCTTCGGCACGCTCCATGTAGGTCGCAACGCCGCCTACGGTCGCTTCGTCCAACAGCTCTTCGCGTTTGACACCCATGACGTCCATCGACATCTGGCAGGCGATAAATTCCACGCCGCTGTCTATGGCCTGTTGCCGTAACGATTCGAGCGAGTCGATACCCTTTCGTTTCATGATGTGGCGCATCATCCGGTCGCCGATTCCCAGCATACTCATTTTGGAAAGGTGTAATTTCAGTGAACTTGACGGTAGCATCATGCCGAACATGCGTCCGAAAATATCCTTTTTTACCTTCGGCTTGGCGACTTTCTTGATCACGTTCAATCCCCAGAACGTAAAGAATATCGACCCCTTCTGTCCGGTAGCCGCCGCGCCGTTGGCCAGCACGAATGTGGCCAAGGCTTTATCCAGGTCGTCGCTGAACATGATGAGCGTTTTGGCTTTGCCGTCGCACGAGGTGGCCGTCCTGCACGCTTGGGGCGAACCTTTTTCAATGACGACCGTATATTTGCCCTTTTCTTCCGAATTGGATATCAGGATGTTTCCGGTCGTGTTGCACCATGCCTGCGCGTC
>OGQP01002269.1_pt1 | contig 10371 bp, 8 predicted proteins | sample 1553251 | NCBI WGS metagenome assembly OGQP01 (sample SAMEA2580016, study PRJEB22360) | human gut metagenome | biome: human gut; feature: human-associated habitat; material: faeces | place: Denmark | collected 2008/2010 | reverse complement strand
TATTCGGTCTACTTCCTGGCCGGCAACCACCAGAAACGTTTCAAAGCGTTCATCGCGCACTGCGGCATGTTCAACTTCGAAAGCATGTATTGCGGTACCGAGGAACTGTGGTTCCCGAACAACGACCTCGGCGGTTCGTACTGGAGCGACAGTCCGGTGGCGAAACGTTCGTATGCCAACTCTCCGCACAAGTTCGTGAAGAACTGGGACACGCCGATACTGATCTTCTCCGGGCTCAACGATTTCCGGATTCCGTACACCGAAAATCTGCAGGCGTATACGGCTGCGCAATTGATGGGTGTCCCGGCGCGGCTCGTCGCATTCGAAAACGAGGCGCACCAGGTGTTCAAACCGCAGAACTCGCTGGTTTGGCAGCGCGAATTTTTCGGCTGGCTCGACAAGTATGTAAAGAATTCGCAGCAGGAGACCGCATCGGCGGCAAAACAATAGCCGCGGCAATATCGTCGGTTCCGGAAGTGCTCCGCTCTGGGGCGCGGCAGTTCTGCGGATAGATGCAAATGAAACGAGGAGGGAAATCATTACGATTTCCCTCCTCGTTTTGTTCCGGTTGTACGTTTTAAGCTGTTGCACGGTGTTGCCGTGCTTCAGGAACAGGGTGTAGGCCGGTCTGTTCCGTATCCGAACTTCGTTTGCGTTCCTGTCTTGGACAGAACCAGGGCCGGATGCCGCGTTAGTCGATATTCGGGTTCAGCGCATGCCACTCCTTGACGGGGGGCAGTACGCCCATTGCGATCACTTCGTCGCGCAACTGGCAGAGGTGTTTGTAGCTCTCCTCGAGTGTTTTCATCTCCTCTGCCGAGCCTTTGACAGCGTTGTAATGTACGCCGTCTTTGGTGATCGAAGTCTCCATGGCCATCATGATGTGGTTGAACCCTTCGGAGTGGACATAAACTCCGGCAGGCCAGCGGAACGCCTCTCCGCCCATGGCCGCAGCGATCATGCAGATCGACAGGTAGGCCGGGCTTTGGAACGACGAGCGGCCGCGCAGGTCGATGATATGCTTGCCGCCCTGTATCACCCGCTGGCGCAGCGCTTCCCAGTCGCCGGCGGGAATCTGTGTACCGATCAGCTCGGAGAGCTTCTTGCCGTGGAGTTCGGTCGTCGAGGCGAAGACGGCCATCTGTTCCCCGTGGCCTCCATAGGTACGGCAGTTCTTGATTTCCGAGGCGGGCATGCTGAAATATTTGGCCAGCTCGCTTCTCAGGCGCGTGCTGTCGAGTGCCGCGAGCGTCGAAACCTGCGTCGGCTTGAGGCCCGAATAGAGCAGCGTAATAAGGCCTGTGATGTCGGCCGGGTTGAAGATCACCACCACATGCTTTACGTCGGGGCAGTAGGTTTTGATGTCCTTGCCGAGCTGCTCTGCGATCTGTGCATTACCCTTGAGCAGGTCTTCGCGCGTCATGCCGGCCTTGCGGGCCGCACCGCCCGACGAGACGATGTATTTCGCATCCTTGAACGCTTCTGCGATATCCGAGGTGAAGGTGAGGTTCACATTTTCGAAGCCGCAGTGGAACAGCTCTTCGGCGACGCCTTCGAGGGCCGGTGCGAACGGGTCGTAGAGACAGATGTTCGGGGTGAGGCGCATCATCATTGCGGTCTGCGCCATGTTCGAACCGATCATGCCGGCGGCGCCCACGATGGTCAGTTTTTCTTCGGTCAGGAATTTCATGTTGGTTCTGTTATTTTGATTAAACGATTTGTCCGTCTGTTTCCGGCAGCGAAGATAGCGACCCGCAGGCCGCCGCGTTTATCAGAAATGGTAATCTGCGATAAAGCGCGGTTATACCCTTGTGTTCTCCCCGTTTCCGGGAGGCCCGGGCGAAACCACTGTCCCGGACATTTTCCGTTTACGCCGGGTGCCGCTGCCGGTACGATGCGAACCGTTAATTCACCGACGGCAGGAACGAATAGTTTTTCGAATAGCGCATCATCTGGTCCGGATAGTCTTCGGTGTATTCGACCGTGACGTCGACGATCTCGCCGTTCTCCATAACCGGTTTGTAGACCGGATTGACGAATCCGCTGAACGGTTCGATATGCAGTTTCCCGTAGCGTGCGAGTACTTCGTCGTGCAGTTTTTGATCCACTTTCACGCCGTAATTCTCGACGAGCGCCTTGCCGGCGGCATAGTCGCCTTCGCTCTTGATACGCTGGATTTCATGCAACATATCGCCGAACAGGCCGCGCAACTTTTCGTAGTCGGTAATCTCGATGTAGGTCTTGCCGTCGCGCTCCACCTTTTTGATGACGGCTTCGCCGCCGCCCTGCTGCCCTTTTTCATAGCACCACATCGCGATCAGCATCCGGTTGCGCATATGCGCCTCTTCGACGTCCTTGCCCGGTTGGATGCGGGCCAGTTGCGTCATCATACCGTTGAGGATATAGCGCAAATACTGTGCCTTGGCCACGTCGAACGACGGAACGAGTCCGAGCTCGGCCAGCTTCGGGTCACCCAGGTAGTAGAGTGCGAAAAGGTCTGCGCGGGCCTCTTCGAGCGTCGAACCGTAATTTTTCAGTGCATCGGTCTTCACGCCCGGAGCCAGCTGGCCCGAACCGTGGCCGAGGCATTCGTGCAGGTCGGTATGCAGATCGTCGCCCAGCGAACCGTATTTTTTCTGGAGCTCGATGTCGGCCGGGTCGGGGATGAACTCTTCGAGGAAGCCGTTGCCTTTGGCCGCCTCGGTGTAAGCGTGCGTAATGTTCTGGATCGTCACCGATTTGGAACCGTAGTCTTTGCGGATCCAGTCGGCATTGGGCAGGTTGATGCCGATCGGGGTGGCCGGGAAGCAATCGCCGCCGAGCATCGTGGCGGTGATGACCTTCGCGGATACGCCCTTCACCTTCTCTTTGCGGTATTTCGGGTCGATCGGCGAGTGGTCCTCGAACCATTGCGCCTCGGCGCTGATCGTTTCGGTGCGTCGCGTCGCCTCCTCGTCGCGGAAGTTCACGAGGCTTTCCCACGAGGCGCGGTAGCCCAGCGGGTCTCCGTACGTTTCGATGAAGCCGTTGACGAAATCGACTTTCGAGAGGGTGTCCTGCACCCAGGAGATACTATAGGTGTCGAATTGCGAAAGGTCGCCCGAACGGTAATAGCCGATCAGCTCGTCGATCGTCCGTTTCTGTGCTCCTTTAGCCACTCCGGAGGCCTGCTCGAGCCAGTAAACGATCTTCTCGATCGCGGACGAGTACATGCCGTCCACTTTCCACACTTTTTCCACCAGCTTGCCGTCCTCTTTGACCAGCTTGCTGTTCAGGCCGTATGAAATGGGGGTGCTGTCGCGGTGGTCGATCAGTTTGCCATAATAAGCTTCCACCTCTTTTTGCGTCACGCCTTCGTAATAGTTGTTGGCCGAGGTGGCGATCATATCCTCTCCGGCAGCCTGGTTCGTCCGTTTGGGGAAGAGCTCCGGGTCGAACATCACCGGCTTGATCTCGGTCACGACGGCCGCAACGGACGGTGTGAAGTCCTGCGGAAAATATTCGGCGGGTGTGCCGGCGACCAGTTCGTCGAAGTAGCTTTCGGAAAATTCGGGCAGGAACTTGTCGAGCGAATAGTGGTGGTGTATGCCGTTGGCGAACCACACTTTCTTCAGGTATTTTTCGAATTTCCCGAAATCCTCGCTCGTGCGGTCGCCCGTGTATCCCTGCTCGATCGCTTCGAGCGTGCGGCGGATGCGCAGGTTGTAGCGGCCGTTTTGGTCGAAAAAGATATCGCGTCCGCAGAGTGCGGCTTGGTTCAGGTAATAGATCAGCTTTTTCTCCTCCAGCGAGAGGGTGTCGAAGCCCGGTACCTGGTAGCGCAGCACTTTGATGTCGTCGAAACGGTCCACCACCCAGTTGAACTTCTCTTCGGCCCGGGGCTTGGTTTTGCAGGCGTTCATGCCTGTCGCGAGGGTTATCATCATGGTCAGAATAACGGTATTTTTCATCGGATTCACAGGTTCGGTTGTTCACAAAGGTATTATTTTTGGGCGAAAAATGTTGGATAAATCTAAATCTAATTTCTACCTTTGCGGAACCCTTTCGGGGGCTATTAAAAACTAAAGCGATCGATCCGATGCAGGTTTTCAACAGGGGTGCCGAACTCTCCGCCGCCTTGGGTAATGAAAAGGTACTCACCGGCTTCGTTCCTACGATGGGCGCGCTGCACGAGGGGCACGTTTCGTTGGTCGAACGCTGCCGCCGCGAGTGCCGTCGGGTGGTGGTGAGCGTCTTCGTCAATCCCACGCAATTTAATGATCCGGCCGATTTGCGCAGTTATCCGCGCAATCTGGAAGCCGACCTGAAGCTGCTCGAGGCAGCCGGCGCCGACTTCGTTTATGCCCCTTCGGTCGAGGATGTCTATCCCGAGCCCGATACGCGGCAGTTCGATTTCGGACAGACCGACAAGGTGATGGAGGGCGCGCACCGTCCGGGCCATTTCAACGGTGTGGCGCAGGTGGTGAGCCGCCTGTTCGCGATCGTGCAGCCCGATAAGGCTTATTTCGGCGAGAAGGATTTTCAGCAGATTGCGGTGATCCGGGCCATGGTACGCCAGTTGCAGATTCCGGTTCAGATCGTGCCGTGCCCGATCGTACGGGGGGCGGACGGTCTGGCGCTCAGTTCGCGCAATGCGCTGTTGACGGCGGAACACCGTGCTGCGGCACCGCAGATTTATGCGGCCCTGAAAGCGGGTGTCGAATTTTCGCGTACGGCGACGGTGGCCCAGACCGAGAGGTTCGTTACCGAGCGGATCGACAGCGATCCGCTGCTGAAAGTGGAATATTTCCAGATCGTCGATGCCGATACATTGCTGCCGCTGGACCAGTGGCGGGAGGGTGTCGCGACGCGGGGCTGTGCGGCCGTGCAGGCCGGTGCCGTGAGGCTGATCGATAATGTGGGCGGTTACGGCCCCTACGATAAATAATCGAAATTTTGCAGACATGCAGATAGAGGTATTGAAATCGAAAATTCATCGGGTGACCATCACGCAGGCCAACTTGGACTATGTGGGGAGCATCACGATCGATGAAGACCTGCTCGACGCGGCGAATATGATCGCGGGCGAAAAGGTGCAGATCGTCAACGTCAACAACGGCGAACGTCTCGAGACTTATATCATTAAGGGGGAGCGCGGCAGCGGCGCGGTTTGCCTGAACGGTCCCGCCGCGCGCAGGTGCGTGGTGGGTGACGTGGTGATTATCATTTCGTACGCGCTGCTCGACTTCGAGGAGGCCAAGGGCTTCAAACCCTGGGTGGTCTTTCCCGATACGGCGACCAACAAACTGGTGCGGTAATTCGTTCCGGTGCGGTCCGCAGGGTTTTCTTGCCAGAGGACGGACAGCAATGGGCGAAACGAGGTCCGGATGGCCCGGAAACGGCAACCGTCGAAACACGAAACAGGAGCGCTCCCGGGAGGGAGCGCTTTTTTGTTTGATATTCCTGCGGCAGCCGTTCGTCCCGGCGATGGTCGTGGTTTTCCGGAGTAAAGGGGATGATTCTGCCGGGAAGGTGATGTCCATTCGGAAATAAATCTTATTTTTGTTCAATACCTCCCTTCGATAGCTTATGAAAACTGGCGCCAAGCGCAACTACACCTTTTATGTTCTGATGCTCCTGATCTTCGGGGGACTCTTCTGGATGGTGATCCGGGAAGGTAAGTTATGGGATCGGGCTTTTGATAAAACGCACCGGGAAGCCGTGGAGATGGTTTCGGGCCATGTTGCGGTGCAGCAGGCACCCGCCTCCTGTCCCGCGCCGCTTGAACTCTTCACGCAGTCGCTGCACGAAGGGGTGCACCATCCGGTAGCCATGCTGCTGTTGCAGATCATTTCGATCCTGGTCGCCGTGCGGATTTTTTCGTGGCTGTTCAAGTACCTCGGCCAACCGGGCGTGATCGGCGAGATCGTCGCGGGCATCGTGCTCGGCCCGTCGCTGCTGGGCCACTTTTTCCCTGAAACGTTCGGATTCCTCTTTGCGCCCGATTCGCTCGAATCGCTCAACATTTTGAGCCAGATCGGCCTGATCCTTTTTATGTTTATCATCGGTATGGAGCTCGACCTGGGTATCCTGCGCAAAAAAGGGAGCCAGACGCTCGTCATCAGCCATGCGAGCATCATCGTGCCGTTTTTCCTCGGGACGGTATTGGCCTGGCAGGTCTATCCCGAATTCGGGTTCGGGCATACTACCTTCGTACCGTTCGCGCTTTTTATCGGCATCTCGGTCAGCATTACGGCCTTTCCGGTGCTCGCGCGCATCATTCAGGAGCGCAACCTGGGCAAAACGCCGATGGGCATGCTGGCGATCGCCAGCGCGGCGAACAACGATATTACCGCATGGTGCCTGCTGGCCGCGATCATTGCGATCGCAAAGGCGGGCAGCGTTGCCAGCGCAGGCTATACGTTGCTGTGCGTGATCCTGTATGTGCTGTTCATGTTCGGGCTCGTGAGGCCCTTCATGCGCAAGCTCGGTAATATTTACAACAGTCAGGAGATCATCAGTAAACCGCTGGTGGCGTTCATTTTCCTGGTGCTGATCCTTTCGTCCTACATTACCGAAGTGCTGGGCGTGCATGCGCTTTTCGGCGCGTTCGTGGCGGGAGTGATCATGCCTGCGAACCTCAGTTTCCGGCGCATCATGACCGAAAAGGTGGAAGACGTCGCGCTGGTGCTGTTCCTGCCGCTGTTTTTCGTTTTTACCGGCCTGCGGACCGAGATCGGCGCACTCAATACCGCCCACTTGTGGGTCGTCTGTGCTCTTTTTGTCGCCGTATCGATCGTCGGCAAACTGGCGGGTGCCGGCCCGCTTTGTCGGGGAGTCGTGGAAGGACAGCCTCTCGATCGGCGTGTTGATGAACACGCGCGGACTGATGGAGCTGATCGTGCTGAACATCGGCTACGAGATGGGCGTGCTGCCCTCGTCGATCTACGTGATCTTCGTAATTATGGCCCTGTTCACCACTTTCATGGCCACCCCGTCGCTCGTGCTGATCGACAAACTTTTCGCCCGCCGCAGGCCCGAACGGCGGCGCCCGGCGAAAGCCCGTATCTTGATTTCGTTCGCGCGTCCTTCCAGTGCGCCGGTTTTCCTGAAACTCGTAAAAGTGTTGTGCGGCCGGTTGATCGACAAACTGCACATTACGGCTGTGCACTATACGATCGGTACCGAGACCAGTCCGATGAACGCCTACGGCTATTCGTCCGAGAGTTTTGTGCCGCTGCGTGACGAGGCGCGGGAGCTGGGGATGCAGATCGAAACGCGCTACCGCGTGACCGACCACTACCTGAAAGACCTGATCGAACTGATCCGCCGCGAGTCGTACGATTTCGTGCTGTTGGGCGGGGGGCCGGAGTTCATTAACGATTATGTCGCGCCCCGGCGCAGCAGCCTGTTGCTGGCCGGCGAACTGAACCGCATCCGCCGGCAGATTCGCAAAAAGATGTATTTCCCGGGGGAATCGACCCGCGATAAGGCCCGGCGGTTGTTTGCCAATGTCTCTTGTTCGGTGGGCGTATTCGTGAACCGTAATTTCCGCGGTGCGGACCGTATCGGAGTGCTGATGCTCGATGAACGCGACCGTGCGATGCTGGATGAGATCGACGCCATTCTCGGGGGGGTGAAGGTGACGCTTCGTGTGGCCGATGCGGGTTTTGCCGCGCAATTGCAACGAGAGGTGCGGCACCTGGACGGCGGCCCGGCCCTGGCGGTCAGTCCGCCTTCGGTTCCGTTCAGCGAGTTTATAGCCGGGCAGCAGATGCTGATCGTCAGCTACAACAGTTGGCTGCCCATTACCCGCAGCCGTTCCGCGCGGATTCCGTCGTTCCCGTCGTTTATGGTGGTCAAGCCTGCGCGGGCACAAGTGCCCGGACAAAAGCCGGACGATTATCCGGACCGTGCGGCCGGCCAGGCGGATGCGGTCACGTTCGACGGTTCCGTCCAGTCCGTATCGGCTGACCCGGGTATCCGTGCGGCAGCGGACGTGACGGCAACCGGTTCCGCCGTGGGAGTATCCCGTCCCCAGGGCTCTTCGGGCGGTACTGGGAAACAGTAGATTTTGAACCGTTTATTATCGGAATAATGAGACAGACTTATCGCATTTTTTGCCTGTTGGCCTGTGTGCCTATCGTGCTGGCCTCCTGCCGCGGCAGTAACCGGAACGGAACTGCCGCTTCGGACCAACATATTCCGGACCGTTTCCCGATGATCGAAGTGCCCGCGATGCTCTCCACGCCCGAAGAAAGGGCGCAATATGTGGCGGCGCATTATTGGGATAAGTTCGATTTTACGGACACGGCGGCCTATCTCGATAAACCGGCTGTGACCGAACAGGGTATGGCCGATTTCCTGAATATCCTGCGCCAGTATGTTGCACCGTCCGATGCGGCCGCCTCGCTGGACAGACTCCTCGCGGGAGCTTCGGCCGATACGGCGATGTTTCGTTACCTGACGGGTTTGCTGGAGAAGTACCTGTACGATCCCAATTCACCGATGCGCAGCGAGGAGCTCTACATTCCGGTTCTGCGTTACCTGGTGGCGTCTCCGCAGCTCGATTCGCTTGCGAAGCTGCGTCCGCGGGCCCGGTTGGAGATGGCGTTGAAGAACCGCCCCGGCGACACGGCGGCCGATTTTGCCTACGTCGACCTGAAAGGACGCAGCGGTCGGATGCACGGTCTGCGCTCGGCGTATACGGTTCTCTTCTTCAACAATCCGGGTTGTCCCGCCTGCCGGGATATCGCCGGGCAGATGGTCGCCTCACCGGAGATAACGCAGCGGGTTCGCGACGGACGGCTCACGGTATTGGCCGTGTATCCGGACGAGGACTTGAAGGCATGGCAGGAACACGGCGCGGACTTCCCGGAGAGCTGGGGCTATGTGCGCGGCAGGGACGGGGCGCTGTCGGAGGCGAACTTGTACGACCTGAAGGCTATCCCGACGCTTTACCTGCTGGACCGTAACAAAAAAGTGCTGCTCAAGGATGCGACTTTTGAGCAGTTGAACGGTTATCTCTCCGCGCAACAGCCGTGAATATCCCCTGCGTATCCGGGGAAAACCTTGTGCGGAGCGGGGGATATTTATAGTGCGTTGATAGAGTCGAAGTTTCTAAGGGCGTCGCTGTCCCGACCTGAAACCCGGCCGGAACCGTTCGTGGAACGCTTTGCCTGCGTGCTCCGATTCCATCTTGAGCCATTCGGCGTACTGACTGCCGGATAGGATTTTCCTGAACTGTTTTTCCCGTTTTGCTTGGTCTTGCTCGGAAAGTCCTGCGAATGAAATTCCGTGCGGCCGTTTCTCCTTCATCTGCGATTTGTCGCCCATCGGAGGCCGTCCTGCTCCGGGACCGCCGGGTCTGTCCTTCCCGCCGGGACGGGGCATGCCGTCCCGATGTCCCATTCCACCCGGACCACCGGAGCCGTGCGGCCCGCCCATTCTGCCGCCGAAACCCTCCGGCCTGTCCGGAGAGGTTTTCCATCCGGTTGCGGAGTCTTCGAGTTTTTTCAGGTATTTCAGGTTCAGTTTATAAACCTTTGCATACTGCTTGTTGTCGAGTACCAAACGACGTTGCATCTGCCGGCTGATCCTTTCGGCTTGTTGTTCTACTGTAGGAGGTTGTCGCCGGATTGCCCGGGCGGAATCTTCCGGCAGGATTGCCGGATGGACGGCTCCGGCTGTTTCACCGGTGGATTGGGTATACCCCGGCATGTAGCCCCCGGCCAGTGCGGCGGCCATCAGGAAGGGGAAAAGAGCTTTACGAGCCATAGTTATACTGTTTTAAGGGTGAATTCGGTGGACGAAAATGATTCATTCCGAAAAGGAAACGCCCTTGTTTTGCAGTATATTATGTTGATTGTCAGGTTTTCGAATCAACGCTGGACGCAATGCTGGATTTTATCGTCCGGCTGGCGGTTTTTGCCGATGAACAGAAAAGTACATCGGCCGGATGTTCCGGGCGGTGCGGGGAAGCATATCACAGGGCCGGAAAGCGCCTGTACTTTTTTCGGCGCCGGTTCCAACATATCGATACCCGGTTTCGGAACAGTGCCGTTGTGGGAAGGCCGTCGTGCAACGAGGGGTTGTCCGAGAAGGAATTGTCCGGAAGGGATCGGTTGAAATCAGTTCCGTGGGATCGGGAAGATAGGTTTGGGCGGTCGTGTTTTGCAGATGGCTCTTTTCACGCATCTTGCGGGAGCCGTCTTCAAAGGGATTTACCTCAGTTTGTTCTTTTCGAAATGCGGTCCCACTTTGATCCGGAAATAGATTGCCGAAACGACTGTCAGGCAGGCTCCGAAAAGGTAGGCCCGGTCCAGTGTGGTGATTTCGCCGAGGTAACCGCCCAGCAGCAGCCCTGCCCCGATGCCGACGTCCCACGAAGTG
>OGQP01002268.1_pt1 | contig 10372 bp, 10 predicted proteins | sample 1553251 | NCBI WGS metagenome assembly OGQP01 (sample SAMEA2580016, study PRJEB22360) | human gut metagenome | biome: human gut; feature: human-associated habitat; material: faeces | place: Denmark | collected 2008/2010 | reverse complement strand
CCCAAATCCCAGGCTTTCATGCCCCTGCGCAACCCAGCGGTCGTATCCATCGCAACACAACGGACAGTATCTTCTCCGATATGCTGTTCAACCTCGATAATCAATTTTTCGCCATTATCCCGTTCTATCCGTAAGGCTTCATAAATAGGAGGCAAATCCTCTCCGTCCTTTTCAAAAATGACATCCACAACAGGTCCGATCACCTGTGTTACATATCCAAACTTCTCTGCCATAATATTGATTTTCATTAATTATTTAACAATTTCCGAATCAGCCTTACCTCCCCTGTTTATCCACTTGCGTGCATATCCCTTTTTGTCACCGATTCTCAGAACGAACTACACATACTTCACCTTCCCCTGATTTGTGTAGAACCAGGTTTTTCCTCTTTTAACGAGAATGCTAAATGATAAGTTTCCCTAAAAAGTACAAAAGAAAACTCTTGTCGTGCCAGACAGATAACATCCTCATCCATTCGGAGGCATACCACATCTGCAAACGCATAGGCACATGAATTTTCTGGACACCGTGCAGAATTTTATAAGATAAAATATTCCAGCTTTGATCACTCCCGGCCGATAAATCGATTTGAGTAGCCGGATTCAAAACCTTCAGATACAGAAAATACGGAATGTAGTTGGTTTTTAAATCTGAAGACGGAACTTCTACCAGGACAGACTCATTCACAATCCCTTCTTCGACAGTATAGTCTGTCAAGCTTTCTTCCCTGTCGATTGCCGACCCCTTTGTCCACAAAAGAAGAAACAATACCCCATATATCAGTAGAAACTTCATCGCTTTCAAAAATAAACTATTTTTTCATCACTAACAACTAATAACAAAAATAATGCCACAAAAAAAACGGAATGTCCCTTCTTAGTTGCCCAACTTCCATTATCTTTGTATTGGAATTAACTTGGACACAGAATGTTAAAACAGTCCCAGAGATTAAACCATTAATTATTTATAAAAATCGTATCTTTGAAGCGAAATTTGAGTGATATAAATTATGAGATTTGACGAAGTAAATTTAGACGAGAACGTACTGCAGGGAATAGAAGCTATGAACTTTCAGGAGATGACTCCAGTGCAAGAACAGACCATTCCGGTCATATTAGAGGGGAAAGATATCATCGGATGCGCTCAGACCGGAACCGGTAAAACGGCAGCTTACACCTTACCTCTACTCAGCCGTCTAGTCGCAGAGGGTAACCCCGACAATCATATCCGCGCAGTCATCATGGTACCTACCCGGGAATTGGCCCAACAGATCGACATGCAATTCGAAGGTTTTTCTTATTTTCTCCCCATTTCGACGACCGTAGTCTACGGCGGAGGAGACGGAGCCGGCTGGGACCAGCAAAAGAAGGGTTTATTAATGGGAGCGGATGTGGTGATCGCCACTCCGGGACGTTTATTATCACACATCGCCAATAGCGGTATCGATCTTTCACAGGTCAGCTACTTCATTCTGGACGAAGCCGACCGGATGCTGGACATGGGTTTTTTCGACGATATCATGCAAATAGTCAAACAGATGCCGACAAAACGTCAAACAATTCTGTTTTCAGCAACTTTACCACCGAAAATCCGGCAGTTAGCCAAACAGATACTGAAAGATCCGGCAGAGATCAATATCGCCATTTCCAAACCGAACGAAGCGATTATCCAATCGGCTTATATCTGTTATGAGACGCAGAAAATGGCTATCATCCAGGAGCTATTCAGTAAACCCAACCGTAAAAAAACCATTATCTTCTCTTCTTCCAAGCAGAAGGTAAAAGATCTGGCCTATTCTTTAAAGCGCATGAAACTCAATGTTGCAGCCATGCATTCCGATCTGGAACAGGAACAACGGGAAGCGGTGATGCTCGACTTTAAAAACGGAAAGACCGACATTTTAGTCGCAACCGATATTGTTGCCCGGGGCATCGATATCGACGACATCGGTCTGGTCATCAACTACGACGTTCCCCACGATCCGGAAGATTATATCCATCGCATCGGCCGTACAGCCCGGGCGAATGCAGATGGTGTAGCCATTACTTTCGTCTGCGAACCGGAACAGGGTAAATTTCATAAAATCGAAGAATTTATAGAAAAAGACATCTATAAAATTCCGTTACCACCGACTGTAGGTCCTGGCCCTGTCTATAACCCACAGGCATTCGAGCGCCGTCCGAGAGGAAAATTCAAAAACAATCGCCCGGGAAGGAAACGTCCTTATACCCGGAAGAAGAATTTCAATAAACCGGAAAATTAAAGAGAAAAGGAACGCTGATTGGCGCAACTTCGGTTCCGAAAACAAAATATAAATGGTGAACTTCAGCTCCGCCAATCAGTATCAGACAAGCCTCCCGATCATTCCGAATTCATGCCCGAACCCGGAGAAAAATTCCTCTGTCAACGGGCTCCGATAAAGGTAACTTTCATTTTAATCGGATCGGTCCCGGGAGTCAAAGGTGCGGACACATCGATCAGCAAATTGGCTTTTTTATCTTTTACCGTCCCGCTCACTGTTATATCGGCCTGAAGAACGCCATTCATAATCGGCACCTGAGATGCGCTACCGTTCACTTCTCCTTTATCGTTCACAGCAACATTTTTTATCTCCAGATCCCCCACAGGGACCGTGCCGAATTTAAAATCTTTCAGCTCGAGATTTATCCTATCTTTTCCTGCATCGACAATGGTAATCTTTTGTCCGGTCAGTGGTTCACCCTGCCTCATCCGTCACCGTAATCGTTCCCGTATAGGTTCCTGCCACCGCTTCTTTCTTATCATCGTCGTCATCACTACAAGCTGTCATCCCTAAAAAGAATACAGCCATCATCAAAAAACAGAGTTTCTTTTTCATCGTCTTCTTACCGTTTAATCCTAATTATTATCTAATCTTAATCATACGGCCAATAATAAAAAAGGTTGTTTCTCGTCTAAACCGAACCTTGAAAGTTAAACAAAAAACTTTTAGGATTGAGTTATTATAAAGTACACCTATGAGAAAAAGTTCCAACTAGTGATAAACGTGAAGATCGATATGCCGATAGATTGATTATTAATTAAAAATCAAATTGCATTTAAAGGAAAAGAGAGGTTGTCCAATTAAGACAGTTTCTAAATAACATGGAACGAGATTCAATAAAATGGATCTCGTTTTCTTTTGTTCTTCTCCTTTTTTCCTCCTAAAAAAATAGGCTTTCTCATTGAAAATCAACAAAAAAGCCTTTGTTATGTTGTAATGATTTTGTATATTTGTTTTGCACAACTAAATAGTAATCAACAGCATAACGATGGCAAATATACAATTTAAATCTGACAATCAGAACCAGTCAGTTCTATTTCCTAGCCGTCTGGATGAAAATATTCCAGCCATACATCCAGTACGAATCGTCAATGAGATTGTTGATAAGCTGGATATCCGTGATCTTCTGAGTGAATATAAGGGAGGCGGTACGAGTGCTTACCATCCCCGCATGTTGTTAAAAATCCTGATCTACGGTTATCTGAACAACCTTTATTCCAGCCGCAGGATCGCTCAGCAGTTAACGGAGAATATTCATTTTATGTGGCTAAGTGGTCGTCAGACTCCTGACTTCCGCACCATCAACGACTTTCGCAGCAAACGTCTGAAAGGACGTATCAATGCCCTTTTCACCTCAGTGGTGCAATTAATGGCAGAGGAGGGGTTTGTAAGCCTGACAACTCAGTATATAGACGGAACCAAACTTGAAAGTGCTTCCAACCGTTATACTTTCGTGTGGCGGCGGAGTGTAGAGACTCACAAATCCCGCCTTGAAGAGAAAATCCGCAAAGTATTTGACCTGATTGAACAGGCAATCACCGAGGATAATACCTCCGCACTGGAGAGTGAGCTCAGCGGTATGAGCAGCACGGAACTCCGGGAACGTCTGGCGCGTCTGACTTCCCGTTTGCCACAGCCATCCGCTCCGGTAAAGAAAGCCTGCCGGGAACTGGAAACCAAACTTTTACCCAAACTGCAGGAATATGAGGAGAAACTGGATATCTGCGGCGAGCGCAACAGTTACTCCAAAACGGATCACGACGCGACCTTTATGCGCATGAAGGAAGACCACATGAAAAACGGACAGCTCAAGCCGGCCTATAACGTACAGATATCAACTGAAAACCAGATCATAACTCACTTCGGCATTTATCAGCGACCGGGTGATACCGCATTACTGATTCCTTACCTGGAAAGTTTTAAACAGCGCTATGGGCTGAATGATCTTTGCGGACATACCGTGGTTGCTGACTCCGGATATGGCAGTGAACAGAATTATGAATATATGGAACAGGGAGGAATCACCGCTTATGTAAAGTATAACTATTTTCATAAGGAACAGAAGAAAGCTTACGTAAACAATCCTTTTTTACCTCAGAACCTGGTTTATAATCCCGACGGAGATTTTATCATCTGTCCGTCAGGACAAAAAATGAATTTTACCGGTACAAAAAATAATATCTCAGATCTGGGCTATCAGTCGCAAAGTTCACTTTATCAGGCTGAAAATTGTCAGGATTGCCCGTTAAGAACGCAATGTCATAAAGCAAAGGGAAACAGAGTTATCGAATTGAACCATAAATTACTGGCATACAGAAGAAGGGCAAAGGAATTACTGATGAGTGAAGAAGGGCTCAGGCACAGAAGTAAACGCCCGGTAGAAGTTGAAGCCGTATTCGGACAGTTAAAGAAAAACAGAATGTTCAACAGGTTCAGAATGAGAGGGATTAAAAAAGTAGAAATTGAATTCGGATTGCTGGCTATGGCACATAATTTACTTAAGATGATAAAAAACAGGGTAAAGTCCTGTTTTTTATGTATTTATACAAAAAATTGGAACACCTTTGAAGAAAATCAAACTAGAAAGAGCAGCATAAAGAAAAAAAGAGAAAGAAGGGAGAAGAATACAAAAAAGAAAACTGACCGAATATTTTACTTTTCGGTCAGCCTCTTTATATCAAAATAAATAATTTTTTCTGAACAACTTTTGGGGTGTACTTCAAAACCCCCGTTCTCTTATTCCAGATTTACACAAATCGGGAAAATATTCCTATTCAGCATTAATAATTTCAATGTCATCCACAATCAACTCACTTCCGGGAGCTCCTGCAAATTCTGCACCATTTTTACTGGAAGAGCAAATGATTGAAAATTTATACTTTTTAGCCGGATCATAGGCTTTCAGATAATTCAGACTAACTTCAAAGGGAGTAAAAGCCGATTTTTCAGCACCATCTGTAAACATACCAATTGCCACAATATTAGTTGTAGCCGGATCGTATAGAGTCACACCGTCCAACCACTCAGTGGTATAGTCGTTCACTTCATATAATACCGCCGTAATGGCACAACTATCTGTCATTTCAGGAACCGGAACTCCCGTAACGACAGTAGACCAGCCGGAACCGGACACTTCGGTTTTATAATAGGTTTCCCCGGCTTTGTATTTATAGTATCCTTTTACAGTTTGTGGTTGGTTATAATAAGGTACCCCAAAATGAGTACTCTTCAATGTATTACCCATATCGACCACAAACTCACCCAAAAACAAAGAGGCTGCTGTTACCTTGGGCACAACGGTTAACATATACATACCCTTGCTGTCATTTGAAACAAGTCTTGCTCCCTTACCACTACGTCCATCTGCCTCCCCAACTCCGACAGCATCCATCGGACAAGCCGACAAGAGTCCTTTCAAAAGCACCAAAGCTGAATTGCTAGTCGCCCATCCGGCAGGATCGTAATAATCCAAATCACTAGGAACTATATTTCCTTCATCATCCGTTGCTTCGGCACTATGGAAAACCCAGGATTCAAAATCATAGTAGGACATGGTCTGAACGATTGAAACGGTATATACTTGCTGCGTACCATCTTCTGCAATAACGGTATAAGTTACTTTACCTGAAAAATCCTGAGCCACACCACTAGCTGGCATAACAGTAGCCTTTTCTGAAACAGCTATTGTAGGAATCAAAGTTTTCAATGTCTCCGTTCCGGTCGTGTCAGCTACCATAAAAGTAATATCAGTACCATTAATCTGCGGTTGTATAATCACAGCAGAATTACCCCCCATTCCTTCGGCAAACGTAAAGGCAGTAATGTCAGCTGCAGTACTTTCCCCTCCGGTCAGTCGATTACCTGCGAAAGTAACCTTAACTGTTTGATTCAAGGGAGCAGGAACAGCTACTTCTATATTTAGAATCATTTTGTCATTCTTTACTTCACCGACAACTTTCACATTACATTTTCCTAAGTTTTTATCGGTTAAATCCAGTTCTTGTTCTCCGGTAAAAGAATACGAATCCCCGTTTTCAATAACCACAGCTTCGTCAATTGCAATGGTACCAAAATCCAAGCCAATAACACTCAGATTCTTCAACTCCATCTTTATGGTTTCATCATTTACCTTATAAAGGTATACCTTCTGAGGAAAATTCTTTGCAATTTCTACACCGTCAGATGTACCGTCACTATACATCATAATATCCAAGGTTCCCTTGTAAGACCCTGCAATCTTTTCCTCTATCGGAAGCGAATTATCGTCATCCTTGCAAGCAACAAAACCTAGCGAAAACAACGCTACAAACAAAAATAAAATCAGTTTTTTCATAATCAATTTTTCATTTTTTTTTAATATTCCGAAGCTAACGACTAATAAATACGGACGTTTTAATCGTCGTTTATTTTTCCCTTTTTTTACATGAGTATAGTTAATAGCAAAAATCGTGCAAAATTAATAAAATATGTGTGTTAAATAATAAAATTAACATTTCAAATACGTAAATGGTTAATATTCAAATTACATCAATTTCAGAGATAGAATTACAAATTATTTGATTTTATCACTAGCTTTCGTATCAGTGTATCTAGTCACTTTTTTCTTTCAGTTCATCTTTTACAAATTTAAACGTCCGTTTATCTTCTTCTCTAATTATCAGAAAATAATATTAATAAAAACAGATGATGAAAAAGAATTTAGTATTTCTCTTAATGGCGTTTTTAACGCTGAATTTTGTAGCTTGTAGCGACGATGACGATGACGACAACGACCCCGTCACAATCGAAGGGCGAGGATTCAACATCGATCAGACTTTCAATGTAACAAACAAAGACAATACAGCAGAAGTTATAGTAAATATTGCAACAGAGAAAGGAATCGAAAATCTGATCGTTAAAATAGAATCGCCGGTATTGACAGAAGATGTTCTAAATGCAGTAAACCTACCGAAAGAATTCGATTTGGCCAATCCGGCTTCCGAGGAACTAGCCCAAACCTTGATCGGATTTGGTTTGCTATCGAAAGATAAAAAAATAAAAGGCAGTACTGAAACTACTTTCGATGTCTCTCAGTTCATGCCGTTATTAGGAGGATTCGAAAATCCGGGACCTCATAAATTCATATTAACTGTTAAAGACAGCGCCGGGAACAACTTATCGAAGACTTTAACCGTTTATTTTCCTAATCTGAAGAAATAAACACAAACAGTAAATTAAATTGTATGAAAAAATTATTTTTATTCACCCTGATTTGTTCGTTGGGGTTTTTCACAGCTTGCAGTGACGACGATGATAACGACACTCCGACCCCGACTCCTCCAGAGGTCAATCTGGCTAAAGAAATCGAAGGGCTATACAATGCTGACTTATTTTTAACTTATGAATCTGCCCAAGATACCTCCGATCAAACCATTAACTTTTTCCCACAAGGTAAAGATTATGTCAAATTAAAAACCAGTAATATCAATTACAAGATTGGCAAAAATACGATCGGTTCTATTGAAATCGATTCTATTCCTGTAGCCAATAGTTTCAGCAAAGCAGCAGATCATAATATCTACTTTAAAATTACCAATAAAAAGGTTATTTTAAGTAAGTTAGGAGAAATGACCGCCAATGGAAACGGAAGTATCGGAGGAGGAGCCATCCAGTTCCAGTTGAAACTCCAAAATACCGATCTGACCGTCGACCTGAATTTCAAAGGCCGGCAAACGATGAACGATCAGCCGGAAATCCTGAAGATGACCTTCGATAACGATATGGTCTTGTCCCAGCCGGAAATCAAATACGAAAATTATAAATATGAAATCGTATTTTACGTCAAACCGGATGCCGACCTTTCAAAACTACAATTGACTCCTATTATCGAACTCTCTAAAGGCGCTATCGTGAAACCTGTTTCGGGAGAAGTAGTCGATTTTTCGAAAGCCATCGATCAAGGAGACAATACGGAATTTGTCTATTTCAATGTCGTATCGGAAAATTATCAGAAAACCCGTCAATATCGGGCAAGATTTAAAATAGGTCAATCTGTTCCCAAAGCAACGTTTGAAAATTGGGTTTCCGAAGGCAATGATTTTTATAAACCGGAAGGCCAATGGGCCACTTCAAATAAAGGGATATCTTTAATCAAGATATTCCCCGGATTATACGATGGCGGAGCGATTGTTGCCCCGGTAACAGAAGGCCAAAGCGGGAAAGCAGCCAAGATCTCGACTGCCTATACAACAGGTAAAGAAAGTATACTTGGTTTTCCCCCTATTCCGGTAATTACTTCCGGTTCTTTATTCTTAGGTGACTTTGAGGTCGATACCAAAAATACGTTGAATAGTACCCAATTCGGTATTCCTTATTTTCAGAAACCGATCAGGGTTAAAGGATATTATAAATACAAACCCGGAGAAAAGTACTATTATTGTAAAGACCCGAAAAATAATTCCAACAAAGCCGAATTAGACCCGGAAAAAACCGACCAAGGCGCTTTGAGTGCTGTTTTATACGAAGTAGATAATTACACAGAATTCCTCAATGGTGAAACCATTTTCAATTCAGATAAAATAGTCGCTATTGCTCAGCTGATCACCGGCCAGCAAGATAGTTTCAAGGAATTTGATTTAACCCTGGACTACAAACAGCAGTATAATCCTGCCAAAAAATATCGTTTTGCGGTTATTTTCTCCTCGAGTAAAGATGGAGACAAGTTCTGCGGAGCAGGAGGAAGCGAGTTGATCGTCGACGAAGTTGAAGTTATCAACGAATAATTTAATGATATTATCCCCAAAAGTTTATTGTAAAACTTTTGGGGATTCGTATTTCTTTCAGTCAAGCCCCCCGGTATTAAAAAATAGAATTATTAATATCCGTCGTAAACCGTTCCAAAGTTTCCATACCGATAAGTGAATTTCCATGCCGGTTCAATTCGGGACTCCACACCGTAATGGCTAAATTACCCGGAATATAGGCAGCCACTCCTCCCCCGACTCCACTTTTCCCAGGTAGTCCTGCCCGAAAAGCAAAATCTCCCGATTCGTCGTAGAAACCACAAGTCAACATTAAGGCCCCCAGACGTTTGGATTGACTGACCGTCAGAATTTTTTCCTGATTAAAAGGATTCACTCCATGGTTTGCTAAAAATAAAAAAGCTCTGGTCAGCTCCTTGCAACTCATAGCAATGGCGCATTGATGGCAGTATACATCCACCACATCTTCCACATCATTTTCCATATTGCCGAAGCTTTTCATCAGATAGCCCAAAGCCATGTTCCGGTCCGCATGTTCACGTTCCGAGCGGGCAATGTGTTTATCATAGTAGATATCGTCATTGCCACATATACTTCTGACAAATTGGAGAATAGCATCTTTAGGCTGTTCATAAAGACTCATCAGACGATCGGTGACCACCAGAGCCCCGGCATTGATAAAAGGATTACGCGGAATACCATGTTCATATTCCAACTGTACAAGCGAATTAAAAGGGTTCCCCGAAGGCTCACGTCCGACGAACTTCCAGATACGATCACCCAAATGGCGGGTTACCATGGCTAATGCGAATACTTTAGAGATACTCTGAATAGAAAAACGAATATCCGCATCTCCTACCTGAAAAGAGTGTCCGTCCAATGTCTCGATAGCTATTCCATATCGTTTCGGCTCTACTTCCGCTAAAGCCGGTATATAATCCGCCACCTTTCCTTTTCCCCAATAGGCTTTCAATTCCTGGTGTATTTTTTCAATGACAATCCCGTAATCCATAAGTATTTTTTTAGGCGCACAAAGATACACCAAAAAACGTTTAAAACGTTTTCATAAGTAAAAAAATGATTCTTCATATAAAAAATTGTCCTGAAAGTTCGAGGTAGAACCTTTCAGGACAATTCTTTGCTTATCGAGCCTATTCGGATAGGACTAAACCAAGGCAGTACCTTCTTTTTGAGGAGCTTCTTCTTTCAGAAATTCACCGGCCTCATTGAAATAAACGGTCAATGTGGAATCTCCTTTTTCTATAATCAGTTTATAACTGTTATCAGAACCTTTTGCTGCCTCTTTGGTCGTATAACCTTCATATTTTGC
>OGQP01002263.1_pt1 | contig 10394 bp, 12 predicted proteins | sample 1553251 | NCBI WGS metagenome assembly OGQP01 (sample SAMEA2580016, study PRJEB22360) | human gut metagenome | biome: human gut; feature: human-associated habitat; material: faeces | place: Denmark | collected 2008/2010 | reverse complement strand
TTGTTGAAACATGGGGTCTCTGCCGAATTGCATATTTACCCCCAAGGAGGACACAGCTTTGGGTTTTGCGACAGCTTTATATACAAGAACCTATGGACTAACGAATTGAGCCAATGGTTAAACGCTCTTTAACGCAGCAATCCGATAATAATCCTAAGACCAAATACAGCAACGGAAAAACACTGGAAAACTTTCCTTTTCTCATTCACCTGGCTCCGAAGAGACTATTTCGCCAACACGCGCTTCTCGATCTCCTCGATCTGGTGACGGAACACTTTGTCTGTCTCCATCAGGTTCGAAATCGCCTTGCAGGCATGGAGTACCGTCGCATGGTTCTTTCCTCCGATCGAAGCCCCGATAATAGTCAGCGGCGCTTTCGTATGCTGTTTGCTCAGGTACATCGCGATCTGGCGCGCCTGTGCGATCTCACGCGTACGACGCGGCGACTTGAACTTCTCCTCCGGCAATCCCAGGTATTCACACACCACTTTCTGAATGTGATCGATCGTAATCTCCTTCTGCGTAAACTGTACGTACACTTTCAGTATCTCCTTGGCCAGCGTGACCGTAATCTTTTTGCCGAGGAACGATGCATTCGCCACCAACGACGAGAGAGCTCCCTCTATCTCACGGACATTCGCATTGATATTATCGGCCAGGAAATCGACCACCTCGTCCGGCACATCGGCCCCGAGACGAAGCGCTTTGTTACGGATAATCTTGACCTTCGTATCCAGGTCCGGCAACTGCAACTGCGCCGACAACCCCCATTTGAAACGGGTCAGCAACCGCTGCTCGATGTCTTTCAGTTCAACGGGCGGCTTATCCGACGTCAGCACGAGCTGCTTGCCCGACAGGTGCAGATGATTGAAGATATTGAAAAAAGCGTTCTGCGTCTTCTCCTTACCGGCCAATTCCTGAATATCGTCGATAATCAACATGTCGAGCATCTGGTAGAAGTGGATGAAATCATTGATCTCACCCGACCGCACCGCATTGGTAAACTGGGCCTGGAATTTGTTCATCGACACATAAAGTACCTGCATCGACGGACGGCGTTGTTTAGCTTCCATGCCGATCGCCTGCGCGATATGCGTCTTGCCAAGCCCCGAATCCCCATATATATATAAAGGATTAAAAGGGGTTGCACCCGGATCGACAGCCACCGAAAAACCTGCCGAACGGCACAAGCGATTACAATCGCCCTCGACGAAGGTATCGAACGTATAATTCGGATTCAGTTGCGGGTCGATTACCAGCTTGCGGATACCCGGAATCACGAACGGATTCTTTATATTTGTCGTGTTCGTCTGCGTGGCAAACGTATTGATAGCCGTCATATCGGCATCGGAAACCACGGTGGAAGCCGGCTGCTCGGCCTGGGGCACCGCATAGCGCAACTTGGTTTTCAGCCCGAATTGCTGATGGATGATCGGGGTCAACAACGGAATGAAGTGCTTCTCAATGTGATACACATAGCTTTCGTTCGGAACGCGCAGCTTCAGGGTCGTTCCGTCGAAATCGAGCGGCACGATCGGCTTGAACCATTTGGAGAACTCTTCGTCAGAGGTCTGCTCCTTTATCTGGGACAAGCACATTTGCCACACGTCTCCGTATGTCCGATTTTTAACGATCATCGTATTAAGGTGGGTTATTTCTGATTTCCGTAGGACAAAATTGTAAATAACAATATGAAAAAAAAACGGGGTATCATATTGTTTGTTTAACAAATATTTATATAGAAGAATAAGGGCTTTCCGGGGGTCTAAATTTAACCGTTTGATATAGAGTATTCAGAAAATAATTCGTATTTTTGTTTATAAGTTTTTTCGACCTGAATGTTCCGTAATTATAAATAAAACACATAAAATCATGAGTGAAAATCTGGACCAAATCGTGCAGGGGAAAGCCCAAAAATGGCTGGACGGCAACTATGACTCAAAGACAAAAGATCAGGTTAAATACCTGATGGAAAACGACAAAAAAGAGCTTACCGAAAGTTTTTATAAAGATCTGGAATTCGGCACAGGCGGCTTGCGCGGCATCATGGGGGTCGGCACCAACCGCATGAATGTCTACACGGTCGGAATGGCCACCCAGGGGTTAGCGAACTACCTGAAAAAAGCCTTTCCGCACGAACACATCAAAGTATCGGGCACGACAGCCGCAACAACAGCCGGCTCTTTTCCGAACAGGTCGCATCGATTTTCGCAGCCAACGGATTCAAGGTATACCTGTTCGATTCGCTACGTCCGACCCCGGAACTCAGTTTCGCGATCCGGCGGTTGGGATGCCAGAGCGGGGTAGTAATCACGGCATCGCACAACCCCAAGGAATACAACGGCTACAAGGCATACTGGGCCGACGGAGCGCAGGTAACCCCTCCGCACGATAAAAACATTATCGCAGAAGTAGAGAAGATCACTTCCCCCGACGAAGTACTCACCACCCAGAGCAAAGACAACATCACTATTCTGGACGAGACTTTCGACGAAATCTACCTGGACGCCGTCCACGGCCTATCGCTTTCGCCCGAAGCCATTGCAGCGAACCGGGACATGAAAATCGTCTACACGCCGCTGCACGGCACGGGAGTTATCCTCGTTCCCGCATCCCTCCGCAAATTCGGATTCCGCAACATCATTACGGTCAAGGAGCAAAACATTCCCGACGGCAACTTCCCGACAGTCGTTTCGCCGAATCCGGAAGAACGCGCCACAATGAAGATGGCGCTCGATTTGGCTGCCAAAGAGAAAGCCGACCTGGTATTGGCAACAGATCCCGATGCCGACCGCATCGGAGTGGCGATTCCAAATGAAAACGGGGAGTATATACTGCTTAACGGCAATCAAACCTGCGCATTGTTGACCTATTACCTGATCAAGCGCTGGAGCGATTTGGGACGGCTCGACGGCAAGCAATACATCATCAAAACCATCGTAACGACCGGACTGATCAACCGAATCGCGGAAGCATTCGGAGTTAAATGCTTCGAGTGCCTGACCGGCTTCAAATACATCGCCGAAATCATCCGCGAACACGAAGGCAAAATGCAATACATAGGGGGAGGCGAGGAGAGTTTCGGCTTCTTGGCCGGCGATTTCGTCCGTGATAAAGATGCGGTGAGCGCCTGCTCCCTGGCAGCCGAAGCGGCAGCTTGGGCCAGAACCCAAGGCATGACACTGTACGACCTGCTTAAAGATATATATGTCAAATACGGCTTCTACAAGGAAGCGATGGTTTACATCGTCCGTAAAGGCAAGGAAGGTGCAGACGAGATCAAGAAGATGATGGATGACTACAGGGCCAATCCGCCCAAAACCATAGGCGGTTCTCCTGTGATTACTATCAAAGATTACCTTTCATCCGAATCACTGGATGTCCGCGACGGAAAACGTTCGACGATCGGTATGGAGAAATCCAATGTACTGCAATTTTCCACCGAAAACAACACGATCGTCTCCATCCGGCCTTCCGGAACAGAGCCGAAGATCAAATACTATTTCGGCATCTGTGAAAAACTGCCGTCGAAAGAACAATTCGATGCCGTGCAGCAGAAACTGGACAAACGACTAAAAGAACTCGAGACCGAACTGAATCTGGACTAAAAATTCACACAAATTTATGGCTTCTATATTCACACGTATCATACAGGGTGAAATTCCCTGCTACAAAGTGGCCGAAGACGACCGCTATTTTGCATTTCTGGACATCAACCCGCTCACCGAAGGCCATACGCTGGTCGTCCCGAAAAAGGAGACCGACTACCTGTTCGACTTGGACGACGACACACTGGCAGGCATGGTGCTTTTTGCAAAGCGAATCGCAAAGCGGATAGGGGAGAAAATAACATGTAAAAGGGTTGCCGTGGTCGTGCTTGGACTGGAAGTACCGCATGCACATATCCACCTGATTCCAATCAATAACGAAAAAGATGTCGATTTCCATCGGGAGAAACTAAAACTTTCACCGGAGGAGTTCAAGCGCATATCGACAATGATCACATTGTAAATAAACCACTTACACTCCATGTAAAGCACCCTATTACAGGGTGCTTTTTTATTTAACATAATTAAACGCTCGGATTACAGATATAAAATCCAGACAAACACCGAAATAGGGCAGAGTCTAATGTAATTAACTTTTCAGCAATTACACAATTCATGGATTACATTTGTAATTCAGGTTAGTGCAAGGCCTCCCATATTTATCACATTTGTAACCACGAAAACGTAAAAGTGGGGGCGTAGCTACTGGATTACATCTGTAACCACATTCTTTTGCCGAAATTTATCGCTTTACTTTACCTGGCGATTAAATCATTTTACATATTATATTTAAGTGCATTATAATCAATTAATTGATTTAAATTACATCATGTTTACATTTAATATACCGACTGACTTAAATACGACCTAATGCATACGCGGGGGCTTTACCCATGTTTAATATCACACAAATATACTAATAGTCAAATATTTAAACATATTTACATAAATCAATAATGCACTTTAATCAAATAGATTACTATCAATACTGCGGATTAAATATTACTATTTACATTTGTAACCAAACATTGTCGCATTTTATTTGTTTCCTTTTGTATGCAACCTTCGAATTTATTTGCATAAATATGTTAACTTTGTAAAAAACGAGAAACATGAAAGATCGGCTGGAAAAATTCATAAAAACGGAAGGTTTGACTCCTTCACGTTTTGCAGAAATAATGGGCGTACAACCATCGAGCATCTCACACATCCTAGGTGGCCGGAATAAACCCAGCTTCGACTTCATTGAGAAAATGCTGCAGCGTTTCCCGAAACTCAATCCAGATTGGTTGCTTCTAGGTAAAGGCAACATATACCGTTCAATTTCCGACAATACGGTCACACCGATCACAACTTCGTCGTCACAGGCGACGATCATCCCCGCTGCGACAGAAACGAATGATGCATCGAATACGAATCGGGCATCATCTTCGGGAGACTCAATGGGAACAACCACGATAACCGAAAATAATCAACAAAAAGCGGAGGGATCGTTATTTGATTTTACCGACAATTTAACTCCGCGAGAATCGCATAAAATGAATCAACATGGACAGTCCCTTGGAAAAATCGATTTTCAAGAAACTAATCCTTCAACACATCAGACTCCGGAAATCGCTCCGAATCATTCGACACAGTCTAAAATGGGTACAACCACACGAGCAGGAACCGGGTCAAAATCTCAGAGCGACTCCCAGAATCACACTAGAATCATGAATGATGTCCGGCAAACATCCGGAATCGAGCGAATCATTATTTTCTTTAAGGACAAAACTTTCATCTCTTATACTCCGGAAGAATAACTAATGAATTATAATTTATATTATGTTAAATAGTGATTAGGATTTGTATCTTTGTGATACATCAAAACCTAATCATTATGAAGCCTGTTCTTATTATTGACGATGCCCGTGCGGTAACTCTTCTTCGTCGTCTTTCCGAGTACATTGGTGCTCCGGTTTCTCATCAATTTCTTTCTCTTTCTCCCGAGTCTGTTCGGACTGCTCTTGCTCGTATTCTTGATTTACTTTCTAAATCTGAGGATAATGAGACCGACCGAGCGTAATGTGAAGAGACTTTCGGAGTTGCTTAGTGATTTTCCGGAAGGTTATTATCGTCCAGTTAGTAAGTCCGGGCGTTATTTGGAGCTTCGTCCACGCTATTGGCTGTATGTTTATTTTCGTTTCTATCGCAAGGAAGATGGCAAGGTTGTTTCCGGTTGTCGTCCTTTCTCTAAGGGTCGTTTGGCTCTTCGTTTTATCTCGCAGTATGCTGGTAAGAATCTTATAGACGATATTTATTTCGTTGATGCTAAGGCACGTAAGTGTTATGATGTTGTTTGTGACTATAATCGTGTCAAGCTTCTTCCGTGTCAATCTTCTTTTGATTTTCAGTATGAGTAAGGAAGTCTATTACCCTCTTCTTCGCCGCCGTGCCAATTGGGCTAAGCGTTTGATTGCTGAGTATCGCCTGAATTCGGGTGATACTTGGTTTTGTACTATTACTTACGATGATGAGCATCTACCTGTTTCTTTTGATGATGATGATTTGCCGCAGGTCGATGTGAGTAAGCGTGATGTTCAGTTGTGGTTTAAGCGTATTCGTGAGAACTATGGCGCTCGTCTTGGTCATATTCGGTATTTCATTGTCTCTGAGTTTGGTGAAAATACGTTACGTCCTCATTATCATGCTATTATATTCACTGAGAATAAGTGTACTACAGAGCTTTTGAATGAGGCTATTCTCAGTACTTGGAAGAATGGATATATTATTGATGTGTCTCGTGTACGTGGTGACGGTGCTTTGCGCTATGTTGCCAACTATATTCTATCTCCTACGCAGGAATTGCGGACGCTCTGCCTTATGTCTCGTCGGCCTGGCCTTGGTCGCCGCTATGTTGATCGGCTTTGTTCTTGGCATCGCCATGGAATTAAACCGATAGAATTGTGTCCGGATGACCCTGAATTTCAGACTATTCTTGCGCATTGCCTTTACCCTACTTTTGAAAAATGTATAAAACGTTTGGAAAAGAGAAAATTTTTTTCTTACTTGCCCGGTGACAAATCAAGAGGTATTCGTCCTAGTGGTATGCCTCGTTATTTCGCTGAGAAATTGTATACTTCCTTTGAACGGAAGTTACTTTTTCTGAGTTATATAGAAAATGAACGTAGAGAAGTTTCTCGACTTTCTCCAGCAGATCGGCAAAGCCGTTTTGCCTTATTTAACAACCGCGAGAGGATGGCTGAAGATCGTTATCGTCGTTCTCTTAGTAAGCATGGCGGTTCTGCTCTCGCACAGTTGTACTATCGTGAAAAAAAGCTCCAACGTCAAGATCGATCAGGATGCGCAGACATCGGTGTTGGATTCTGCAACCCTGAACATGTTGAATCGTGGCTTGGAGTAGTTTGAGTTATGAGTTTTTTAGGCTTTTGGTTCTATCGGTGCTATCGGTAGTATCTTTACAGGTGGTGCTTCTGCCCGCAAGCAGTATCAGTATCAGTCGAAGCTGATGGATAAACAGAATCAGCAACAGATTGATTTCTGGAACATGAATAATAAGTATAATACCCCGCTTGCTCAGCGTGCTCGTCTTGAACAAGCTGGATATAATCCTGATCTTATGGTTGGTGGTTCTGGTAATATGTTTCAATCTCAAATGCCCAGCGCTGCCTCGCCCGGGTCTGCTCCTAATGTTGATTATGGTTCCTTTTCTGATAATCTTCGTTTTGCTATGCAGGCTCAGGTGATGGATGCACAGGTTTCCAAGATCGAGCAGGAAAATAAGTTGCTTGCTGAGCAGGCTCTTAATCAGGCTCAACAGCGTGAACTTTGGGCCGCCCAAGCTAAAGAGGCTTGGGTTCGTGCAGAACATCAAGGTATCTACAATAGGCATGCGGACACTCGTTATTTTCTTGAGAATGAGACCCGTGCCTTAAAAAACACTCTTCTTGGTGCTGATGTGAACTCTTATGAGACGCGTTTACGTCTCGATCAGCAGCGTGTTGCCAATGACAATATGCGTGCTAAGGTTCAGGTTCTCCAGCTTGGTCTTAATGAAAAGAAACTCAAGGCTGATATGGAGAAGATTCGTGCAGAGGTTTCTGAGATTATGAGCCGTATAAAGGTTAATGATGTTCAGCAACGTAAAATCTTGGCTGATTCTATTGAGACCGAGATTCTTAATAAGTATTATCAGGATAACGGTATTGTTCCGTCTCAGTCTTGGGCTGGTAAACTTCTTGATCTTGTTCCCGGAGTTATTCGTGCATTAAGATAGTTTGTTATGGCTACAGGTACAGCATCTTTGTTGGTCTTGGTTGCGCTTCTCGTTGTTATTGTGCTGGTTGCGCTTTACATTTGGATAATTTATGCTCTTGCGCGCTTCTTGACTTCTCTTTGTCATTATTTTGACGCTAAAACCGATCAATTGTATCGGAATAATTCTTAATTCGCTCGCTTGTTACACATGTAACATCCTGAGTTTCAGTATTATGGCACGTCGCCGTCGCGGTCGTCGTAGAGGACGCCGTTTGTCTCGCAGTTATAAACTTAGCCGCGGTGGTATCCGTTTGTAGTTATGGCAAAAGGATATCGCAACACTCTCTTTACAAGTGTAAAGACTCCCCGTGTACCGTTAAATCGGTTTGATCTTTCGTTTGACCGGATAGGCACCTTCAAGATGGGTAAACTCTACCCTATTATCTGTAAGGAGATGCTTCCCGGTGACCGTTTTCGTGTGCGTACTGATTCGTTGGTACGTACTATGCCTCTTTCATCTCCGGCCTTTGGCCGCCTCCGGATGTATATTCATTACTTTTTTGTGCCTAACCGCCTCGTTTGGGACAATTGGGAAGATTTCATCACTGGCGGTGAATCCGGTGAGGATACCCACGTTCCTCCTTATGTTCAATGGTCTGATCTCGTTGCCGGTGATTTTCAGGCTCGGTCGAAGTCTGATAGTACAGGTAATTGGACTTACACGCCCGAGGATGGTCTCGTTGCTGCTTTCGGTCTGCCTGCTCAGCCTTATGCTGGTGACAATGTTGTTGAGGCTGGTGTCGCTAACGGTATTTCGACCACTGCTCCGGTCTCTGCTCTCCCCTTCCGTGGTTATCGTCTGATTTGGAACGAGTACTATCGTGATCAGAATGTCGATGACGAGTTGCCTATCGCTACTGATAAGGATGGTAGATATCTTATCGATGGTATCGGTGATGCCGGTTTCAAGGATTCGATTTTCGGCGATCTTCTCTCTCGTCGCTGGCTGAAAGACTACTTCACTTCTGCCCTCCCCACTCCACAGCGTGGCCCGGATGTGCAGTTGCCTATTGTCGGCGAAGGTGGTACGATTCAGGCCGACGGCCCCCTGAAACTGATGATTCAGAACCAGGGTACTGGTTCTACTACCACTACGTCGTCTGTCTTTACTCCTGATCTTAACGTCGGTCTTGGTAATACGACTGGTATCGGTATTTCGAGTTCTGTTAACGATCAGTTCCCTGTCGAGAAAGATCATACTGATCTGATGTATGCTTCCGGCCTTACTACCGCTGGTGGTTCTGTCGTTGCCGCTACGATCAATGACCTCCGCCGTGCGATCGCCTTGCAACGTTTCTATGAGATTTCCGCCCGTGCTGGCTCTCGCTACATTGAAACGATCATGGGGCATTTCCATGTTCGTAGCTCTGATGCCCGCCTTCAGCGTCCCGAGTATCTCGGCGGCGGTGTTACCGACATCAATATCGGTGAAGTTCTTCAGACTTCTGCGACCGATCAGACCAGTCCTCAGGGAAATATGGCTGGTCGTGGTTTTGGTATCGGTCGTTCCAATCAATGTACTTATCGTGCAGAGGAACACGGCTACCTGTTCGGCATCATGTCGATTATTCCGGAGCCGTATTACTATCAAGGTATCGACAAGGAATGGACTCGCCAGAGCCGTGTAGACTACTATTGGCCTTCTTTCGCTCATCTCGGTGAGCAGGAGATTGATAAGTCCGAGCTTTGTGTTGGTACTTCTGACGGAGAGACGGATACGTTTGGCAAACTCTTCGGCTATGCCCCGCGGTATGCTGAGTATAAGTTCAGTAAGAACATTATTACTGGTCTTTTGCGTGGCTCTCTGGCCAACTGGACTTTTGCCCGTAAGATTTCCGACCCTAACCTCAATGTGGCGTTTCTTGAGATTCCTCAGGTGAATAATCCGTTTGCGGTTCAGGATGAGGAGACGGACAAGTTTATTATCTGGTTCTCTAACGATATTCGTGCTTTGCGGCCTATGCCGTTCTTCGGTACGCCGTCTATTTGACTATGACTTTCGCAACTCAATGGAATGTCCAGCACAAGGTGCAAGAGCATTTCGTAGGTGATGATGACGTAGCTGTGCCGGATTTGGCCTACTCTATCAAGGAGCTTCGTGAGAGGTTTGTTTTGGAGACGGAAATTCTGCGCGCTCAGGCTCGTAAACCCGCTAACTATCTTTTTCCTGATGTAGGTGACGATGAAAACAGAGAAAATGAAGCATTCGAATCTCCGGCTGTCGAGTATTCTCATGGTGCTGATCTGGTTGATCTCTCGGCCGATCGTGATCGCATACGTTCTGCTGTGCGGCGTGTTAAAGATGCTCGTGTTGCCGCTTCTCGTGCTCAGAGCGAGAAAACGTCTGACCCGGGCGCATCGAAAGATGCACCCCCTACCCCGGTTTCCGGAGAATAGTCCCCTACTTGGACACCTCTCCCCCACCGAGGTAGAGTTACTTAAATTCCAGCAGAAAGGCCCCTAACGGGGCCTTTCCCGTATTATATCAATATAGAAAGCCCAGGCTGCTGCCGGCGAGTGAGGCAGCAC
>OGQP01002254.1_pt1 | contig 10424 bp, 8 predicted proteins | sample 1553251 | NCBI WGS metagenome assembly OGQP01 (sample SAMEA2580016, study PRJEB22360) | human gut metagenome | biome: human gut; feature: human-associated habitat; material: faeces | place: Denmark | collected 2008/2010 | reverse complement strand
CAAGGACAAGATGGGAAGAATCAGCTTCAGCATGAAGGATGTACCGGAAGAAGCATAAATGATGAGATACCACAATATTACCAAGGACGATATGTTAAACGGAGACGGACTTCGTGTAGTGCTCTGGGTAGCTGGCTGTTCACACGGCTGCCGGGAGTGCCAGAATCCCATTACCTGGGATTCGAATGGAGGTCTGCCCTTTACGGACAGCGAGCGAGCTGAGATATTTGCAGAGCTGGACAAGGATTATATCAGCGGGATCACCTTTTCAGGAGGCGATCCTCTGCATCCTTCCAATATCGCTGAGGTAACAGCTCTTGCAAGAGAGATCAGAGAGAAGTATCCGGATAAGACGATCTGGCTGTATACGGGTTCTCTCTGGGAAGAAATCCAGCAGTACGAGATCATCCATTATCTGGATGTATGCGTGGACGGGGAATTTCAGGTGGACAAGAAAGAGGTTCGTCTGAAATGGAAAGGCTCCTCAAATCAGAGGGTGATCGATGTACAGGCGTCACTTCGTGAGAACCGTGTGGTTCTGTACACGGAGTGATCAGAGGTTTTTTGAAATTACCTATTGGGAGTGGAACGAAAAATGAAAAGAATTGCGAAATTTCACAAGGTAAGTTTTGAACAGTTTGCAAAGGACTGGAAGGATACCTTTGAACAGTATTCAGAAGAGGAGATCCGGAATATCTACGACAGTCTGAAGCTTCCGAAGAGAGCTACGACCGGAAGTGCAGGATATGATTTTTATGCACCTGTGGATGTGACCATGAAGCCAGGTGAGATCGTAAAGATACCGACTGGTATCCGTGTAGAGATGGAAGAGGGCTGGGTTCTGAAATGTTATCCGAGAAGCGGACTGGGATTTAAATTCCGGCTGCAGTTGAATAACACAGTGGGAATCATTGACAGCGATTATTTCTTTTCCGACAACGAAGGTCATATCTTTGCCAAGCTGACTAACGATACAAGAGAAGATAAAACGATCCAGATCCCGGCAGGAACCGGTTTTATGCAGGGGATCTTTGTGGAATACGGAATCACTGTGGATGACGATGCAGATGCAGTAAGAAACGGTGGCTTCGGAAGTACCACAAAATAAAACAAAAGCCCGGAAGGCGGAGGTGTGAAGACCACATACATCCGATTTTCCGGGCTTGTTTTGTGTAGTTACTGCTTTCCGATAAATGCACTGTTTAGCTGAGAGGTGCGTCTGCCTCCTCGTCTGCACGTGCTTTTTCCACGACTGCGTTAAAGGCATTTGCGGCAGCGTCGTACTCTTCATCATCTTCAATGTTTGCCAGCATCGGATCGCCGTCTGCTGTGCGGGAGAAGCTGTAGAGATAAACCTCACCGGTCTCATTCTGGCCGTTCTCATCCAGTGGGAGAAGTGCGATATATTCTTTGTTCTCTACAGGGAAAATAGTAAGGATGGCACATTCTACCTCAGTATCGTCATCCATAGTCAGGGTAATGGTATGATGTGCCTCATCTACCTTGCTTTCGCAGTTGGCTGTACAGGAAGCGCAGTCGCTTGGTGCACATCCGCTTTTGTTAAATTCATCACTCATAAAAAAATCCTCCGTTCTGCTGCTGCCTGTAAATAAGGGGGCAGCTCTGCATGATATAGAGAACATTTTAACAGATATGACGTAGAACAGCAACAAAATATTTGAGAGCCTGAGAAAACTTTCAAAATATTTTTTGCTTAATCCGACAATGTGAGATATAATAAAAATATGACGAAAAAATGAGGAGAAAATATAAAAATATGAAATTTATTTCCTGGAATGTAAATGGGATCCGGGCCTGTATCACCAAGGGCTTTGAGGAACGCTTTCATGAGCTGGATGCGGATATTTTCTGTCTGCAGGAGACGAAATGCCAGCAGGGACAGGTAAAGCTGGAACTTCCCGGATATCATCAGTACTGGAACTACGCAAACCGCAGAGGCTATTCAGGTACAGCCATTTTTACGAAGAGGGAGCCATTGTCTGCGGCTTACGGGATCGGGATAGAGGAGCATGATAAAGAAGGACGTGTCATCACGCTGGAATTCGATGAGTATTATTTTGTGACTGTATATACTCCCAACTCCCAGAGTGAGCTCCGCCGTCTGGAATATCGTATGAAATGGGAAGAGGATTTCCTGGCTTATCTCCTGAAACTGCAGGAGAAGAAACCGGTGATCTGCTGTGGCGACCTTAATGTGGCACATCAGGAGATCGATCTCAAGAACCCGAAGACCAACCGCAAAAATGCAGGCTTTACTGATGAAGAGAGAGCCTGCTTTACCAGAGCCCTTGAGAGTGGCTTTATTGATACATTCCGCTATTTTTATCCGGATAAAGAGGGCGTTTACTCCTGGTGGTCCTACCGTTTCCGTGCACGAGAGAAGAACGCCGGCTGGCGTATCGACTATTTCCTTGTTTCCCCTTCCCTGAAAGAAAAGCTTCAGGATGCGAAGATCCACGGAGAGATCATGGGATCCGATCATTGCCCGGTTGAGCTGGATATTGATCTGTGACGGATCCGGCGAAAAGGATTTCTATGGATTTGAATAATAAAAAGAGAAAAGGAGGAGTTGCCTTGGCAAGCCGCAGATTAGGTCGAGTGGAAAAAGGTCAGCCGCTGATACTTGGCGCCAACAAAATGGAGGGCGGTTATAATTTTGCAGTGGAGGCATCGGAGGATTCCGAAGTGTCCCTGCTTTTATATAAAAAAAGAGGAGCTGCCGCACCGGTGGAGATCGTTTTTCCAAAGGATTTCCATACAGGACGTGTGTGGGCACTGAAGCTGTGCAGTGCTTCTCTGAAGGAGTTTGAATATAATTATAAAATAGACGGTGAGATCGTGCAGGATCCGTATGCATACGGACTTCACGGGAGAGAGCATTTCGGAGTACCTTACGATCCGGAAAAGGAGGTCCGCTGTCGCTTCCTTAATGAGAATGTTTCCGGCTGGGAAAATGAAACTGCACCGGCAGTAGAATATGAAAATATGATCCTGTACAAGCTTCATGTCCGTGGTTATACGAAGCTTGCCAGAAAGATGGTTTCCCATAAGGGGACTTTTCTTGGCCTGACAGAGATGATCCCTTACTGGAAAGAACTTGGGATCAATGCCATTGAACTGATGCCTGCCTATGAATTCTGTGAGGTTCCGATCAATAAACCGAAGGAAGGCAGTGAACACATCAAGACCCGTCGAAAGGAAAATGTAGTGAATTACTGGGGCTATGCATCCGGCTTCTATTTCAGCCCGAAGAGTGCTTACTGCAGCACCAGGGAACCGGAGCAGGAATTTCGGTATATGATCCGGGAGCTGCACAAGAACGGCATTGCCTGTATCATGGAATTCTATTTTCCGGAGGAAACAGACAGCCTGATGGCTCTTCGAGCTTTGCAGTTCTGGAGAGATTTTTACCATGTAGATGGATTTCATGTGCTGGGAGAGGGCTTTAACCGGGAGATGCTTCTTCGGGATGGAATCCTTTCTGGAGCAAAACTGATCTTCCAGGGCTTTGATTTTGATCATTTTTACAGAGGAAAGCTTCCGGCCAGACGTTGCGGAGCGGAGAGCAATATGAATTTTCTTCAGGATATGCGCCGTTTCCTGAAAAGCGATGAAGGTATGGTGGAGGCTGCAGCATGGCATATCCGTCATAACAGCGAGAATCATGGAGTGATCAATTACATGGTCTGCCAGGACGGATTTACCATGAATGACCTGGTGAGCTACAATTATAAACATAACGAGGCCAATGGCGAAGGCAATCAGGACGGAAGCAGCTATAATTATTCCTGGAACTGCGGTGTGGAAGGCCCTACCCGTAAGGTTTCCGTCCGTCAGATGAGGGAGCGTCAGATTAAAAATGCCTTTCTGATGATGCTGCTGAGTCAAGGTGTTCCCATGATCTATCACGGCGATGAATTCGGCAATTCCCAGAGCGGAAACAATAATGCTTACTGTCAGGATAATGCTACCGGCTGGACAGACTGGAAGGGTCTTTCCAGAAACCAGGGACTGAGGGAATTTGTAAAGGATGCCATTGCTTTTCGTAAAGCCCATCCCGTTCTTCATATGCCGGTGGAACTGAAAGGGGTAGATTATCTGACCAAGGGGTTCCCGGATGTGTCTCTTCACGGGGAACGTGCCTGGTATCTGAGCTATGAGAATACCAGCAGGCTTCTTGGTATGATGTACTACGGAGCCTATGCAAGGGAAAAAGAGGATCTGGAGGCTGCAGAGGATGATTTTATTTACATCGGCTATAATTTCCACTGGGAAAACCGGAGCCTTGCTCTGCCCAATCTCCCGGAAGGCATGTGCTGGAAAAAAATCGCAGATACCTCTCTTCACGGAACAGGATTCTGTCTGGAGGAGGAAGAAGAATATAAAAAATCAATCGAAATAGGCCCCCGCGCCATTGTGGTATTGCTGGGCAGACAGGAGGCGGAGAAAGATGCGATCATGGCACCCGTGGCTGCACTTCAGGACCATCACGAGGCATAAGCTTCTGGTGATGAAATATTGTTTTCGTATCGGGTTATATAAGCAGGGGTTGCTTCATGACCTGTCCAAATATTCCCCGACGGAATTTCTGGTAGGCTGTAAATATTATCAGGGGACAAGAAGCCCCAACAACGCAGAACGTGAGGCAACCGGCGTATCCATGTCCTGGCTGCACCATAAGGGAAGAAACAGACACCATTTTGAACATTGGGTAGACTATTCCCTTGACGGTGAGCATGTGATCATGGGAGCCAGAATGCCCAGAAAATATGTGGCGGAAATGGTCATGGACCGGATCAGTGCATCCAGAAACTATCTGGGCGAGGAATATACCTATCATGAACCATTGCAGTATTTTCTGAAAAGCAAGGAGAAGCTGTGGTTTATCCATCCACAGACAAAGAAAGAGCTGGAGGGACTTCTCCGAATCCTGGATAAATACGGAGAGGATAAGACCCTGTGGTATATCCGCAATGTATATCTATGTGATAACCGCGGAAAAAAAGTGAAAAGCCCTGGGAAAAAGCTTCGAAATCACAGATAGGGGTGTATTTTTGGCAGGTTGTCTGATATAATATTCAGATATCAGGAGGAAGAATGAATGGATACACCAACAATTGCGAAATACTATAGAGAGAAAGATCCCATGGAGCGCCTGAAGCTTCTGGAGCAGTCCATTGCAGCAGGAGAAGAACCGGAAGAAAACAGGATCCGCAAGGAACTCTGGGAGATCCGTTACAGCGATAAAGCTGAGACTGGTGATACCAGGGCAGACGGTTATCTCGGTCTCTGGATGACCATGGAGTTTAACCGGAATTCCGCTTCCAGATTCTTTGGTACAAGAAGTGCGAAGAAAGAGATAGGCAAGTATCTTAAGAAGCTGAAATTTCAGGAGTTCCAAGAAAAGGGCGGCCTTTATGAGGAGCTTCTTTACCGGGAATGCTGTCATCTGGTTCTGGTCTACATGGATCTCTGTCAGACAGATAAATCCTATAACACAACGATTTTCGGCCTGATCCACATCAAGGAGGACAGTGCGAAGGCCAAGGTCCAGAGAGACATCAGGGAAACAGCTGTGGAGCTTCCGGCTAATCTTGGAATGGAAGCTGAGCTTGGAATCATCACAAGAGCTGCCAGAGAGATTTACAGGCAGTATTATCCCAACGAAGGAAACATTTAGGAGGCCGGAGAGCTTCCGTTTCAGGCTGTCTGACTACTCAGGCAGCCTTTTGTTGCCATGCATCCGATAAAATATTCTGAGATTTTTTGAACGAAGATCCATGTCGGGTGTGAAGAGAAACATTCAGGAGGTTACTATTTTATGAATCCCAATCATCTGAACGCATATGAAGTCCTGAAGGAAGAGGAGCTTCAGGATATTCATTCAAAAGGATGGCTTCTGAGACACAAAAAAACAGGAGCCAGAGTGATGCTCATCGAGAATAGTGATGAGAATAAGGTTTTTAACATTGCATTCCGTACACCGCCGAAAAACAGCACAGGTGTTGCTCATATATTGGAACACAGCGTACTGTGCGGCTCCAGGGAATTTCCGCTTAAGGATCCTTTTGTGGAGCTGGTAAAAGGTTCTCTTAATACCTTCCTTAATGCCATGACCTATCCGGATAAGACCTGCTACCCGGTAGCAAGCTGTAATGACCGGGATTTCCAGAATCTGATGCATGTATATCTGGATGCGGTATTTTATCCGAATATTTACAAAAAAGAAGAGATCTTCCGTCAGGAAGGCTGGAACTACCATCTGGAGAAAAAAGAAGGCCCGCTGAAATACAACGGTGTCGTTTACAATGAAATGAAGGGTGCTTTTTCTTCACCGGATGATGTTCTGGAGAGAGAGATCATGAATTCGCTGTTCCCGGATACAACCTATGGCTGTGAGTCCGGCGGAGATCCTGTAAATATTCCGGATCTCAGCTATGAGGAATTTCTGGATTTTCATAGACAGTACTATCATCCGTCCAACAGCTTTATCTATCTCTACGGAAACATGGATATGGAGGAGAAGCTGGAATTTCTTGACAGCCATTATCTGTCTGCCTTTGATTCTCTTGTCATTGATTCCGAGATCCGGGATCAGGAAGCCTTTGCTCAGGTAAAGGACATCCAGAAGTCTTATCCGGTATCAGAGGATGAGGGAGAAGAGGATAACACCTATCTTTCCTACAATATGGTTGTGGGTGAAGCGGCAGATATCAACCTGAGTCTTGCTTTCGAGGTTTTGGATTATGCTCTCTTAAGCGCACCGGGTGCACCACTGAAGCAGGCACTTCTGGATGCAAAGATCGGCAAAGATATCTACGGCTCCTTTGAGGACGGTATCAAGCAGACCTATTTCTCCATTGTGGCAAAGGGAGCAAACTTAAGTCGGAAAGAGGAATTCATAAAGGTGATCCGCGACACTCTCACAAAGATCGCAGAGGAGGGAATTGATAAAAAGGCAGTAACAGCCGGGATCAATTACTATGAATTCCGTTTCCGCGAAGCAGATTTTTCTTCCTATCCGAAGGGGCTGATGTATGGCCTGGATATTTTAAGCAGCTGGCTTTATGATGATACGAAGCCGTTTTCCCAGGTAAAGCTTCTGGAGATTTATGATCAGCTGAAAATTGCAGTAAATGAAGGCTATTTCGAGAATCTGATCCAGAAATGGCTTCTGGACAACACCCATGGTGCGGTCCTTTCCCTGGTACCGGAGAAGGGCCTTGCAGCAAAGAGGGATAAGGAACTGGAAGAAAAGCTGGAGAATTACAGAAAGAGCCTTTCTGATGAAGAGCTTACCCGGATGGTAGAGAATACCAAAGCGCTGGAGGCTTATCAGGAAGCGGAGGAAGCTCCGGAAGCGCTGACCTGCATCCCCATGCTCTCCAGAGAAGACATCAAAAAAGAGATCACAGGGCTGACAAACGAGGAGCACCATGTGGAGGACAGCTTGTTTCTGTATCATGATGTGTACACCAATGGTATCGGTTATGCAGATCTTCTTTTTGAGATCCATGACTTTGATGTTGATACAGTCCATTATCTGGGACTTCTGAAATCTGTGCTTGGTGCAGTGGATACGGAGAATTACACGTACGGCGAGCTGTTTAATGAAGTGAATGCGAGAACCGGCGGTATTGCCTATGGGATAGAGGTTTTTGATGATGCCCAGGATACCGATGCATTCCGTGCCATGTTTGCCGTAAGAGGAAAAGCGTTATATCCGGAGATGGATTTCATGTTTTCCATGATCCGGGAGGTTCTTACAACTTCGAAGCTGGATGACACCAAACGTCTCTACGAGATCATTGCCAGAGTGAGATCCAGAGCCCAGGCCAGCCTTGCAAGTGCAGGCCATTCCACCGCCGTTCTCCGTGGTGCTTCCTACGCATCTCCGATGGCGGCATTCCAGGATGAGATGGCAGGAATCGGATATTATCAGTTTATCGAAAAACTGGAGAAGGATTTTGACAGCTGCAAGGATGAGATCGTGAAAAATCTCCGTAAGGTGATGGAAGAGGTACTTCGTCCGGAGAATTTCTGTGTAAGCTATACCGGAGAGAGAGAATCTCTGGATGTAGTAAAAGCACAGGCTGCCGGGATCAAAAAAGTCTTGTTTAACGGACAGAAGCCGGAGTCTGTGAAGCAGGCCCCCTGCATAAAGAAAAACGAAGCCTTCAAGACCTCCGGCCAGGTCCAGTATGTGGCACAGAACGGAAACTTCCGCAAAAAAGGCCTGGAGTATACCGGTGCACTGGAGATCCTGAAAGTGATCTTAAGCTACGATTATCTCTGGATCAACCTTCGTGTAAAGGGTGGAGCGTATGGCTGCATGAGCGGCTTTAAGAGAAACGGAGAGAGTTTCCTGGTATCCTACCGTGATCCCCATCTAAAGAGAACCCTGGAAGTATACCAGGGAGTGCCGGATTATATCCGTGCCTTTGAGGCAGACGAGCGTGAGATGACAAAATATATCATCGGAACGATCAGCAACAAGGATGTGCCGAGAACTCCGCAGATGCAGGGAAGTATCTCAAAAACCGCATATTTCTCCAATGTTACAGAGGATATGCTCCAGAAGGAAAGAAATCAGATCCTCGGAGCGCAGAAGGAGGATATCCAGAAACTGGCAGCTCTTGTAGAAGCAGTACTTTCCGATGATCAGATCTGCGTAGTAGGAAGTGAGACTGCAATAGAGAAGGCGGAAGATGTATTCATGGAAGTGAAGCCACTGATCGGCTGATGAGAAACAAAGCCTGCTGTCCGTTAAATGGGATAGCAGGCTGTGAAAGGATTATGAGAGGATAAAGAATGGATAATAATTTTAGATCAGGCTTTGTTGCGATCATCGGAAGACCGAATGTTGGAAAATCCACGCTGATGAACCATCTTATCGGACAGAAGATCGCCATCACATCAAACAAGCCACAGACAACCAGAAACAAGATACAGACTGTGTATACCTGTGATGAGGGACAGATCGTATTTTTGGACACACCGGGTATCCACAAGGCAAAAAACAAGCTTGGAGAATACATGGTACAGGTTGCGGAGAGAACCCTGAAGGAAGTAGATGCCATTATGTGGCTGGTGGAGCCGTCCACATTCGTAGGTGCGGGAGAGCGCCACATTGCCGAGCAGCTGCAGAAGGTTGGAGTTCCAGTGATTCTCATCATCAACAAGATCGATACGGTAAAAAAAGAAGAGCTTCTTCCTGCGATCGATACCTACCGTAAGATCTGCGATTTTGCAGAGATCATTCCTTGCTCTGCCCTCCGCGGAAAAAACACACAGGATATCATTCCAAGTATTTTCAAATATCTTCCGTACGGACCGATGTTCTATGATGAGGATACAGTTACCGACCAGCCTCAGCGCCAGATCGCCGCAGAGATCATCCGTGAGAAGGCTCTGCATGCACTGGATGAGGAGATCCCTCACGGAATCGCCGTTGCCATCGACCGGATGAAGAAACGTCCGGGAAGAAGCAACATCATAGATATTGATGCGACCATCATCTGCGAGCGTAATTCCCATAAAGGCATCATCATCGGAAAACAGGGTGCCATGCTGAAAAAGATCGGAAGCAATGCCCGCTATGAGCTGGAGCGTATGCTGGAAGCAAAGGTAAACCTAAAGCTCTGGGTCAAGGTGACTAAGAACTGGAGAGACAGTGATTTCCTGATCAAGAACTTTGGATATGATAAGAAAGAAATCTGAAAATGAGTGATCTGATTACCGTACAGGGAGTGGTACTTTCTGCCATGCCGGTAGGGGATTATGACAAGCGGATCGTCCTTCTCACAAGAGAGAGGGGGAAGATCTCCGCTTTTGCCAAGGGAGCGAGACGGCAGAACAGTCCGTTCATGGCAGCAGCTAACCCGTTTGTATTCGGAAGCTTTACTCTTTATGAGGGAAGGACAAGCTATAATCTGAACCAGGTCAGCGTGCAACATCATTTTGTGGAGCTGGCCACCCGGCAGCCGGGGGTTTACTATGGATATTATTTTCTGGAGCTGGCAGATTATTTTGGCAAAGAGGGAACGGATGAGAAGGAGATGATGAATCTTCTCTATGTGACCATCAAAGCCATTTTGAATCCTCATATAGAAGACCGGCTGGTGCGCTGTATCTATGAACTGCGGACTATGGTGATCCAGGGCGTGATGCCGCAGCTGTTCCAGTGTGCGGGCTGCGGGAGAGAGCTTACGGAGGAAGAAACCGGAGAACTTTTTTTCTCCCAGGACGAGCATGGGATCCTGTGTGCGGACTGCAGCAGGATGGCCATGGACAGGAAACGGATCTCAGCGGCTGCCCTGTATGCCATGCGCTACATAGCCGTGTCCCCCCTGGCAAAGCTGTATACGTTTACAGTCCGGGATGATGTGCTGCGGGAACTGGAA
>OGQP01002253.1_pt1 | contig 10425 bp, 10 predicted proteins | sample 1553251 | NCBI WGS metagenome assembly OGQP01 (sample SAMEA2580016, study PRJEB22360) | human gut metagenome | biome: human gut; feature: human-associated habitat; material: faeces | place: Denmark | collected 2008/2010 | reverse complement strand
ATATATCTTCTCTTTCATAAGTACTCCTTTAATCAGTCTTTTATAAATGTATTCTATCATAATATTTTATTAATATCATTCTATTTATTATTTTTTAAATTCCGGGTTATATGCATAGAAGTTCTTAGAATCCAGCTTGCTCTGTATAATCGACATAGCTTCTCCGAATCTCTGAAAATGCACAACTTCTCTTTCTCTTAAAAACTTCAGCGGTTCATACACATCCGGATCATCACGGCAGAGTCTTAACAGATTATCATAAGTACTCCTTGCTTTCTGCTCGGCTGCCATATCCTCTGCAATATCAGTTATTGCATCCCCCTTTGACTGGAATTCAATTGCGCAGAAAGGTACACCTCCTGCAGCCTGCGGCCATACTCCAACCGTATGATCAACATAATATGCCTCAAACGGAGTTCCTTTTATCTGTTCCATTGTAAGATTTCTTGTAAGCTGATGAACCATTGTACTGACCATTTCAAGATGGCCAAGTTCTTCCGTGCCTATATCAGTCAGCAATCCGGCAACCTCCCTGTATGGCATGGAATATCTCTGTGAAAGATATCTCATTGATGCTCCAAGCTCACCATCTGGTCCACCATACTGTGAAATAATCATTGCTGCCAGCGTAGGATTACAATTCTTTATATTAATCGGATACTGAAGTCTCTTTTCATAATTCCACATATTACATACCTCCCTTATATTCCCATGGCATAGGCGTTGCCACCCACATCCAGTAGTTGTCATTTACCATATATTCCATACTGAGAGGTCCATAATAATCCGAATATTTTTTCATAAACTGTACATATTTATCCTTAATTTCTGCATAATATTCAATAGCTGCTGCATCATCCGGATGGGTATCAAGATAAAGCATAGTTTCAACAAGTGCAAAGCCAAGCTCATAAATATTCTTCATAATCATAGCTTTTTCATTTCTTATATTATTACAACAATTCATGACCTGCCTCCTGTAAATGGTTTATCAAGTACAGGAAACATAGTCCCCCTCATAATTGCCCGCGAAGGCTCATATAATTCATCCCAACGCTGCCACGGTACATAGCACATCGCCGGAACCTGTTGTGTCATCATCATAAAATAAGCTCCATATACATGTATCACTACAGTATATGGAGCTTTTCACTTATTGTTGTATGTCCTGTCAGGATGGATGTGTTGTGTCTGTTTTATTGTTTGTGTTCATCTGCGAATATACACAAACTTTTAATAGCTCATAACCTCATATCCGTCCTCAGTCACATGCACCATTATTTCCCACTGTGCTGAGTACGAATCATCATCCGTATATATTGTCCAGTTGTTGCCCTCGTCTATATATATGTCTGGAAGTCCCGCATTTATCATTGGCTCAATTGTGAATACCATGCCTGGTGCCATGACCATTCCTGTTCCCTTCTTAATTACATAACTTACAAATGGGGTTTCGTGAAATTCAAGACCTATTCCATGTCCACCAACTTCTCTTACTACTGAATACCCATTAGCCTTTGCATGTTCATTTATTGCCGCCGCAACATCTCCAAGATGTCCCCATGGCTTAACCTGTGCAAGACCTAACTCAACACATTCTTTTGCAACATCCACCAGCTTCTTATGTTCTGGTGCAACATTACCTATACAGAACATTCTTGATGAATCCGAAAAATATCCGTTTAATATCGTTGAACAGTCAACATTAATTATATCACCATCAAGAAGCTGGATATTCTTAGATGGTATTCCATGACATACCTGCTCATTAATTGAAGTACACACACTCTTTGGAAATCCTTCGTAATTAAGTGGTGCAGGTATTCCACCCATCTCGGTTGTTTTCTGGTATACCAAATCATCTATATCCTGAGTTGTCATTCCTGCATGAATATTCTCTGCAACATAATCAAGCACAGCAATATTAATCTTGCTGCTTTCTCTCATTCCTGCAAGCTGTTCTTCATTCTTTATAATATTTCTTGGTGGTACCTTATGAAACTTTCTCTTGAAATTATCTAATTTTCTATCAAATTCCATATGACAGTCACAATATTTTTTCCCACTGTTACACCAGCAGGGATCATCTTTTCGTAATGCCTTCATCACTATTCTCCATTTTCTCTACTGCTCCATAGCTTCCATAATGGCCGGGAGGAACTGTTTCTTTCTTGAAACAACATTCTTTAGTATATATGTATCCTGCTGTTTGTCAACTCCAAATGCCTGTGACATTATTGTATCCGCATTTTTACCTGAACACAGTACATAAGAGCATTCCGTTGATATGTCTGTCATAAGAAAATATACTACATCAAGCCCGCCATCACCTGTTACTGTATCTATAAACGGCACTTCCTTTGCTTTTATCTTCTCTATATCCTCAGGTCCCATTGCATTAACCTGCCCCACACCTACGGTAACATCATTAATTGCGAACTTCTTAAAATCCTGATAGAATATTTCTCTGTCTGTCTTTTCATCAAGATTACTTCCAGCTCCAAACATTTGTCTTCCGTACACTTCAGGGTCAATTCCTGCAATATCAGCAAGCTCCATTGCCGCTTCTATATCATCAGGTGTGCATGTTGGAGATTTGAATATTAATGTATCCGATATAATTGCCGAACACATCAGCCCGGCTATAACAGGCTCTATACTAATTCCTGTCTCCTGATACATCTTATAAATAATTGTTCCTGTACAGCCAAGAGGCTGGTTTCTGAAGAATACAGGTGTGATTGTCTGTATAGGTCCTAATCTGTGATGGTCAATTATCTCAAGAATCTCTGTATCTTCAATTCCATTGACTGCCTGGTTCTTCTCATTGTGATCAACAAGAATAACTTTCTTTCTGCCTGAACGAAGGAGATTTCTTCTTGAAATAGTTCCTACATAATTACCGTTTTCATCCTCTATAGGGAAATCCCTGAACCTTTTCTTAGTCATAATTTCCTGAATATCTTCAACATAATCGGTTGTCTTAAAACATACAATTCTGTCTCTTGGTGTCATAAAGAATCCAACCGGAATTGCCTGATTCATAAGCCTTGCAACAGTATATGTATCATAATCAGTTTCAATAATAATACAGTTATGGCTCTTTGCAATCTTGGCAATTGTATTGGATACCTTTGCTCCCTCACATATTATAAGACATTTTGCCTCCATCTCTATTGCACAGAGCTGTGATTCGTATCTGTTACCAAGAATTACAATATCCCCCTCATCAATCATGCTCTCCATCATATCAGGATTAGCCGCTGCAATAAGCATCTTTCCTTTGTCAAATATCTCGCTTTCATCACCTGTAATTACTCTTCCCCCAAGTGTTTCAACAATATTAGCAAAACTTGTCTTAGCATTCGACAATACTCTGTTATCAAATGTTTCAAAATACGATTTGGCAATGTCATCAATCGAAACAAGACCTGTAAGTTTTCTGCCTTCTGTTATAGGAAGTGTTACAACATTAAGTGAATCCATCAATTTCCACGCATTACGCACCGAAATCTCACTATTTATTCCCTCTGTGTGCCTTATCTCTATGTTCATTACCTGTGGACGTACATCTTTAATATATTCCGGGGCCTCTACACCGAATCTGTTCAGTACAAAATGAGTTTCCTCATTAAGATGTCCCGCCCGCTTAGGCACATAATTATCTGTTCCGGTTATCTTATTCTTTAAATCAGCATAACATATTGCCGAACATATTGAATCTGTGTCAGGATTTTTATGGCCTATAACCATAATTTCCTTTGCTTTTTCTTTATATTCTTCCATACTCTGTTTGCTATCTCCTTATAATTATCTAAACCACTCTATTCCTTCTTACATTAAAATAAGTCTCCTATGCTTCACCATAGGAGACCATTCACTTTAATTACTTTCTGAAAGTCACTTTATCAGTTTCATCAGTATAACCAATTGTTCTCATATAGCTCTTGAACTCTTCTATCTTATTACTATATACACCAAATGCATCATAGCACTTCTGGAAGTATTCAAGTGCAAGTTCTACATTACCAGACTCCTTGGCGTTCCAAGAATCAACAGCATATTTATGAATCTGTCTGTGTGCCGCATCAAGATCCTTAAACTGTCTGCTTCCTGTAATACGCGTATCTGTCTGTGCTTTCATCCACTTACCTAACTTACATCCATCCGGATTGTTAAGCTGTGTAACCTTAAGAGTTTCAAATCCAACAGCATTATTATATACTCTCCACATAAGGATAAAGTGGTCAATCTGGAATATTCTTATCATATCCTGTGTTGTAACATTAGAGAATGACCTGAACATATCACTTCTTGCAGTATCAATATATCTGCCAATCTTATAGATATGAGTACCTGTAGCCATACAGTTATCAGATAACTTATCATAGCTTGCCGCAATACTGTCTACCTGCTTGGCAAATTCTGTAGTAATAGATGACTGTGTATCAATATCTGCGAATATTCCGTTAACAGCATCATTAATTGCAACCATCTGGTTATTCATTCTTTCAATATCTGAAAGTGATTCTTCAACCTTTGAATTACCTTCTGAAAGCTTAACAGTTGTATCATCCATGGATACTGCCAATCTTCCAATATCATCATTGAGTTCCCTTACATAATTAACAATATCGTCAGCAGATTCTGATGTACTGCTTGATAACTGTCTTACCTGATCAGCAACAACTGCAAAACCTTTTCCTGCCTCTCCTGCTCTTGCAGCCTCAATAGAAGCATTGAGAGCTAACAGATTACTCTGGCTTGCAACCTTCTTCACAATATCAACAATCTCTCCAATCTTATGAATCTTGTCCTGAAATTCCTGTACCTGTCTGTTAATATCCGAAATCTTTTCTGATGACTCATTAACAACCTTAATACTCTCATTCATATTAGCTGTACTGTTCTGTGTAGCAGCAAGCATCTCATGAGTATTGTCCTTAATATCAGCCATGGCAACATTAATGTGGTTAATAGATTCTTCAAGATTATGTCCTGACTCTCCCATAGCACCAATAGCCTGAGCCTGTGACTGCACCTCATCCATCATATTCTTTACATATGAATTATCGCCAATTGACTCCATAGCCTCATTAAGTCTCATTACGAAATTATTATTGAATCTCTTATAAGTCTCAACAACTTCATTAAACTTATTGGCAACCTCAGGATTTTCAAAAAGTGTTGTATCAGCCGGTGATTCACCTGTATGCGATATCTCACCAGATATTATCTTATCAAATACATCAAGCAATGTATTCAAATCATTACCTGACGCTGCTTTAGCTGTTGTTTTATTCTTTCTAAACATAACGCGCCTCCATATACAGATATTAAATTATCTACACTGTAATTTTCTATTATAATACCATAATTTTTCATTAAATGACAATCTTTTTATTACTTTTGTGGAACAAAATTACAGAAAAATAATACTATAACAATAAAAGCAGCTACAACGGAGAATTTCATTGAAGAATTTCAGCAAATATATATCATTATTTATTATTATGACTATCATACTGGTCACAACATTTCCAATGACAGCCTGCAACAAAGAAAATGCAGACAATTCCGTTAAAAAAATCACTCTCTGCGAAGTTACACACTCTATATTCTATGCACCACAATATGTCGCCATTGAGAATGGATATTTTGCCGACGAAGGGCTTGAGCTTACCGTAACTAATGGTTTTGGTGCTGACAAAGTAATGACAGCCTTAATATCCGGTGATGCAGATATTGGATTCATGGGTTCTGAATCATCAATCTATGTATATGCCGAAGGCTCTGATGACTATGCTGTCAACTTTGCTGGACTTACACAGCGTGCCGGCAATTTCCTTGTCGGAAGAGAAGCCAATGATAATTTTGAATGGTCTGAACTTAAAGGAAAAACTGTTATCGGCGGCAGAGCTGGCGGTATGCCCCAGATGTTATTTGAATATATTCTGAAAAAGAATAATATTGATCCTGAAACAGACCTTGAAATCCTTCAGAATGTTGATTTTGGTTCAACATCTGCTGCATTTACATCGGGAATAGGTGATTACACAGTTGAATTTGAGCCTTCTGCAACTTTACTCGAACAGCAGGGTGAAGGCCACGTTATCGCCTCGCTCGGTGTAGAAAGCGGCTATGTTCCTTACACAGCATATTGTGCAAAGAAAAGCTATATCAAGAAGAATCCTGATGTAATCCAGAAATTCACTAACGCTACACAGAAGGGGCTTGATTATGTCAACACACATTCATCAGCAGAAATTGCGGCCATCATTGCACCTCAGTTTAAAGAAACCGATATTGCAACAATAACCGCAATTGTTGAAAGATATAAATCACAGGATACATGGAAAACCTCTACTGTATTCACCGAAGACAGTTTTAATCTTTTACAGGACATTCTTACGCAGGCTGGTGAGCTTAAATCTCCAGTTCCTTACAGTAGCCTTGTAACAACTGAATTCTCTGAAAAAGCTCTAAATAAGCAGTAATACAGTTTTAATATATCAGCCTTTAAGCAGGTGTCTGAAATGACGGTTATGGTTCTCAAAGAAATCTATCAGCCATGCCGTCATCCTGCATACATATCTGTACAGAGGCAGCGACAGAACCATCATCATAACAGTAAGATTAAGTGCCAGCCCCTTTAATACAACCATTGCAAATAATGAGCGTAAAAATATCATTGAAAATACAATTCCGCATGCCATTGCAACGCATACACATACTCTTATTATATCGAATGGCTTACATACTCTTACCAGTGCTGCCATGCCCACCGTAAGAAGCACAAGTGTTGCTGCAGTCGCTGTCTGCTCATGTGGTGCACCTGTGCAATTGCCATATATTGTTATAATCGTAACTACAATAAAATCCGTCAGACCTGTAGGCAACGCCTTTAGTACTACATTTAGCAGGAAATCACCCTTTATAAGACTCTTATTAGGCTGTAATGCCAGAAAGAAAGCCGGTACACCTATTGTAAATATTCCTAAGAATGATAACTGGGTCGGATATAAAGGATACAGATTAACTGATATAAGTGTAAATATCGTAAGCAGCATTGAGAATATATTCTTTGCAAGAAACAGCGATGCTGAACGCTTAATATTATTGACAACCCTTCTTCCTTCTCCAACAACATCCGGCATCTTTGAAAAATCAGAGTCCAGAAGAACTATCTGTGCTGCATTGCTGGCAGCCTCACTTCCTGATGCCATTGCAACACTACAGTCAGCACATTTTAATGCAAGTACATCATTGACCCCGTCACCTGTCATTGCCACAACATTGCCTGCCATCTTAAATGCTTCTATAATCTTTTTCTTCTGCTCCGGAATAACTCTTCCAAAAACAGTATATTTCTGAACCGCATCTGCTATATCCTTATCCGTTTTAAGTGTAGTCGCATCTATGTAATGTGTGGCATCATCTATCCCTGCCCGTATTGCAACCTTTGATGCAGTCAGCGGATTATCTCCAGATATAACTTTAATTGCGACCCCCTGCTTTTTAAAATATTCAAATGTTTCTTTTGCCGTTTCTCTTATCTCATTCTCAAGTATTATAAAAGCCATAGGGGTTATCGCCTTTGTGACAGCCTCTCCTGTTATCTGCTCATTCGCCAGCCCAAACACGACAATTCTCTCTCCATTGCATGAATACTTATCAATAATATTCCTATAATCAGGATATGAATCAAGAAGCAGATATTCAGGTGCTCCTAACAGATATACGTCTTTCCCATATCTTGCGCCACTGTATTTATTCTGAGAAGAAAATGGAAATACCTGGTCACACTCACATTCTTCTTCAATTCCATAATACGAATGTATTGCTTCCATTGTTGCGTTGTCAGAGCTGATTGCCGCCACTACATTTTTTATAATTCTCTCTGTTTCATGGTAATCAGTATGCTTTCCGTAACCATCTGTGTAATCCAATATTTCAACATGAGTAACTGACATATCTGGTCTGGTTATTGTTCCAGTTTTATCAACACACAATACATTAACTCTCGCCAGTGTTTCTACACAGTTCATCTCATGTACAATAACATTCTTCTTTCCAAGTCTCATAACGCTGACAACCAGTGCAACACTTGCAAGCAGATACAGCCCTTCTGGAATCATTCCGACAAGTGAGGCTACCATTGAATCTATACTGCTCTTTATTGAGCCCCCGACTGCAAATCTGCTCTGTAAAAACAGTCCTGCTCCTATAGGTATTATAAGGACACCGATTGTCTTAACAAGCTTATCAAGAGATTGCATCATATCTGTTTTGTGTTTCTTTCGTCCTGCCTTTGCTTCTATTGCAAGCTTTGCTGCATATGCGTCAAGACCAACATTTGTAAGCACAGCCTTACATTCTCCTGACACAATAAAACTGCCGGAGAGTAATATATCCCCGGCATTCTTGACAACCTCGTCAGACTCACCAGTAACTAATGATTCATTGACACGAACAAACCCATCAACAAGAATTGCATCTGCACTCAGCTGGTTTCCAGCTGAAAATACGCACAAATCTCCCTTAACCAGAGTCTCCGAAGCTACAGTATGTAATTGTCCATCTCTTATAACCGATGTCTTAGGTGCATTAACCACCGTAAGTTTATCAAGAACCTTCTTAGCTCTTATCTCCTGAATTATTCCAATAAACATATTAGAAATAATTACTGGAAGAAATGTCATATTATTATATGACCTCACAAAAGCCAGAAGAACAGCAAATACAGCAAATATCAGGTTGAAATATGTAAATACATTGCCCGCAACAATCTGGCCAATGGTCTTGGATTGTTTTCCAACTGACACATTGACCATGCCATCATTTGTTAACTGCTCTACTTCATCTGCTGTTAGTCCTTTTTTCACATCAGTCATTTGAGTATTTTATCTCCTTCATAATGAATTGCTTGATAAATAAAGCTATTCCTCCCACAATCACAAGCTTAACAATAAACAAAACAATAATATTAGTAAGTGAAAATGCATTATATAACTGGAACATTATATTAGAAACAAACTGTGCAATTATCGCATAATATGCATACATATAATTAACCTGTTTCTTTACTACGCCATATACAACCATAAACAGCATTATATTAAGTGCAATATCAAGAACCGCAGATACAGCCATTAAAAACCACAAAATCGCAGGCGAATCAATCAGCTGTGATACATTTGAAGTATATAATGTAATTACATCACTCTCAGCCATTCCGCTGTTAAACATATCCGAGATGAATTTTTCTAATCCATTAGCTGATATTGCCTGTGCATATACAAAAAATGTAAACATTGACAATGCATAAGTAATAACGGTATCTCCAATTGCAAGACCTGCCATAAGCACGTCCCCTGTTCTGTTATATCTGTCAGTCATCATCTTTGCCGTAAACCATCTTGCAATACCAAACCCTGCTGCAAGCAGAATATTATATATAACCACATATGCATTGGTATTATACGTAAATGACTGATCAACATTAGGTATAAGCGAAAGAACACTCATCAAAAGCTGTGAAAACATAAACCCAAATACAACATACGAAAGAACACCTAATGCCAAAGGTATAAATCTTCCCTTCCATCTCTTAATTACCAACACAAGAAGAACTATCAGAACAGATATAACAAGTATTGCGCCTGCTGATATCATACTGACAGTTGCATTACTCACTGTCTTGTCATAATTAATATTTAAATTCTCCATAAAACCTCCAGATTATATTATCAAAAAAAGGCGGTCCAATATTAATTGTGACCGCCCCCATAATCCTATTGTGTTACAATATATCTTTCTATATATAATATAAAAAAGGCACACTGAAAAACAACCGATTATAATTTTGTTACGTTAGTAGCCTGAGGACCCTTTGCGCCATCTGTTACATCAAACTCAACCTGAGCGCCTTCCTCTAAAGACTTGAAGCCTTCCATGTTAAGTCCTGAATAATGAACGAATACATCATTACCCTGCTCGTCAGAGATAAATCCATATCCCTTCTGGTTGTTGAACCACTTTACTGTACCTTTGTTCATTGTGGTACCTCCATATAAAAATAAAGATTGTGTTCGTAAACGCCATACAAAAAAACACAGGTCCTGTAAACCACCCAAAGAATGACTTACAAAGAAAACCTGTGAGACATTGACATTGTTTATTACACTATCCAAAGTATAACAGCTTTTCCGCCGAAAGTCAATCAAAATTTGTGGAGTATGCGGCCTTTTTTGTTCACATGTTTTTCAAAAAAACTTCCTCTTTTTTTCACGAAATATCAATTTCGTTTTCATATTCTTCCTCTATACTACGTAATGTACTCAGGAGGAACAAGAGAGAGCCGAATGAGTTACAAACTTCTTCATTTTTTACTTCCTTCATTTCTTTAAACGTTCCGCACCGGGT
>OGQP01002247.1_pt1 | contig 10435 bp, 8 predicted proteins | sample 1553251 | NCBI WGS metagenome assembly OGQP01 (sample SAMEA2580016, study PRJEB22360) | human gut metagenome | biome: human gut; feature: human-associated habitat; material: faeces | place: Denmark | collected 2008/2010 | reverse complement strand
GGATTCAAGTATATCTGCATCGCCGCCCTGGTCATCATCCTGCTGGGGGCCGTAGGCATCCATCTGGCGGAGGGCATGAGCCTGCCCAACGGCATCTGGTGGTCCTTCGTCACGGCTACCACCGTAGGCTACGGGGATACCTATCCGGTCACTACTTCAGGCAAATTTCTGGCTGTATTCCTGATGCTCACGGGCATCGGATTCGTGGGAACGCTCACCAGCACCATCACGTCCTTCTTTCTGAGTCCCCACGGCGGAGAAGCGCTGCCGTACCGGGAAGAGGAAATTGAAGCCATTAAAAAGAAACTGGACGACCTTTCCTCCATGACGGATGAGGACATAGACACCATGGCGGCCCTGCTGAAAACCCTTCGGGACGCTCCCCATTCCCCTACTGAAGCAGAAAAGAAAACATCACCGCCCGGCTCTTCCACAACCTGACGACAGGGCTTCCTCAGAGGCGCGAACAAATCTGCGGAATTATAAAAAGTCCCCTATTCCCTCCTTCGGCGCCACAACGCCGCCGTAATCCCCAGCAGGGATAACCCCGCCGCGCCAGGCTCCGGCACTTGGGAACCAAGATGGTTATAATATATGGAGAGCCATGTATATGAAGCGTCGTCATACTCCGCTTCTATGCATGGATTATCATCCACATTCCAATTTGATATGTGAAATAGGGGGGTAGAAAATGATTCTGTATTTGTAAACAGCAAATAACGTCCTGGCTTCAAATCGGGAGAAACCGTTATATCCCACTTGGTATTCGCCAATGCCATGGTTGCTCTGAGGTCTCCAAAAAAATTAACACCCAAAATAGCTTCATTCAAATTTCGTTCTCCCAGCTCTACATGAAAAGTTAAATCAGATAACATCAACGCTACACGAGGAACTTCAAAATAAGGATAAATACCATTCATATACAATGTATTACACCCCTTCAAATACCAATCCGAATCACTATTGTACAATACACTACCATAATCGCTGACCTCATAAACAGCCTGATCATCATTCCAGATACTTTTCTCTATGTAGATTTCACTTGCCCGGCAAACTCCTCCCAAAAAACCAAAGTGAAGAAAAACACTTAGAAGAGCCGTTTTCGCCATTTTCCCTAATAAATTTTTGAAATATTGTTCCATGGGCAGAGGTATAACGGATTCCCAATCCGTACACACTTCTTCAAGGATTTAGAACAAAATCCAACATATTCGCCCTTATACTCTGCTGTAATCATTGCCCTAGATATTTTCGTTCTTGTCTGATTTTCATATTTATCCTCATCACATTTCAAGCTTGCATACGGATTGGGAATCCTCTGCTACAACGTTCTTCATGAACATACCGACTTCCTCTTTCCTCACCGACACGGATCAGACAGGAATCCTACTCATCCGTTCCCTGGGCATTCCTCCCATGGACGCTTTCCTTCTTCTAAAAGACCTCCTGGACACCAGCCGCGGCAGAGGCGACAGAATAACCCGGGCCAAACGATGCATACGGCTGGGAGGAGAGGCCCTTGCCGACAGGGAAACAAGCGTGCCGTTTTCCCAGGCTGTCCGCGCCAGCCTGGAAGCAAGGAAACACCGCCGGCCCCGCACCCTGTAGGAAATCCGCTATATGGCTGCCCGGATGATGAAAAAATGCCCGGAACTGACAAGAAAACAGGTCCGTTCCATCACGCCGGAAGATTGCGAGCGTTATCTCCGCAAAAGCTTTTCCACTCCCCGCCAGCGGCACAAGGGGCGGCTGATCCTGAGCGGCATCCTGAATTTTTCCCTGAAGCGCGGGTGGTGCCGCAGAAACGCGGCCTTTCTGGTTCCTCCCCCCATCCTCAGGGAAAAACGCATCAGGGCCCTTTCCCTGTACGAGGCAAAACGGCTTCTCCACACCGCGGAACAGTTGTTCCACGGGGCATGCCTGCCGGCCTGCGCCCTGATGCTGTACGCGGGCATACGCCCCCACGAAGTCAAAAGGCTGACCTGGAAGAACATCAACCTGAAATCCGGCCTGGTTTCACTGGCGCCCAGCCATACCAAACCAGGCGCTACGTTTCCATCCTTCCCGTGCTGGGCGCCATCCTCAGCCGGACGTCTTCCGCCGGTTCCCCCTCCCGTCCCGTTTGCCCGCCCAACTGGGAAAAGAAATGGAGGGAAGTAAGGCGCCGGTCCGGCATCCTGAAAAAAAGCGGATGGGTGCAGGACGTGCTGAGGCATACCTACGCCTCCTATCACCTGGCCCATTTCTGCAATCAAAACCTTCTTCAGAAGGAGATGGGGCACTCCTCCCCCTCCCTGCTTTTGGCCCGTTATCTTAACATGGACGGAATCACCTCCGCAACCGGCGCCATGTTCTGGACGTACAGCTTCATTCCTCCCGCTCCGTTAAAGAAAGACTGACAAAAATCCGTCTGGAATTGCGCGGCCAAAGACGGACATCCACCTTGCGTCATCAAACCGGAGGCGTATTTATTTTGTCTTGAATCCAAAATAAGGCACAGTACAATGTTCTTTCCGAACAGGGCGACGGGGGAACAGTTTTGCCTTGAATCCAAAATAAGGCACAGTACAATGGTCAGCATGGCGATCTCCTCGGTGGCTACGTTTTGCCTTGAATCCAAAATAAGGCACAGTACAATCCCGGAACAATAAACTAAACTAAAAGAAAGGTTTTGCCTTGAATCCAAAATAAGGCACAGTACAATTCGTCCGACAATCCCCAGGCTCATGGCGCCGTTTTGCCTTGAATCCAAAATAAGGCACAGTACAATTCGCGACCTTTCATTTACATTCAAACACCGGTTTTGCCTTGAATCCAAAATAAGGCACAGTACAATAACCTCATAGGCCGCCTCAGCGTTGACCTCGTTTTGCCTTGAATCCAAAATAAGGCACAGTACAATGTGGGAGGGCTGGGTGACGGAAGGGCAGACGTTTTGCCTTGAATCCAAAATAAGGCACAGTACAATGGAAGCCCGGTGAATAATCCATGCTCATGGGTTTTGCCTTGAATCCAAAATAAGGCACAGTACAATTGCCCATTCGGTCATGGCGTCAAACTGGTCGTTTTGCCTTGAATCCAAAATAAGGCACAGTACAATAAACAGCGGAAAAAGAATCCTGCTTTCCTGGTTTTGCCTTGAATCCAAAATAAGGCACAGTACAATAGAAATTGGCGAAGCCCTTTCATTTGTCCGTTTTGCCTTGAATCCAAAATAAGGCACAGTACAATATTACCTCAACTCGAATCTAGATGCGGTGTGTTTTGCCTTGAATCCAAAATAAGGCACAGTACAATAGATACTGTGCCTTATTTTTATATTCAGCGACTTATAAAAAAATACGGCGTCCGATATTTTTACCAGAGGAGCATCTGCTGAGGAAGGGAAACCTCCTCTCGGGGACAAGACCTGCCATGAAAAACGAACATCTTATCCCACTGGATATTCGTAACGAAAAGACAGCGGACAGAACCATCAGGCGGTATCATTTTCTGGATTCTGCGGGAGTGGGTAGCTATTCTTTCCTGAGTAACACACGCGCGGGCATAGACGCTATACTGAATCATCGTATAGCCGTCTTCTAAAAGAGCCTTACGGAAATACTGATAGTTTTTTTTATCTTCCGGCGTGGTTGTGGGAAGATCAAAGAACACAACTAGCCAGCCCATTTTATAGTTGTCATATGCCATGGTTCATACGGTCCGGATTGCCCGGCAAGAACTGCTTTGCGGAAACTGCGGCAAACGGCCTCTACCGCCGCTTTCAACGGCATCTGTTTGTTCTGGTGCATAACAGAAGCCTGCAAGGTAGCTGTAATATGTCGCCTGAACTCACGGGTGATTTCTCCTGCTCTCTCTTCTGTTTTTCCTTCCTGCAGGCACAAATGAATCCAACGGGCCACATTGGCGTCAAAGGCAGGCCTGAAGGGTTCCATCAGATCATAAGCCAAAGGCGCCGCATGTTCCCGGGATTGATGAAAAATGCCGAAGCAGGGATCCAGCCCCAGCGCAAAGAGATATTGCAATACGCAAGACAACAGAACAGCGTACGCATAGTTGAAGAGGTTATTAAACCCCTCCTCATGACGTCCTCTGCGAAAATCGGAGTTTGCCCATGTATCCGCAAATACGCTCCAGAACAGGCGGGCGCACTCTGCTTCCCTCGCCGTCTTTTCCGTCACGGCCATTCTCTTCAGCTCCGCAATGGCGGGATGATGCGGATTCCATACCTGCGCCAGCGCCGTCTGATTCCCACACTTGGCATCCAGAGTCTTTTGCCAGAGGCGGTTCCGCAAACGGGCCGGCATATCCGCCAGATGTCTTAACAGAGCGGTATCCGTAGCCCGATCCGCCGGCAGAAGCAGCACGGCAGGCCTGTAGCTTTCACACAGCACGAACCCTATTCTCTTCCTGGCCAGTTCTATCAGCAAATTGCTCGTGAGCGTCGCCTTAAAAGAACTGAGCACAACAGCCCCCACATCCTCCAGCGGAATCGTCCGGGGAGGATTCTCTCCATCCACGCATCTGAGCTGACCCTTGTCGCAGCTCAGATGGCATGTGCAGGCATCTATGCTCAGAATATGGTATGACATGTAAAACGCCTTATCGTGGAGTTCCCGTATAAGAAGTGGGGTATATCTCCAATCGATACTTTGTTAATAGTGTATCAAGTTTTACATTAATCCAATTAAATTCATGAGTTTTGGCCCCGGGAACTGCGGAATGAGGTATTTGAAGATCAATAGCTATGCCTCTCTCATTATCTTTTATGGATGCAATTCTCCATACGCCTGTACGCTTGGGATCTTTGGAGGAGGTTAAATGAATCAACATGCCTTTTTTCAAGATACGCACCGGCTTGCCGCCGTTCTGTTCTTTCAGGGCCATGATTCGCTTAAACACCTTAATATGTCTGATCACCACCGGCTTGGGATCTAACGCCACTCCATAATTGCCATCAATTTCTATGGCCGCCTTAAGAGCCTTCAATTTTGACGGGCCTTCCGGAAACACTCCGACCAATTTGCTTGCTTTTACCTGATTTTTTTCCTTCTTCCCATCTTTCTTTTTGGAAAGAGAAACCATGGCATCCTCCCCGCTTCCATCAACAGAAAGCACTCTCTGTATGGTTTCCTTGAGTAAAGCGCCGCCCATGTCTGCAGGGACATGCTGAATGACCCTCTGCTCCATCAATTTCTCGCGGATATTTTCTTTGATCCCACTAGGCAAATCCACCAATGATGCTCCCGTCTGGCCATCCTTCTCACGCAACTTATAATAACGTTTCTTCCTGAGTTCCAGGAAGTCCTGTTTCATCTTTTGATCCAGACGGCGCTTGATAATGGCGCGTCTCAACACGTTTTTTCTGTCCGCAGGAATAATTTCTGAGATAAGCCCCAGCACACAGGCATCCAGGGCATGATGCAGATGCGTGAGAGAACGCAGATCTTCCTTAATAATCCTGCCGTTGACCGGGTCTGCAGCCTCCGGGCACAATTCCTTGAAGACCCCAAAAACATCCCACGCCTTGCGAACTTCAGCAGTAACAGCGCCGGGAATCATGTCGATGTGCGCATCCGGCAGAGAGGTTTTAATAGACTTGCATGCCAGTTTCATTAGGTGGGAACTCTGCGTCATCATGCCTTCCGTCATGCCTATTTCCTTCATGGCCTCGTGATTTTGTGATTGATGTTTATGAGACAATCCCCTCACCATCAGTAAGGCTTTGCGCTTCTTTTTGCGCTTGCGGTCATCTTCATGCCACTTTTTGTCGTCCAACTTTTCAACAAATTCCCTATAATTATTAAGGGAACAAATATGAAGGTTCGTTCGTCCCGTAACCGGCTTACCCTGCTCCTGCTCCACAAAGTCGTACCCGGTGCGCTGACCTTTCATCTTGTTAACCTCTTTCCTCGTGAGAACCAGAGAAGAAAGCGCGTTAGACTGCCGGAAAGAATAGGGGACGATATGTTCCATCTCCATATTTTCCAGCTCATGAGCGCCATACCGCTCACCGGTAAACGGACATGTCCAGTTCATGTCCATGGCGATGCGGCACTTGCGTATCAGATTGGCAGAAAGCGCTTTCCCCGGCAACTCCCGTTTTAATCTATTGACGGCCTCCGTATGGCTTTTCTGACGCAGATTCAGTTCTGTCTGAATCTTTTTGCTGTCCATGCCGGAAAACGCCGTCAGTTCCTTACCGACTTCCACGCAAATGCGGGAAATTCTGTCTTTTTGGCCGCCGGCGAAATCCTGAATCAAATCCTTCAGCAAGCGATCCAGAATCAACATACGGTGACGGACAAGGTGGTTGTTGGTCATCGTATCAAGACGGCGTTCTTTCTGGTATTGATTCACGGAAGAATCCGCGTCAAGGAGACAATACAGACAACCGTCATGCGCTTTCAGTTCCCCATCCGGATGCGCTTCTCCCCGGGCAGGACGCGTCGGGTCTTCCCCGTCAAGGGTTTCTTCCACAACTTTTTTCAAGACGGGGCGGGCATACGGCGCTCGCCCCGTCGCATACCTGGGTTTTAACGGCGTGGCGGCATAATCCGGATCTGTCTTCTTGGCTTTCTTTCGATTGGCCTGTTGATGGCGTTCTTTCTCTATTTTCTTTTCCAACGCCTCGACAGATTCCCCACGGGACTTAAGCAAATTCAACAAATAATTCGGGGTAACGGACTTCCCGCGACGCAGACGATTGGCGGCAATTCGATACACAGACGGCGAAAGAATTTGCCCGATGCCGCTTCTTTTCAGAACTTCCACGGCAGGGTTCAGGTAAAGAGCCTCTTCACTGTCAGGATGCAAAGTAAAATAGTTGCTTACATTAGTCTCTGTCTCCTTTCCCAGACGGGAAGAAATAGCCTTCTCCAGAGAGGCTTTGGTCAACTTGCCTTCCTGTCGGGCCTGATTCATCAATTCTCTGCGTATCTCTGCAGAAAGAGGTTCTCCGTCTGCGCGGATATTGCATAAAATCCGGGCCATGCGGTATTCATAAAATTCCGGGCAATTCGCCGTGGGCACCTTGGATAGTTTTTCTGCCCGTTCACGGGCGCTTTGCTCAGAATTGCCTTTCTTCAACTCAGCTTCATACACCTGCGCCCACGTGACAGGGCAGCGGCTGATGATGCGGTTATCAAAACGGGGGATTAACTGACCGAACAAAAGACTCCCACGATAACGCCGGGCCAATTTTATCCCGTAATGAATCAATACGCCGCGTTGTTCCGTTGTCAGGGGATGATGCTGGGCAATCAACTCCATGATTTCCGAAGTCAGCCCCGGAATCAGAGGCGCGGAAAGCTCCAATATACGTCGTACTTCCTTTTCCACGGTTAAACGGGGAAAAGCGGTATTGAGATTTTTATAAGCCGGCGTTGAAACATTCATCGGAGCATCCGCTTTGCCCTCTTCCAGTTTCAATTCCCGGCAAATGGTTTCCGCCATAGTCGCCGTCCCATGTTTATCCATCAAATCTTTAGCATGCTGCACTCTCTCGGTATCTTCCTTGTTCCCTCCATCTTCTGAAAAGCCGCCAGACCATGAGACATTATTGTCGTACCCCCGGTTATGAGCATACCAGCGGAGGACATGCCAAAGTTCAATCGGGGCAAGATTCCTATGTCCTTTTAATGCTTCTGACGCCAAATAAAAGGGAGCGGGATGCCCGGGAGTTTCCTTCATTTCCTGCGTGATGATTTGAGCCTGAACCAGCAATCTGCCGATACGCTCGATACGAACGCGCCGAGACCGGATATTGCGTCTCAAACGCCTGTATTCACGCCTTTTAAATGCCTGACAATCATCTTTCGGAAACACAACTGCACCGCAACCGCAAACAGAGGGATCCGCATCATCATGAGAAGCGGATTCAATTACAGCCCACCCAATGGAGGCGTAACCAATATCGAACGAAAAAGTAAGAGAACGCGACATCACAAAAAACTGCTTTTATTCATGTTATATGCCAATATTGCATTTTATCAAGTATTTTATAAAAATTATTCAATTCAAAAAAACAGTTGACAAAACATCTGAACATCCGTTTAATTTCCAACGGATTCAAGACAAAATTTGAAATGCAAACCGATTTTCCTGACTGCCAGCCAGTCACACCGGTAACAAAAGCATTTTTATCAAACCGCCATGCGTTTCAGCGCAAGGCGGTTTTTATTATCTTTTGAAAGTTCAAAAGACTGACAAAAATCCGTCTGGAATTGCGCGGCCAAAGACGGACAATCCCCTGCACCGGGAGCATCCGGCGCCCCTCTTTTTCCAACCTTTCCGCCATTTTCCAACCATGCCAGCAACCAGCCCTCCCCGCGCCTGGGCCGAAATCGACCTCGGGGCCATCCGCCATAACCTGAATGTCGTCAAACAGGCGGCCAAAGGGGAATATTACATGCCCGTCGTGAAGGCCGGCGCCTATGGCCACGGCCTGGAACAGGTTTGCCGCACGCTGGATTCGGAAGGCATCGCTTTCTTCGGGGTGGCCAATGTGGGAGAAGCCCGGCGCATCAGCCAGGCGGGCTGCCGCACCCGCCCTTACATCCTGGGCCCCGCGTTCCCGGAGGAACGGGAGGAAATCGTGCTGAACGGCTGGCGCTCCTTCATTTCCACCATGGAGGAAGCCGCGCATTACAATTCCCTGGCGCGGCTGTACGGAAAGACGCTGCCCATCCACCTTTCCGTGGATACGGGAATGGGCCGCGGCGGATTCCTGCCGGACCAGCTTGAAGAACTGCTTTCCCGCCTGGGAGAACTGGACAGCCTGCATCTGGAAGGCCTGGGCGCTCACCTTCCCTGTGCGGACGAGGACCGGGAGATTACGCTCAGGCAAATCTCCCGCTTTGAACAGATGGCCGCCCGCATCCGGGAAAAACTGCCTTTGAAGTACTGCCACCTGGCCAACAGCGCCGCCTCCCTGGATTATGAAATTCCCTCCAACAACATGTGCCGCCCCGGCCTGGTGCTGTACGGTTTTTCCCCCATTCCCTCCCCATGGGCCGCGCAATTGAAGCCGGCCATGGCCCTTTTTTCCCGCCTGACGGTGGTGCGCACGCTGCCGGAAGGCCACGGCATTTCCTACGGGGGCACCTTTGTGACAGACCACCCCACCAGGGTGGCGACCGTAGGCATAGGCTATGCGGACGGCTACCTGCGTTCCCTGGCCCACAAGGGCGCCCGCGTCATGGTGGACGGCGTTTCCTGCCCCCTTCTCGGGCGCGTGACGATGGACCAGATCATGGTGGACGTCAGCCGGGCGCCGCACGCGGAACCGGGCATGACCGCAGAAATCATGGGGCCGCATATCCCCGTGACGGAACTGGCGGAAAAGGCCGGCACCATTTCCTGGGAGATTTTTACCGGAATAGGCCCCCGGGTACCCCGCCACTACACCCACTAAACCAGGCAGGAGGGAAAAGGGCCAAGCCGGCCGCCCATTTCTGGGGGCTTCTTTCCCGATTGACGGACAGACAGAAATATCGTTTAGTTAGCCAGTATGATGAAGGTTTCCACCAGAGGACGTTACGCGCTGCGCCTGATGATTGACCTCGCCCAGCACCGCGACGAGGGTTACATCTCCCTGAAGGAGATTTCCGCCAGGCAGGACGTTACCGTACGTTATCTGGAACAGATTATCGCCATCCTTTTAAAAGCGGGATTCGTCCAGAGCTTCCGGGGAAAGGCCGGCGGATACCGCCTTTCCAGGCATCCGCGCGAATATACTACGGAAGATATCCTGAAACTGACGGAAGGCTCCCTCCTGCCCCTTTCCTGCACGGCTTCCCACGAAAATCCGTGCCCGCGGGCGGCCGGCTGCGCCACGCTGCCTTTCTGGCGCGGGCTGCAACAAGTCATTGAGAATTATTTGCGCCGCGTAACGCTGGAAGATCTGGCCGAACAGCAGAAGGAAATCGGCTGCGACTACGGAGCAGGCATTTAAGCAGCGGCCGCGGGCCTGAACATTTCCCCTTCCTTTCTCCTTCCGGCCCATGTCCCGTTTTTTTTACCCGGAGCTTGACATCTGCTTTCCTTTTCATTATTTATTCCCTAGTTTTCCGATAGGAATATAAAAACCATGAGTAAGAACCATCGATTTGAAACACGCCAGATCCATGTGGGTCAGGAAAGTCCGGATCCGGCCACCGATGCGCGCGCCGTGCCTATTTACGCCACCACTTCGTATGTCTTCAAAGACTCGGAACAGGCGGCAGGCCGTTTTGCCCTGGCGGAGCCAGGCAATATTTATAACCGCCTGATGAACCCTACCGCAGATGTTTTTGAAAAACTCATCGCCTCCCTGGAAGGAGGGGCGGCCGCGCTGGCCGTCTCCACCGGGGCTGCTGCTGTCACGTATGCCATCCAGAACATCGCCCGGGCCGGGGACCACATCGTTTCTTCTTCCACCGTATATGGCGGG
>OGQP01002245.1_pt1 | contig 10449 bp, 8 predicted proteins | sample 1553251 | NCBI WGS metagenome assembly OGQP01 (sample SAMEA2580016, study PRJEB22360) | human gut metagenome | biome: human gut; feature: human-associated habitat; material: faeces | place: Denmark | collected 2008/2010 | reverse complement strand
CATCCAAACCTTGTGCATCCTCTTTCATCAGGATGTCAAATGTATTCTTGTTATCGATCTTTACTTCCATAGGCAAAAAACCGATATAGGATATTTCCAACATCTCCCCCGGAGCAGCCTCTAAAGAGAAGTTTCCATCCATATCCGAAATGGTCCCATTAGTCGTTCCCTTAACTACGATATTCGCTCCAGCTACCGGAAGACCTGTTTCATCGGTAATCACACCAGATATTTTCTTGGTTTTTCGCTGTTTCACGGGAGCCTGCGCTTCTGCCTTAACGATAACGATCGTCTTATTACTCACTTTGTAGGAAAGGCCGTGTTTTTCCAGTACCTGAGACAGGATATCCTTTAACGGGCGATTGGAAGCAGAAACGACTACATCAGGATTTTCACTCAGGATAATATCCCGGTAAACAACCGAAAAAGAAGTCTGTGCCTCCAGATTCTTAAAAAATTCTTTTAATGTGACATTTTGCAAATTCATTGACATTGTTTGCGAAATGTCCTGTGCGTACATGGTTGTACACAAAAACAGGAGTGCTGCACTCCGAAATACTTTCTTCATGACTATGATAAATAGACTTAAGTTAGAATTAAACAATTGATTTTTAAAAACACTTTTTCTTAGATTTCACCTGTTCATCTCATAGGCTCATTTTATTTTTAATTGGTTAGACTTATTAATCGTAACATTGTTTCCTGTGATCTCATAATTAAATCCATATTGAAATTTCAAAGCTTCCATGACATACGGAAGTTGTTCGTCCTTAAAAGAGCCGGAAATCTGATCGTTCGCAATCTCCGGACATAGCAGGTCAATATGCACACCATACCATCTTTCGATCTTTTGGAACACCGAACCCAACTTCTCCGATTCGAACACCAGATGATTCTGCGTCCACGCGGTTTCTTTTACATTGTCTGTATTGTGAAAACTGATTTTCCCATTATTTTTCGAATAGATCGCTTTCTGCGACGGTTTCAGGATAAAACTTTCAGAAGGCGACTTGGAATCGTAGAGGCGCACGGAGCCTTCAATCAAGGAAGTCTCTACAAAGTCATTCTCCTCATATGAATAGACATTGAAGCAAGTCCCCAACACTTCGATATTCAGATTGCCGACCTGCACCACAAACGGATGTTTCCTGTCCTTGGAAACCTGGAAGTACCCCTCGCCCTTCAAACGGGCGACACGCTTTCCGTTGACATAGGCGTAGGACAAAGAGCTTTCCGAATTCAATTTGACAGAACTCTTATCCGGCAAGGTCAACTGCACCTTATCTCCGGCCGGAACTTCCGCCAAGAAAGAAGAGTTCGCATTTTGCAATTCATGCAGAAGAGAAAAGTTCCACGCCGTAACGGACAAGACGGCAATCACGGCCGCCGCCGCCACGATACGGGACCAGCGTATGGAGATTTTAGGAGGATGTATCTGCAGACGAAGTCTCCGATGAATTTCCCGCTTACGACCGACTTCCATAGACGGAAAAACCGTATTCTCATCCCAAAACGCTTCCATCCTTTCGGCCAGTTCCTGGTCCGAAAGATGATTCAAGGACTCCTTGAAGCCCTCGAAGTCTTTCCGATTGGTCTTTCCCCTTAAGAATTGAGAATATAATTTATCAAATAAATCGGTCATAATTTGTTGCTTGTTTATAGTTACACGAAAGAGTACCGAAAAAGTACCAGGCGTTTTTATATGTTCTAAAGCATATTCCTGTTTCTTCCCCTATAATACGCTCGAAGTTTCCTTTAACGAAACTTTCTGTTTCACCGTACGAACTTTTAGTTCCAAGCGCTGAAACTATCTGGAACTCCAAGAGCCGCTTGGGGAAAGGAAAGCAAGCTTCTCTAGTTTTCTTATATGAAAAGGGCGAAAAGATAATTATATTTCCGGAGTTCCTCACGCAGAATCTTTAACGCTGCGGACAAATGATTCTTTACCGTTTGCTCGGAAATATCCGAAAGAGCGGCTATTTCGGCATTGCTCATTCCCTCTTCACGACTCATTTCAAAAATGTTCCGCTGCGCGGGGGTCAGCTTTTGCTTAGCTATCGCCAGCTTGTCGATAAAGTCATCGTAATATATTTTTTCTACGGAAGTGTTATCCAAAAGATGTTCGTCTTCACAAAAGCGTATGTAATCTTCAAAATCCGGACGGTTGATCTGTTGGCGGAAAACATCGATCACATGGTTCTTGGCAATCGTGAACAACATGGATTTGAAAGAGCCTTCAACAGACAAGGAGGCACGCATGTTCCACAGCTTGAGGAACGTCTCCTGTACGATATCTTCCGCCTGGACAGATGATTTCGTATGCAGCAAGGCGAAACCGTACAAAGAATCCGCGTACATATCATACAATGTATCGAACGCCTCATAGGAACCACGTTTAAGTTTTTCTATAGTATTGCTATGTATCTCTGTTTCATGCATATTCACCTCTTTCACCCCTCACTTTGAGTTCGTAAAGATAGAAATAAACTACTAAACAGCTACTATTAAGTTTATTTCTATCTTTTTTTATAATAATACCGTATCTTTACACCCATAAAAACGCAAAGCATGAAATCATTATTTATCCTAACTTCAGCACTACTGTTTACGGCAAACGTGCTGGCCGAAAATGATCCGCTATGGATGCGCTATCCGGCAATTTCTCCAAACGGTGAAACGATCGCCTTTACTTACAAAGGCGATATCTACACCGTTCCGGCAAACGGTGGCAAAGCTACCCAGTTAACAACCCATCCGGCTCACGATACGCGCCCGATCTGGTCGCCTGACGGCAGCAAGATCGCGTTTGCTTCTGACCGGAACGGAAATTTCGATATCTTCATCATGGATATGGAAGGAGGCAGCCCGAAACAGTTGACCACTCACTCCGCAAATGAATATCCGGAAACGTTCAGTGATGCAAAGCACATTCTCTATTCGGCCGCGATCCAGCAGGATGCGAAAGACAGCCAATTTCCCTCCGGGCAATTTCCACAAATCTACCGGATCGGTATCAATGGAGGACGCCCCGAACTCTATTCTTCCCTCGCCATGGAAAGCCTAGCTTTGAACAAGAAGGGTGACAAACTCTTATACCAAGACAAGAAGGGATATGAAGATCCTTGGCGTAAACACCACCAGTCTTCCATCACACGGGACATCTGGTTGTGCACCCTCGGTCGGGAACATTCCTTCCAAAAAATAACTTCCTTTAAAGGAGAAGACCGTAATCCGGTATGGGCGACAGACGGTTCTTCCTTCTACTATCTGAGTGAAGAAAAAGGAAGTTTCAATATATTCAAAAACGACCTGACCGGCAGAAATAGCCGGCAGATAACTAATCATACCATGCATCCCGTCCGTTTCCTAACTTCCGACAACAACGGCAACCTCTGTTACGGATACGATGGCGAAATCTATACGGTCAAAGAGGGTACACAGCCTAAGAAAGTGGATGTACAGATCATCTCGGATAAGGTGGAGAACGACCTGATCCATCAACTCAAGGCAAGCGGAGCCACCGATATCGCAGTTTCCCCTAATGGCAAAGAAGTCGCTTTTATCGTGCGCGGCGATGTATATGTAACCTCGGTCGACTACGAAACTACCAAACAAATCACTAACACACCGCAGCAGGAGCGCGATCTCGATTTCAGCCCAGACGGACGCTCATTGGTTTACTCGGCCGAACGGGGCGAAACCTGGGGAGTTTATCAAAGCAGCTTGGTACGCAAGAACGACAAATATTTCACATACGCACAGGAATTGAAGGAAGAACCGTTGGTGGTAAATTCGCAGACCTCTTTCCAGCCGATGTATTCTCCGGACGGAAAGGAAGTCGCTTTCTTGGAAAACCGTACGACTCTACGCGTGATTAATTTGAAAAACAAACAGGTACGCACCGTCCTGGATGGTAAATATAATTATTCGTATGCCGACGGCGATCAATATTATCAATGGTCACCCGACAGCAAATGGTTCCTCGCTAAATATATCGCGATCGGAGGATGGAACAATACGGACATCGTTTTGGTGAAAGCGGACGGCAGCGGCGAAATGACCAACCTGACCGAAAGCGGCTACTCCGACAACAACGCCAAATGGGTACTGGATGGAAAAGCGATGATCTGGTCGTCCGACCGGGCCGGTTATCGCAGTCATGGCAGTTGGGGAGCAGAAGATGATATTTACATCATGTTCTTCGACGGCGAAGCATACGACAAGTTCCGCCTCACCAAAGAGGAACAAGCTTTGTTGAACGAAGAAAAAGAGGACAAAGATAAGGACGAAAAAGACAAGGACAGCAAGAAAGACAAGGATAAAGACGATGACAAGAAAGACGAAAAAGCAGATAAGCCGGTCGAACCGCTTAAATTCGACTTGGCCAATCGTAAAGACCGTATCATGCGCTTGACCGTCAACTCGTCATTCTTAGGTGACGCCGTCCTGACGCAGAAAGGCGACAAGCTATATTATTGCGCCGCATTCGAAAACGGTTACGACCTATGGGAACACAATTTCAAGGAGAACACCACCAAACTACTGATCAAAGGTGTCGGTGGTGGAACGATGTTCCCCGACAAGAAAGGCGAAAACATTTTCCTCGTTTCGGGAGGCCAGTTGAAGAAGATCGAAATCAAGGACAGCAAAACGAAACCGATCGCATTCAAAGCCGAATTTTCATATCGCCCGGCGAAAGAACGCGAATATATATTCCATCACACCTGGCGCCAAGTATTAGACAAGTTCTACGATCCCAAAATACATGGTATCAATTGGGGCGGATATGGAAAGGCATACGAAAAATTTCTTCCACATATCAACAATAACTACGATTTCGCAGAAATGCTTTCTGAAATGTTGGGCGAACTAAACGGTTCACATACCGGTGCACGCTACCGCTCCGCATCTTCCGCACCAGCAACAGCCAGCTTGGGCGCTTTCTATGACAACAATTACACAGGCGACGGTTTGAAGATTGAAGAAATAATCGCCAAAGGCCCGTTGACAAAAGCCGACACCAAGATCAAGCCAGGCTGCATCATCGAAAAGATAGACGGCACGAATATCAAGAGTGGAGAAGATTACTATCCGCTATTAAGCGGCAAAGCCGGCAAGCAGGTACTACTGTCCGTTTACGATCCGGCAACCAAAGAACGTTTCGAAGAACAAGTCAAACCGATCACCTACGGCACACAATCCGATTTGCTTTACAAACGTTGGGTGGAACAGAAGCGCCAGATGGTCGACAAGCTGTCGAACGGAAAGATCGGATATGTACATGTCAAAGGCATGAACAGCGAAAGTTTCCGCGATACCTATTCCGAGCTGTTAGGTCGTTGCCGCGAGAAGGAAGCCGTGATTGTCGATACGCGCCATAACGGTGGCGGTTGGCTTCATGAGGACCTGGCAATTTTGTTGAGTGGAGAACTGTATGCTAAATTCACTCCGCGCGGACAGTTCATCGGAAACGATCCGTTTAACAGATGGCTGAAACCGTCATGCGTACTGATGTGCGAAGACAATTATTCGAACGCCCACGGTTTTCCCTGGACATATAAGACGTTGAAAATCGGCAAACTGATCGGCGCTCCCGTACCGGGAACGATGACTGCCGTATGGTGGGAAACCCAAATTGACCCGTCAATCGTTTTCGGTATCCCGCAAGTCGGCATGCAAGATATGCAGGGCCGCTATCTCGAAAACCAACAACTCGAACCTGACATCGAAGTCTACAACTCCCCCGAATCACAGCTAAGAGGCGAAGATCACCAGCTGGAAGAGGCGGTAAAAGAGATGTTGAAAGAGGTACAAAAGTAATATTATGTGCGATCTCAAAGCGGCTCTCATCCACAGCTATGGAACGGGAGCCGTTCTTTTTCGTACGCAATTCACGTACTTATCCTTCACTTTTTGCCGTACTTATAAGATTCAATGTTTATCCAAACGAAAGCATTACCAGTTCTGCCTTCACCCGATAATATGACTTCATTATTTCTCTACGAACATAAACAGAAGGGATAAAACATAGTTACATTTAACTGTCATACTATCACTAATTGTCTTTTATCTATTGAATATCAATAAACTCAAGCAATGATAGTAGGTATGATGGATGCCTATTCCATCTATCATACTATCACTAACCACCTGTCCGATATTTTTCTTCATATGACTTATTTTCAATAATATAATAAGATAAGACCATTGACACCCGGGTCTCGATATCATTCACACTCGGGTGTCAAGACCGTTCACATCCGGGTGTAAAAAGCCTGTAAACGGGAATCTTCGGCACTTTTTCTGCCTGTTTGAAGCAAAATAAGTCACGTATTTCAACAAAAAAGGAACCATATCTAAAACGAGCAGAAGAACGACACAAAAAACGGAACCGTAAAATCTACGATAATCCCATGAAAAATTGAAATGAAAACAAGGTCTTTTCCCGAATAACGAGTGATGACAGGCAAGGTCGTATCCATAGTCGTGGCACCTCCAGCACAGATAGGAGACAACCGGCCGAAATATTTGACAAAAAGAGGCGCACCGAGAAGAGCCATAATCTCGCGCATGATATTTGCCATTAAAGCGATTGTCCCTAATTCTGTGGCGAGTTGGACACCCAAAAAAGGTTCCTTCAATTGGGTAATCAAGATAGACGAAAGAGAATAATAGGCAAAACCGCTTCCTACCGCCAGACAATCAAATACACTCCACTGCGTAAGCAACAGACCGACCAAAGCCGAAAAGACCAGTGTCCCGGCAATCGTAGCCAAAGGGACCAAAAGCAGTTTCGGACGAATACTGCCGAGAATATCCTTTAGCTTCTTATCACTACCGATACTGAGCCCGACCTGAAACATTAGCAGGTATAAGACATATACCGTAATGTCGTTTTCAATGACAACATCGGGCAGCCAGCCACTCCATCCCAACAAGCAACCAAGCGCAAAAAATCCTACAACGATCAGACTTCCTTTCATCCGCGACTCCTTTCTTTAAAAAACAGACAATAGACTCCCCAGCCGGCCAATACACTCCCTACCGTACCAGCCAAGGCAAGCAGGAATGCCTGACCACCCAACGTGGCAAGATTATCGACAATATCCTTATTCGCACCGACAGATATTCCCAAAAGGAAAAGAAGCAAAAGGATCGTATAAGAAATAGGTTTGCCGATCTTTTGCAAAAGTTCGATTTTGCGCAAAAGATAGCCTGCGGCAATACCCGCGAACATAATACCAATGACAGTAAACATAGATAAAAAAAGATTATCGCGCTTGGACAGCTTTAACTATTTTAGTGAATGTAACAGGGATTACCATACCTTCTGCATTTGCTTTCCCTGTCAGTTTATTCTTGCCTTCCTGTATGAAAGTGAGTGAAACATAGGTTCCATCTACATAGAAATTGCATTTATAGGTATCGCTCTCTTTCTTGATTTCCTTCACGGTCATTTCCGTATCGCTGATCGTGAAAACAGCGGAAAGGTTTTCACCAGTTTTCTTGATCTGGCAAGTCCCTTTCTGATAACCGTAAGGAGCATCGGGAGCCGAAAAATTCCACAAACCAACAACCATGCCGAGAGTAAATTCCTGCGCATAAAGTGATAAACACATCATCATACAAAGAAGCGTAGTAAATACTTTTCCCATATTCGTCTTCATAATAAAATAGGATTAAATTAGACTTAGCGCTTCAAAGATAAGCATTATCGAATATAAATGAAGTAGTCAGGATAAGAATAAATAGAATAATGCATCTTTAGCAGAGTCCTACACGATCTCCTCCGACAAATTGTGGTCTCCCGTGATCTGGAATACAACCCGGAACAGGTTATCCTTTAAAGTCAAAATACGTTTTATGAATTCATCCGTTCTCATCTCTGTCACAAAAGAAGAGTGAGGACGGGGACAGTTACAAATTTTACGAACTTTTTCCCGAAGAAAAGCAGGACATACACGTATATTGTTCTTTTTCTTTATATTTGTAAAGTCAAAAATAACGATTCATTCATTTAGGAGATAAAACACAGATAATATAACATGAAGAAAACAATCCTATTCCTTCAGGCTGCAGTGGTCGGACTTCTGGCAGCCTGTAACCAACCGTCCGACGAGGAACAACTACGAGATGAAATTCAATATGTGAACCCATTTATCGGAACAGGCTTTCACGGGCATACCTTTCCCGGTGCTACCCGTCCGTTTGCTCTTGTACAGGTCAGCCCCGACACACATATCATGGGCTGGGATGCCAGTAGCGGATACCATTATGATGACAACCAAATATATGCTTTCAGCCATACACACTTATCAGGTACGGGTATCGGCGACTTGGGAGATGTGGCGATCCTACCTTTCTCCGGTGGTGACTCGATCAAACCGGTTGCGATTTTCAAGAAAGAGACGGAAAAAGCAACGCCAGGCTATTATGCAGTACGTCTCGACAATTTCGGAATTAATGTGGAGTTGACCAGTACGGACCGTGTCGGATTCCCTAAATACACATACGATAATCCGAAGGACCGCCGTGTCCTTCTCGATCTCGGTCATGTGCTGCAACCGAACTGGGGACATAAGTTAGTAGGGAACGAATATCTTTTTGTAAACGATTCGACGGTGGAGGGTACTGTCAGGACGCAGGGATGGGCACATTTCCATTCTGTCTCTTACCGGATCACATTCTCGGAGCCGATCGAAACACTATACCAGTATATCGACGGAAATTTACGGAAAGATTCGCTGTTCTTGCGTCTCAACACACCAGACGATCTGAAATTCCATTACAAATTTGCGGAGAGCAACAAACCACTGTATGTAAAAGTGGCGATCTCTCCTGTCGATACGGACGGTGCAGAGAGAAACATGCTGGCCGAACTGCCGGGATGGGATTTCGATGCTACACGGGCTGAATCCGCACGTATCTGGAACAAAGCTTTAAACGATATCCGGATCGAAAGCTCCGATCCGAAAGTGATGGTGAACTTCTACACAGCTCTCTACCACACGATGATCGCACCTTATGCCTATCAGGATGTGGACGGGCGCTATTTAGGAATGGACAAGAAGGTGCACCGGGCGGAACCAGGTTATGTGAACTATTCTGTCTTCTCACTTTGGGATACTTTCCGCGCTTTGCATCCATTGATGACGATTATCCAACCAGAACGGGCTGCCGATTGGGGAAAAGTGCTCGTGCAAGGATATAAAGAAGGAGGAATCCTTCCGAAATGGCCGTTAGCTTCCAGCTATACAGGTTGCATGGTAGGTTATCCGGCAGTCTCTGTACTGGCAGATTTAGTGACTAAAGACCTGGCAGAAGGTGATCTGAACGTTTGGGCCGAAGCAGGCGCCCGTTCATCTGTCTACCGAAACGATCTGGCAGAGAAGTTCAAAGGAACACGTGAGTTGGATTTGATTACCCGCCACCCCTATTATAAGGAGAAATACGGCTTTGTCCCGGCCGACTCGGTTCCCGAATCTGTTTCCTGGGGATTAGAGATGGCCTACTATGACTGGTGTATTTCCCAAATCGCCGCTAAAGCAGGAAATACGGAACTGGCAAAAGAGTATGCGGTAAAGGCAGAATACTACAAACGCTACTTAGACCCGGAGACCAAGATGATGCGCGGGGTGATGGGGGATGGTTCTTTCCGTACACCGTTCAATCCCCGTTATTCTTCCCATATGAAGAGCGATTATACCGAAGGGAATGCCTTTCAATGGAGTTTCTTTGCACCTCATGATATGGACAACTTTATCTCCACGATCGGTGGTAAAAAAGAGCTGGAGACACGCTTGGACACATTATTCACCACCTCTTCCCAAGTTGATGGTGAAGAAGCCTCCGGAGATATCACCGGACTGATTGGCCAATATGCGCACGGCAACGAGCCGAGCCATCACATGGCTTATTTATATAACTGGACGGATTCTCCTTGGAAAGGGCAAGAGCGCCTGGATCAGATCATGCAAAATTTCTACACAAACGCGCCGGACGGTATCATCGGAAATGAGGACTGCGGACAGATGTCCGCCTGGTATGTAATGAGTGCGTTAGGCTTCTATCAGATCGCTCCGGGAATTCCGGTCTATACATTGGGTCGTCCGATGATCGACAAAGCGCTTATTCATGTAAAAGGCGGTATTTTCGAGATCTTGGTAAAAAACAACAATGCAGCCAACAAATACATCAAAGAGGTTAAACTGAACGGCAAAATCCTCGACACCCTGTTCATCAGCCACACCGACATCATAAAAGGCGGCAAGCTGGAATTTATCATGACCGATCAACCGGTTAAATAAATTCATATAAAGAAACATAAAAACAAAGGGCGGATCAGTACACTGGTTCGCCCTTTATCTTATATTTGTCCTTAAACAATTAAATAAAAAAGCTATGTTACTCACAACAACTAACACGATCGAAGGAAAAGAAATTACCCAG
>OGQP01002237.1_pt1 | contig 10460 bp, 10 predicted proteins | sample 1553251 | NCBI WGS metagenome assembly OGQP01 (sample SAMEA2580016, study PRJEB22360) | human gut metagenome | biome: human gut; feature: human-associated habitat; material: faeces | place: Denmark | collected 2008/2010 | reverse complement strand
TGCAGGAGTTGGCGGGCTGCCGCCGCGACGTCGATCTCCATATCGTCATGGGTCGAAACGCCCAGTCGCAGCCCTGCCGCGCGGATGGCGCTGAGATCGGTGGCTTGCAAATCTTCCTGCCCCAGATGGACGCCATACGCCTGATGCTTGATCGCCAGCCGCCAGTAATCGTTGATAAACAATCGCGCGTTATAGGGGCGGCCCAGCGTAATTGCCGCCACGACATCGGCTTCCACCTCTTCATCGCGCCGATCTTTGATGCGTAGCTGGAGAGTACGTACGCCTGCATCCAACAGACGTTCGATCCACTGTGCGCTGTCCACCACCGGGTACAGTCCTAAATGAAAGGGTACAGGAGGAAAATCAGGCTGATACATCACACTTCCTCCTTACGCAGGTAGATTTCTCCGCCTCTGGCACGGAAGTTCTCCGACATATCCGCCATTCCCATTTCAATAGTTTGCGTGGCGGCGTAATCACGCACTTCCTGGCTGATTTTCATCGAGCAGAATTTCGGCCCACACATGGAGCAAAAATGGGCGACTTTGCCGGATTCTTGCGGCAGGGTTTCATCGTGATAAGCGCGGGCGGTAAACGGGTCGAGGGCCAGATTAAACTGGTCTTCCCAGCGAAATTCGAAGCGGGCTTTCGACATGGCGTTATCGCGAATTTGCGCGCCCGGATGCCCTTTCGCCAGGTCAGCGGCGTGGGCGGCAATCTTATAGGTGATAAGCCCCTGCTTAACATCTTCTTTATTAGGCAGACCCAGATGCTCTTTTGGCGTTACGTAACAGAGCATCGCGCAGCCAAACCAGCCAATCATCGCCGCACCAATCCCCGACGTGAAGTGGTCATAGCCCGGCGCAATATCGGTAGTTAGCGGCCCCAGAGTGTAAAACGGCGCTTCGTGGCAGTGCTCTAACTCCTCGGTCATATTGCGGCGGATCATCTGCATCGGCACGTGGCCTGGGCCTTCAATCATCACCTGCACATCATATTCCCAGGCGATTTTTGTCAGTTCGCCCAGCGTATGCAGCTCGGCAAACTGCGCTTCATCGTTGGCGTCCTGAACAGAACCGGGGCGCAGACCGTCGCCCAGCGACAGCGAAACGTCATAAGCGGCACAGATTTCACAAATTTCGCGGAAGTGTTGATAGAGGAAATTTTCCTGATGATGGGAGAGGCACCATTTCGCCATAATCGAACCGCCGCGAGAGACGATACCGGTCAGGCGTTTCGCGGTCATCGGCACGTAGCGCAGCAGCACCCCTGCATGGATAGTGAAGTAATCCACACCTTGCTCGGCCTGTTCCAGCAGCGTGTCGCGGAACGCTTCCCAGGTAAGATCTTCGGCGATCCCGTTAACCTTCTCCAGCGCCTGGTAGATCGGCACTGTACCAATCGGCACTGGGCTGTTACGCAAAATCCACTCGCGGGTTTCGTGAATATAGCGACCGGTGGAGAGATCCATCACCGTATCCGCTCCCCAGCGCGTGGACCATACCAGCTTTTCCACTTCTTCTTCGATGGAAGAGGTGACCGCCGAGTTGCCGATATTGGCGTTAACTTTTACCAGGAAATTGCGACCAATAATCATCGGCTCCGATTCCGGATGATTAATGTTGGCCGGGATAATCGCGCGTCCGGCAGCAACTTCATCACGGACAAATTCCGCAGTGATATTTTCCGGCAGACGTGCGCCAAAGCTCATTCCCGGATGCTGGTGGCGTAAAACTTCGCTACGTATGCGCTCGCGGCCCATATTCTCGCGGATGGCGATGAATTCCATTTCCGGTGTGATGATGCCCTGGCGGGCGTAGTGCAGTTGGGTGACGCGGCGTCCTGCTTTGGCGCGTTTTGGCGTTAATAAGCCGCTAAAACGTAGCTCGTCGAGGCCATCATCTGCCAGTCGCGCTTTAGTGTAATCGGAACTGCGCACGGTAAGTTCTTCGGTATCGCCGCGCGCATCGATCCACGGCTGGCGTAGTTTTGCCAGTCCTTGCTGCACGTTAATGGCGATCTGCGGATCACCATACGGGCCGGAGGTGTCGTAGACCGGAATCGCTTCGTTTTCTTCAAACTGCGGCTGTTCTTTGCTACCGCCAATTAGCGTCGGGCTAAGCTGGATCTCACGCATCGGCACGCGCACGCCGGGTTGTGTGCCAGTGATATAAATGCGTTTTGAGTTGGGAAAGGCGGTGCCTTCCAGGGTGTCGATAAAATGTTGGGCCTGGGCGCGTTGTTCGCGGCGGGTCAGTTTTGTTGCAGACATAGCTCATTCCAAAAAGTTAAGGACGTGGCTTGTCAGACGACGGATGAAGCAAGAGACGATCGCCGCAAAGGCGATGCGATAGCAGATTAACTCTTGTTCCCTTCGCAGGTATTAGCCTGATCAGGTTCCGCGGATCCCGAATAAACGGTCTCAGCCAGTTAAGGCACTCCGACAAGAAATTAGCCCCACAAACGGGGCGTTGAATGTAAATTACGCGTTAACAGCGCAGAACTCAAGCAGGATGTTTGACGCGGGCAGCGTCAAGCACCAGCAGAATCAGCTTATCTTCCAGCACAAAGCGCGCTTCCAGCGCCTCGCCGATGTCAGATAAAACCTGTTGAAACTCAAGGTAATTATCATGATCGATAGCGGTTTCCAGGCTGGAATCGTAGTAATCCATAATCTGTTGGGTATTGGCTTCGAGTTGCGGCCAAATCTTCGCGGCGCGCGCGAGTTGCCCGTTGCCTTCCAGCTTATGAAGAATGCGCTCATAAATACTGAAATGTCCGGCAGACAAGTAATCGACCAGGCTCTGACAAAAATCATCAAGGGCTTTTTCGTTTAGCCTCATGTACGATTCTTTGCCAGGCTTAATGCCAACCAGATTGTAGTAAGCCACGAGCAGATGCTTACGTACATGTAGCCAGCGATCAACCAGTTTGTTACTTCCTCTGACGCGCTCCGTCAGGTTATCGAGCTGGTTAAGCATGATTGACTCCGCAAGTTTGTATTCAAAAACTGCTCAGTGAGAAATGTAAAAACCATGTTAAACATGCCAGTGATGCAAAGGTAGTGCAAGAGCTATGGATCGTATAATTGAAAAATTAGATCACGGCTGGTGGGTCGTCAGCCATGAACAAAAATTATGGTTGCCGAAGGGAGAATTGCCATATGGCGAAGCGGCAAATTTCGATCTTGTGGGTCAGCGCGCACTACAAATCGGCGAATGGCAGGGGGAACCTGTTTGGTTAATACAACAGCAGCGGCGTCACGATATGGGGTCGGTACGTCAGGTCATTGATCTCGATGTTGGGCTGTTTCAACTGGCCGGACGTGGCGTGCAACTGGCGGAGTTTTACCGATCGCATAAATACTGTGGTTACTGCGGGCATGAAATGTATCCAAGCAAAACCGAATGGGCGATGCTGTGCAGCCATTGCCGTGAGCGTTACTACCCGCAAATCGCCCCCTGCATTATTGTTGCCATCCGTCGCGATGATTCGATCCTCCTCGCCCAGCATACCCGCCATCGTAACGGTGTCCATACGGTACTTGCCGGATTCGTCGAAGTGGGCGAAACCCTCGAGCAGGCGGTCGCGCGGGAAGTGATGGAAGAGAGCGGAATTAAAGTTAAAAACTTGCGTTATGTGACTTCCCAGCCGTGGCCGTTTCCTCAGTCTTTAATGACCGCGTTTATGGCGGAATATGACAGCGGCGACATCGTGATCGACCCGAAAGAATTGCTCGAGGCGAACTGGTATCGCTATGACGATTTGCCGTTACTCCCGCCGCCCGGCACCGTAGCGCGCCGTCTGATAGAAGATACGGTGGCGATGTGTCGGGCAGAGTATGAGTGATGATACACTGACCGCCTGACGCACTAAGGAACAGCCAAAATGACCGAACTTAAAAACGATCGTTATCTGCGGGCGCTGCTGCGCCAGCCCGTTGATGTCACTCCAGTATGGATGATGCGCCAGGCGGGTCGCTATCTACCGGAATATAAAGCCACGCGCGCCCAGGCGGGCGATTTTATGTCGCTGTGCAAAAACGCCGAGCTGGCGTGCGAAGTGACTTTGCAACCGCTGCGTCGCTACCCGCTGGATGCGGCGATCCTCTTTTCCGATATCCTCACCGTGCCGGACGCGATGGGGTTAGGGCTCTATTTTGAAGCCGGAGAAGGTCCGCGTTTTACCTCGCCAGTCACCTGCAAAGCCGACGTCGATAAACTGCCAATTCCGGACCCGGAAGATGAGCTGGGTTACGTGATGAACGCGGTGCGTACCATTCGTCGCGAACTGAAAGGCGAAGTGCCGCTGATTGGTTTTTCCGGCAGCCCGTGGACGCTGGCGACCTACATGGTGGAAGGCGGCAGCAGCAAAGCGTTCACCGTGATCAAAAAAATGATGTATGCCGATCCACAGGCGCTGCACGCGCTACTCGATAAACTGGCGAAAAGCGTCACTTTGTATCTGAATGCGCAGATTAAAGCCGGTGCTCAGGCAGTGATGATTTTCGACACCTGGGGCGGCGTGCTTACCGGGCGCGATTATCAACAGTTCTCGCTTTATTACATGCATAAAATTGTTGATGGTTTACTGCGTGAAAACGACGGTCGCCGCGTACCGGTCACGCTGTTTACCAAAGGCGGCGGACAGTGGCTGGAAGCCATGGCAGAAACCGGTTGCGATGCGCTGGGCCTCGACTGGACAACGGATATCGCCGATGCACGCCGCCGCGTGGGCAATAAAGTCGCGTTGCAGGGTAATATGGATCCGTCGATGCTGTACGCGCCGCCAGCCCGCATTGAAGAAGAAGTAGCGACTATACTTGCAGGTTTCGGTCACGGCGAAGGTCATGTCTTTAACCTTGGTCACGGCATTCATCAGGATGTGCCGCCAGAACATGCTGGCGTATTTGTGGAGGCAGTGCATCGCTTGTCTGAACAATATCACCGCTAAGGAGCGATTATGGATCTCGCGTCATTACGCGCTCAACAAATTGAACTGGCTTCTTCTGTGATCCGCGAGGATCGACTCGATAAAGATCCGCCGGATCTGATCGCCGGAGCCGATGTCGGATTTGAGCAGGGCGGAGAAGTGACGCGAGCGGCGATGGTGCTGCTGAAATACCCCTCGCTTGAGCTGGTGGAGTATAAAGTGGCCCGCATCGCCACCACCATGCCTTACATTCCAGGTTTTCTCTCGTTCCGCGAATATCCTGCGCTGCTGGCAGCGTGGGAGATGCTGTCGCAAAAGCCGGATTTAGTGTTTGTCGATGGTCACGGGATCTCGCATCCTCGCCGTCTTGGCGTCGCCAGCCATTTTGGTTTGCTGGTGGATGTGCCGACCATTGGCGTAGCGAAAAAACGGCTCTGCGGTAAATTCGAACCGCTCTCCAGCGAACCGGGCGCGCTGGCCCCACTGATGGATAAAGGCGAGCAGCTGGCATGGGTCTGGCGCAGCAAAGCGCGCTGTAACCCGTTGTTTATCGCTACCGGTCATCGGGTCAGCGTGGACAGCGCGCTGGCGTGGGTACAACGCTGCATGAAAGGCTATCGTCTGCCGGAGCCAACGCGCTGGGCGGACGCGGTGGCCTCGGAACGTCCGGCGTTCGTGCGCTATACAGCAAATCAGCCCTAATTCAGGTAAACTGCGGATAATTTCCGTATTTGAGAACTCAACATGTTACAAAACCCAATTCATCTGCGTCTGGAGCGCCTGGAAAGCTGGCAGCATGTCACTTTCATGGCTTGCTTATGCGAACGCATGTACCCCAATTACGCCGTATTCTGTCAGCAAACTGGTTTTGGTGATGGGCAGATTTACCGCCGCATTCTCGATCTCATCTGGGAAACGCTGACCGTCAAAGACGCAAAAGTAAATTTCGACAGCCAACTGGAGAAATTTGAAGAAGCGATTCCTTCAGCCGACGATTTCGATCTGTACGGCGTTTATCCGGCAATCGATGCATGCGTGGCGTTAAGTGAACTGGTCCATTCGCGTTTGAGTGGTGAAACGCTCGAACACGCGGTGGAAGTGAGTAAGACCTCCATCACGACCGTTGCGATGCTGGAAATGACTCAGGCTGGTCGCGAAATGAGCGATGAAGAGCTCAAAGAAAACCCAGCTGTAGAGCAAGAATGGGACATTCAGTGGGAAATATTCCGACTTTTAGCTGAGTGCGAAGAACGCGATATCGAGCTGATAAAAGGCCTTAGGGCAGACCTGCGTGAGGCGGGTGAGAGCAATATTGGTATAATTTTTCAGCAATAAGACCAGAAAACGTGATTTAACGCCTGATTTGTCGTACCTGGAGTCTTCCCTTTCGCCCCCCGTCTGGTCTACATTTGGGGGGCGAAAAAAAGTGGCTATCGGTGCGTGTATGCAGGAGAGTGCTATTCTGGCATTTCCGTCGCACTCGATGCTTAGCAAGCGATAAACACATTGTAAGGATAACTTATGAACAAGACTCAACTGATTGATGTAATTGCAGAGAAAGCAGAACTGTCCAAAACCCAGGCTAAAGCTGCTCTGGAGTCCACTCTGGCTGCAATTACTGAGTCTCTGAAAGAAGGCGATGCTGTACAACTGGTTGGTTTCGGTACCTTCAAAGTGAACCACCGCGCTGAGCGTACTGGCCGCAACCCGCAGACCGGTAAAGAAATCAAAATTGCCGCAGCTAACGTACCGGCATTTGTTTCTGGCAAGGCACTGAAAGACGCAGTTAAGTAAGATTGCGTGGCAGTGAACAGTTTTAACGAAGGGGTGGTTTCACCCCTTTTGTCTTTCTGGCGTCGATCATTGATGCTGGCAGGTGCGCTGTTACCGAAACCTTCTCCCTGCCTGTAGCCACAACTCTTCACTTCCTCCCTTTACCGCCAGTGGATTTGCTGAAGACCAGGGCGCGGTACGTATCTGGCGAAAAGACAGCGGCGATAATGTGCATCTGCTTGCCGTGTTTAGCCCGTGGCGCAGTGGCGATACCACGACGCGAGAGTATCGCTGGCAGGGCGATAACCTCACGCTCATCAATATCAATGTTTACAGCAAACCGCCGGTGAACATTCGCGCGCGTTTTGACGATCGCGGCGATCTGAGCTTTATGCAACGTGAATCCGATGGGGAAAAGCAGCAGCTTTCTAACGACCAAATCGATTTATACCGTTATCGTGCTGATCAGATCCGCCAGATTAGCGATGCCTTACGTCAGGGGAGAGTCGTGCTGCGCCAGGGGCGCTGGCATGCGATGGAACAGACCGTGACCACCTGCGAAGGGCAAACCATTAAACCTGATTTAGATTCGCAGGCGATAGCGCATATCGAGCGCCGCCAGAGCCGCTCTTCTGTTGATGTCAGCGTGGCATGGCTGGAAGCGCCCGAAGGTTCGCAATTACTGTTAGTGGCAAACTCTGATTTCTGTCGCTGGCAACCCAACGAGAAAACGTTCTGATTTACCAGTGGCCCATACCCATATGACCGCCACCACCGCAGCCGCCGTAGCCCATGCCCATTCCGGCTCCGCGCGGAATACCCGCTTCAGCCATCGCAATATCCCGTTTCACCCGTAACTCATCTAACGACTGACGCAAATTCTCCATCTCTTTGGCGACCGCGTTAATTTTGCTGCTATCCGGTGGGTTCGCGGCTAACAGGACATTGTATTCATAACGCTTCGTCACCAGTTGCTGTTGCAGTGCGCTGCTTTGAGCGTAAAAGTCATTATGGATTTTCTGCCACGCTGTCTGTTGTTCGCTGGTCAAAGGCGCGGCATTTTGCTGCCACATACCGTGTCCGCCGTGAGCAAATGCAGATGTCGATCCCATCGCCATTGCTGAAAGCGCCATCATTACCAGGGCAATTTTCGTGTTCCGTTTCATGGTTAATCCTCCAGTGGTTGTCTTACTTCGGGTATTGCATCTTCCGTGCCAACGACGAAACGCTGATATGACGGGCAATCTGACGTAATAGGCGAGTAAAAATGCCTCCCCTGCTGCGGGTAGCGAGTCATTTTTACTCATTGAAACTTAAGCCTTTGTGTTACAGCGCAGGGTAAGCGCTGATAAAAGATGGCATGATTTCTGCTGTCAGAAAGGGATGAGCAGGCAAAGAAGAAGATGCGTTTTATGCAACGTTCTAAAGACTCCTTAGCTAAATGGTTAAGCGCGATCCTCCCCGTGGTCATTGTTGGGCTGGTGGGGCTGTTTGCGGTGACAGTGATTCGGGATTATGGGCGCGAGACTGCCGCCGCCAGACAAACGCTGCTGGAAAAAGGCAGTGTACTTATCCGTGCTCTCGAATCCGGCTCGCGCGTCGGCATGGGGATGCGCATGCATCATGCGCAGCAGCAGGCATTACTGGAAGAAATGGCCGGGCAACCTGGTGTACGTTGGTTTGCGGTCACGGATGAACAAGGAACAATCGTGATGCATAGCAACTCCGGCATGGTGGGAAAACAGCTTTATTCCCCGCAGGAAATGCAGCAGTTACATCCGGGAGATGAAGAAGCGTGGCGGCGGATCGATAGCGCAGACGGCGAGCCTGTTCTGGAAATTTATCGCCAGTTTCAACCGATGTTTGCTGCTGGAATGCACCGGATGCGCCATATGCAGCAGTATGCCGCGACACCACAAGCAATTTTTATCGCTTTCGACGCCAGTAACATTGTGAGTGCTGAGGATCGTGAGCAGAGAAACACCCTGATTATCCTCTTCGCCCTGGCGACGGTCTTGCTGGCAAGCGTATTGTCATTCTTCTGGTATCGCCGCTATCTGCGCTCGCGCCAGCTTCTACAAGATGAAATGAAGCGCAAAGAGAAGCTGGTGGCGCTGGGGCATCTTGCGGCAGGCGTTGCCCACGAAATCCGTAACCCACTTTCCTCGATTAAAGGGCTGGCGAAATACTTTGCCGAACGTGCGCCAGCAGGGGGAGAAGCGCATCAACTGGCGCAGGTGATGGCGAAAGAAGCCGACCGTTTAAACCGCGTGGTAAGCGAGCTGCTGGAACTGGTTAAGCCAACGCATCTGGCTTTGCAGGCGGTGGATCTCAACACGCTGATTAACCACTCATTACAGCTGGTAAGCCAGGATGCAAACAGCCGGGAGATCCAGTTACGCTTTACCGCCAACGACGCGTTGCCGGAAATTCAGGCCGACCCGGACAGGCTGACTCAGGTCCTGTTGAATCTCTATCTCAATGCTATTCAGGCGATTGGTCAGCATGGCGTGATTAGCGTGACGGCCAGCGAAAGCGGCGCGGGCGTGAAAATCAGCGTTACCGACAGCGGTAAGGGAATTGCGGCAGATCAGCTTGATGCCATCTTCACTCCGTACTTCACCACTAAAGCCGAAGGCACCGGACTGGGGCTGGCGGTCGTGCATAATATTGTTGAACAACACGGTGGTACAATTCAGGTCGCAAGCCAGGAGGGAAAAGGCGCAACGTTCACCCTCTGGCTTCCGGTCACTATTACGCGTAAGGACCCACAAGGATGACGCACGATAATATCGATATTCTGGTGGTGGATGATGACATTAGCCACTGCACTATTTTGCAGGCTTTACTGCGCGGCTGGGGCTATAACGTCGCGTTGGCGAACAGCGGGCGACAGGCGCTGGAGCAGGTGCGGGAACAGGTTTTTGATCTTGTGCTTTGCGATGTGCGAATGGCAGAGATGGACGGCATCGCCACGCTCAAAGAGATCAAAGCGTTAAATCCGGCAATTCCGGTACTGATTATGACCGCGTACTCCAGCGTCGAGACGGCGGTAGAGGCGTTGAAAACCGGGGCGCTGGATTATCTCATCAAGCCGCTGGATTTCGATAACCTGCAGGCGACGCTGGAAAAGGCGCTCGCACATACGCACAGTATTGATGCTGAAACGCCTGCGGTGACTGCCAGCCAGTTCGGTATGGTCGGTAAAAGCCCGGCGATGCAACACCTGCTCAGTGAAATCGCCCTCGTCGCGCCATCGGAAGCCACGGTGCTGATCCACGGCGATTCCGGCACCGGTAAAGAGCTGGTCGCCAGGGCGATTCACGCCAGTAGCGCACGTAGCGAAAAACCGCTGGTAACGCTCAACTGTGCGGCACTCAACGAATCCTTGCTGGAATCTGAATTGTTCGGTCACGAAAAAGGGGCGTTTACCGGAGCCGACAAACGGCGGGAAGGGCGCTTTGTTGAGGCGGACGGCGGCACGCTGTTTCTCGATGAAATTGGCGATATCTCGCCGATGATGCAGGTTCGTCTGCTGCGTGCGATTCAGGAGCGCGAAGTTCAGCGTGTCGGTAGCAACCAGACTATCTCGATTGATGTCCGGCTGATTGCGGCGACCCATCGCGATCTTGCCGCAGAGGTGAATGCCGGGCGTTTTCGCCAGGATCTCTACTATCGCCTGAACGTGGTGGCGATTGAAGTACCGTCGCTGCGTCCGCGGCGGGGGGGTAAAACACCTCCCGGTTTCCACCAGC
>OGQP01002232.1_pt1 | contig 10480 bp, 12 predicted proteins | sample 1553251 | NCBI WGS metagenome assembly OGQP01 (sample SAMEA2580016, study PRJEB22360) | human gut metagenome | biome: human gut; feature: human-associated habitat; material: faeces | place: Denmark | collected 2008/2010 | reverse complement strand
ACCCCGTCGCCGTAGAGTTCGGCCTCAACCGCCCGGAGTTCTACGCCGCGCTGGCAAAGGCGTTTCTGCTCGACAAGGACGGCCCAGGGCCGGAACAGAAGCTCATGGCGTATTATGAGCATATCGCAAGGAGCTGAGAACACAGAAAAGGGACTGGACACAGAATAAACACAGTTTGCAAATTTACATTGAAAATACAGTGTTTTTTCAGAGTTCGAGTCTCTTCAGGTCCACCAAAGATAGAGACGCAGGAATTTAAATTCCTGCGTCTTATTTTTTATCTTTTTTGGTAGAATAGCATTTAAAAGACGGATTATTTATGATTGAACAAAACTTTTTGCGAGAATTGCAAAGTAGCAAGACGTAGCATATCCTAGCACGAAAATACACGGGTATGAACACAGTGACCGACACAGTAAAAAAGTGCAATTAAAAGGCCGCGTCCATCTGGGCGGCGACTTTATCAATGCGGGTATCGAGGATGTCGGTGTAGATATCCATGGTGGTGGAGAGCTGCGCGTGACCGAGGAATTTTTGAGCGAGTTTGAAGTCAACACCGGCCTCGTAGAGCGCGGTCGCGTAGCCGTGGCGGATCTCGTGCGGGGAGACGGTGATGCCCGTGCGCTTGCGGTAGGCGTCGAATTGGTCGGTGACGAACCAGCCGGGGAGCGGACTTTTTCCGCCGTCGTTGGAAAAGATATAGCCGTGCTCCTTTTGCGGAAGCGCAGCGGCCAACGCTGGGAGCAACGGGACGGGGCGGATGCCGGCGGCAGTCTTCGGCTCCTTGATCTGGGGCGTCGGACCGGTATGGTAGACGCTGCGGCGGATGTAGATCCGGCCCTTCTCCCGGTCGATATCCTCGTAACGAAGGCCCTCGGCCTCGCCGCGGCGGCAGCCGGTATAATAGATCAGGAAGGCGAACAGGCCGAAGTCGTCGTTCAGGTTGTCCTTGATCTTCTGGATCTGATCAGCGGGCGGCGCGTGGCGGCGCTTCTGCGGAAGGTTCTTCGGGAGAAGAACTGCCTGCGCAGCGTTAAAAGAGACGTAACCTTCGCGCTGGGCTTTATTCAGGATCTGCCGGATGATCTGGCGCTGGGTGATAACAGTCTTCTTTGCGTGGGTCTTGGCAAACTGGTTGATGTACGTCTCAACCTCTTTGCTTGTGATCGTGGCGACATCCTCCGGGCCAAACTGCGCGACGGCGCGCTCATAGGCCGGGGAATAATTGCGCAGGGAATTCGGCGCAAGCGTTGGCTCGATCTCGTTCCACCAGGCGTGGGCGACGTCGGAGAACGGGACGGTCTTCGGCTTCTCGGCTTCGGCGCGGTATGCCTTGATCTTGTTCCAGACCTCGCGGTCTGTCTTGCCGCGAAACGCTTTGCGCTTGCCGTTGACTGTGATGATGGATTCATGCAGGCCGTCCGGCCGGACATAGTATTTGGGAATTGGCATCGTAAAACCTCCAAGAATACCGCTCCGGCGCTGGGCCGGGGCGGTTTGATTTATGCGCGGAACCAGCCGATCGATGGGCTGAGCACGTCGACCACAAGCGCAAGGGCACACAGCAAAAGAATACCCAAGAGGATGAGAGTCACAAGTCGGTGCATGTGCAGGGACTTCTGCTGCTGGGCAAGCTGCGCACGAAGGGCCGCGCTCTCGGCGAGGAGTTTTTCAGCATCGGAAGACCCGGCAGGCTCGGCAGGCGGGACGCCGAAATGCTCATCCATTGATACGCCGAGGGATGCGCAAATCGGGCCGACGGTATTAATGTACGGCTTCGTAGTCTCGCCGCGCAGGAATTGGCTGACGGCATTGACGGATACGCCGGATTCGTCAGCGATATCCTGATTCGTCTTATGCGGCTGCATGGTGTCCTTTGCTTCGCGGCATGTTTCCCACAATTTTTCTGACAAAAACCATCCCTCCATATATAAAAACCACACCTGTGGCAGTAAGATTTCAGAAAAACCTACGCTGAAAACCAACCCGACAGGTTTACAAACCCAACCGGCGTATGCCATGCTTCAGATACAGACGGCTCCCGGTCGCCTGCGCAAGCAAAAGCCCGCGCCGTTGTTCGGCCAGCGGCGCGGGCAACGCCTACCTATATCTTACAACTTTCGGGAGGCGCGAACAAGAGGCAAAGATTAACAAAAAAAGAACGCGGTTTTTGTGGAGAAATGGAGACGGGAATGGAAAAGACGATGGAACAGATCGAAAACATTTTAGAGCGGGCCACACTGGATCAGCTGAAAATCATCCTGCGATTCCTGCGGAACATCATAAAATAAGCGCCGGAACGGGAAACCGTTCCGGCAGGACGTTATGGGTTACAATGCTCGCATGGCTCATATCCGGCGTCAATGGCAGCATCTCTGGATTTGAAAATTCTACGATTATCATCATCAGGAAGATAGGAGCACGATGAACGATGAAATTTATGGCTCTTTTTATTCCCGACATATTCACTGGATACATAACCGGATGGACGATTAGAGCCAACACCAGAAGATTCACGCGAGGAAGAATCGGATGCAGAAGAAGGAGCGGAATGCGGAGCGCTTTTTGCGGGGCGAGAAATAGCGTGAAACAGAAAAAATCCGACCAACAAAGCGACAAGTACAACGAACCCCAGACGGGTAGCTTTTTTCTGAGCATCAAAGCGCGTCTTCAACTCAGCGTATTCGGATTTAGCTACTGCTGCGTCATGCTTGTATAAAGCGGCTTCACGCTTTGCGATTACGGCCTCCTGGCGGGCTATTGCTGCGCTCCTGCGGGAATCCATAACGACAGCATCTGCGGCAGAAAGAACGTCCTGCGTAGACTGGACGACGGCAGATACAGAAGCTAACTTCTTGTCATAAATACGGCGAAGCGCAACACACTGACAGTAGAATTCGTAGTCCTGAAGTGTCTGAATGGGCTTACCAGAGTATGGGTTGTATTTGCCTTTGGAAAGAGCGAAAGAAAGGCTGCTTTGAACGGCTGCAATCTCTTTGCAATATGCCTTTTCGTCAATGTGAGGGTCTGGAAGAACGGGGGCGTGTGGGAGACTGCTTGAAGCGGAAAAGCGGATACCGGAATAATGGGGAACCGAGATATTAGTAACTGAGTCCGAGCGTTGCGTCGTCGTATCCGTTACGATATCCATCTTGGTAAGCCTCAGTTCGTGCTGCTTCCAAGTCATCGCTTGTGTACTGCCGCGGAGAGCAGGATGTGCAAAGGATGAGAAGAACAAGAAGCACGACGCAGATTATAGACATTGTTTCGGCATACGTCCGCATAAATACCACCCTCTACCAGAATACAGAAAATGCAGGGAGCAGTCAAGCACACCTGAGATTTTCTGTATATTTTGACGAATAAAAAGAACACCGGAAGCAGGTTATTTGCTTCCGGTGATTTTTTTTGCGTATTCGAGGATGTTGTCCCAGAACTCCGGGGGCATTTCGAGGGCGGCTGCAATGCCGCGTTTGCGTGTGGATTCGTCGGCTTCGGCCAGAACGTCAGTAAACATCAAGGCCATGCGCTCGTTTTCACTGCGCTGGACATACATTTCCCCTTCGCCGTCTTCCAGCCAAGCAAGCGAAACATTGAATTCTCGGCAGATATCCGAGATTGTGCGGTCACTGGGCATTTTTGAACCGGAACAAACGGCGGACACGAACGGCTGGCTCAAGTTGATGGTTTCGGCAAATTTCGTTTTTGTGATACCAAGGTCTTTGATTAAATAAGCGATTCGATCGTTGATTGTATTCAAGCTTTTCACCACCTTCTAGCCACAAGGTAACACAACGGAAATGAAATGTCAAGAAAAAATATAACCAAGGAATGAAATTATGCTTGACAACGGTTCTGAGGTATGCTAACGTATAACCAAGGAATGAACCGAGCGAGGTGAGAACAATGTCAGAGGAACAGAAGAAGCAGGTCGAGGGTGTGCTGCGTGAGATGAAGCACATGAACCCGCAGCAGATCGAGGTCATGATCGCCTATATGCAGGGCGTGGCTACGGCGGCAAAGCTGATGAGCGAGAAGAAGGAGGCGTGAGGGGATGCCGAGAGAGCTGGAAGGATACCGGCCGCAGCTGGAGCTGCTGACGGATACGGGAGATCCACCATGCATAACCGGTTTTTTTGTGTTCTGCCCAATTGTAGAGCGGATTGCCCCAGAGCTGACCGTCTTTTGAAAAATAATCCGGAGGAACGCCTGCTACGAGGGAAGGTCTGCCGTCTTTGTCCAGCAGGAATTCGTCCTGATGCGCCCAAACGTCAGCGGAATCAGAGGATACGTATATTGGAATATCGCCTATTATGCGTATGCCGAGAGAGTTCACATAAGTTTTTAGCTTAGCCCATTGTTTAAAACAGAGGAACTGTAAAAATTTGTGATATGCTATTCTGTCTGATAAAAGCTCGTTGTATTTTTCAATAGACTCATGAGTATGAGCGCGTAGATTTTTATCCTCCCAATCTGTCCATGCTTTTTCGTTAAAATGCTCCTTTGCAGCGCAGAATAATGCAAAATCATTTATCCAGCTTTGCGACGCTGCGAACTCTTCTGCTTCTTTTTTTAGAGAAGCGTCTGCGTTTTGAAAAGCATGAGAAAGAAGAATATTGCGCGATTCGGCGACAGAGAGCATATCCAGCCTGTCCTCTTTTGCGGTACGGCAAAGCCTTGCGGCTTCGCCTTTTTCCAGAAGACCTTCATCTTCGAGTATATCCATGTCTATAAAGTAAGGATTACATGCAAAAGCAGATATAGACTGATATGGTGATCCGCCTGCTCCGGCTATGCACGTTGGGAGTATCTGCCAGTAGCTCTGACCGGCCTCGTGCAGAAAATCCGCAAAGTGGTATGCTGCTTTGCCGAAAGTGCCTATGCCGTGAGGCGATGGGAGAGACGATATATGTAATAATATTCCGCTGCTTCGTTCCATGTGTGTTGCTTCCTTTTGTGAGTTTAAATTTTATTTTTCAAATTCGTCCAGGCTGGCGAATTCATAGCCGCCCTCGCGCAGTCTGTCTATCACGTCGCCGAGTATAGCCGCGTTGGTATCCGATGTGGAGTGAAGTAGGATCACGGCGCCGTTATGCATTCTGGAGCATATCTTTTCTATGCTTTCTTCATGTTTGGGCTGCTCGTCATCTACCCAGTCTTTATATGCGAAGCTCCAAAATACTGTCTTGTATCCCAGCTCCTGTGCGGTTTCAAGGACGTATTGGGAGTATTTCCCCTCCGGAGGACGAAGATATTTCGGCATATCTTCTCCTGTCAGCGCTTTGTACTCTGCGTTGAGTTCGTCCAGAGCGGCGGAAAAGTCGGCGGGGTCTGTCAGTTTTGTCAGGTCGGAGTGCTCCGCCGTGTGATTTCCGACTATATGCCCTTCGTCTTTCATGCGCACTATGAGGTTTGGAGCGCTGGTGACGAAATGCTTGGTTACGAAAAATGCGGCAGGTACATTTTTGGCCTTGAGCACATTGAGTATTTTCTCAGTGTTCCCGTTTTCATAGCCGGCGTCAAACGTCAGATAAATGACTTTTTCCGCCGTATCGCCCACATAATATGCATCCCACTGCCGCAGCTCTCCGGCGGAGACGTTGCCTTCGGGCTGCTGTCCCTCCGCGCGGAACGACAGTCCCCAGTTTCCGTCCGCTACTGTAGGCTGAAGTCCGTCGTCGCGAGGCTTGAAATACCAATTGTAGCCGGCGGTTTTGTTTTGAGCCGTCGTCAGCATAGCGACGGGGGACAAAGTGAAATATACAAGGGCGGTAGCTATCGCGAATAATGCGAATACGCATCCGCCTATTGCCAGATTATGCTTCATATTCCTGCTCCTTGCTGCTGTTATAGTATAGCAATTATACGCAATTTGCAGGAAAAATATGCTAGAGCTCGCGTGTTACATCGCGCAGCCATTTTCCCGTTCTGTATCTGAATGCGCAGACTATCAGGCGCGCGGGTATGTCCAGCTTCAGCGCGATGTACGTCAGGGCGGTGGGCATGTGCAATACAAGACCGCATATCCACCCTATGGGAATGGAGAAGAACCAGAGTGTGAGTACGTCGATAAGTACCGCAAATCGAGTGTCGCCGCCTCCTCGGAAAATACCTACCATCCAGACAGAGCATACGGAATCGAGAAGCAAATATGCGGAGGTTGCGTTTAGCATTTGGCCGGCGATTTGGACAGTGGAAGCCTCGAGCGTGTACATATTTAGTATCGCAGGCTTGAGAACAAAGAGCAGTCCGCCCATTATTGCGCCTATTATGAGTACGACTATGAGCATGGTATTTGCATTGGTCTTGGCCAGCTCTTTGTTCCCGCGGCCGATTTCTTTGCCTGTCAGTACAGCCGCCGCGCCTGATATGCCAAAGAGCATTACGGAACCGATCTGCTGCATTACGTTCGCTATGCTTGCGGCAGAGACAGCTTCCTGTCCCATTCTGCCGAGCACCACGCTAATCATGAGTATACCCAGCCCCCACATGGTCTCATTCAAAGTTACGGGTATACTGTACTTGACAAAATCAGGAAAGAGCTTTCGGTTTGGGCTGAAAAGATCGCGCAGATTAAAGTTAAGCTTTTTATCTATACGCAGAATGTATATCATTATTGCAATTACGTCAAAAAGACGCGCGGCGACGGTTGCTATAGCCGCGCCTTCGACGCCTAAAGCAGGAGCGCCAAGCTTTCCGAATATGAGAACCCAGTTAAGTGCGACGTTGATAAAAAACGAAATAATGTTTATTATCAAAGTTGGACGTACAAGCTCGACGCCGCGCAGAAGAAGTATAATAGTGTTGCTCAGACCGTATGTAAAATATGTTATGCTGACTATACGCAGGTATTTAGCGCCCAGCGCTATTACGTCAGGCTCTCCGGGGACGAAGATGCTCATTATGCTCTCAGGAAAGAGCAAAACAATAGTTCCGCAGATTACGCTTGCGCAAAGCGCGATTATAAGAGCAATAGAGAAAATCGGGCTGATGGCTCGGTTTTCTTGCTTTCCGTAATACTGAGCGACGAGGACAGAGCCTCCGCTGGCAAGACCAAAGCTTATCAGAGAAAACAAAAAGAACGGTTGGTTGGCTATAGAAACGGCGGAAAGCGCGGTCTCTCCCAATCGTCCGACCATGAGGTTATCGGCCATGTTCAGTCCGAATTTTATTAAGTCCTGCAAAGCAATAGGCAATGCCAGAGCGAGCAGTGTTTTGTAAAAGTTTTTGTCGCGGGAAAATCTCATTTGCACCTCCAGATACGCTTCCAAAACGATTGTAGCACACAATTTTTTTATGAGCAAGCGGCGCATACTGTTTATGTAGCAATATTTTGTATGCGAAGAAGAATAACAAAATATTGGCGCAGGATGCTCATATCCTTGACACGCTGTTTGCGGAGATGTATTATAACCGTGAACACTTGTTGAATGACGGGGCGGCGCCCCTTATTGAAAAATAAAGCGTAATGTGTAATGAAGAATATCTCAACAGAAATTTGCTTTATGCTTTATATTGTTTAGACTACTGTAATAGTATTATTTACAATAAAAAATAAGAGGAGTCTGATATGAAGAACATCAAAATACCGATACTTTTCGCGGTTGTATTTGCTGCGATGTGTATGGCTTTGCCGGGATGCAGCTCAAATAAGAGCAGCGCGGCGGCTGAATCTTGGGAACCAAGTTTAACTGCAAGCATGGAAGTCAATTCTGCTTCGACGTCAGAAGAACCGGCAGAGTCGGCCGCTTCGGATAAGCTTGACGCGGCGGATTATATAACCGGAGGCTGGAGCGTATTAATAGATAAGCTCAATATGAAAGAGACAGAAGCTCGGCTTCTGGCGAATTCAAATGCTTATGAGATTGACGGATTCTATCTCGAGTGGTCGTCGAACAATGAATGCAGCATGATCAGCTCTGAGAAGGGGGACGTCGTCGCCGCAGGTGTAGAAGTGGGAGATTCACTGGAAGAAGCTGATAAAAAGCTCAAGGATGCAGGTTGGATTAATTTTGGCGAAGAAGGCAGCATGGGGGGCAATTACGGCATAGTCCTGGAGGATCAAGATATTATGTTGGAACTGGAGTCGGATGGAGATACTGTCCAAAGCTGGTTTATCGGCAACTGGCCGCAGGGCGATTTCGATTATGATAAACTGAGATGAGGAATGACGAGGGGCGGATATCCGTCCCTTTATTTTTGCGCTGTACAAACAAATCCTCATGTAGTAAAATAATAAAGATACGGAGGAGAAGCATGTTAGAATTCATAGAGGGCGAGGTCGCCCATATTGCGGAGAATTACGTCGTGCTGCAAACCGGCGGCATAGGCTATAAGATATTTGCAACAGTGCGCTTTCTCGCGATGGCGCAAAAAGGCAGAAGAGAGAGACTGTACACTCATATGAGCATAAGCGATACGGAAATATCGCTGTATGGTTTTGAAAATCTGAAAGAAAAGGCGATGTTTCAAAGGCTGTTGGGAGTTTCGGGAGTAGGCTCGAAATCCGCTCTGGCCGTGTTGTCTAGCATGACGATAGGAGAGATTACAAAGGCTGCGCTGGCTCAGGATACAAAGGCGTTTACACGCGCTCCGGGAATAGGCCCGAAGGCAGCGGGGCGTATAGTGCTTGAACTTAAAGATAAGGTGGACGCGGCGGACGCTGCGGGGGCGGTGTTTATGGATCAAAGCAGCGGCAACGAGGCTTCGGATGCGATAGAGGCTCTCATAGCTCTGGGTTATGACAAGAGCGACGCGGTATCTGCTGTGAGCGCAGTCGGAGAGCTGGCTGACAGTGCGGAGGAACTGACTCGGCTGGCGCTCAAGAGTCTGGCGAAGCAGTAAGGCGGTGTGAATATGAATGGAATAGAAAGCGATAACAGAATTGTGTCCGCATTTGCACAGCTCGAAGATACAGACGCGAATCTCAGGCCAAAGGCTTTGGACGACTATATAGGCCAGAGCAAGGTAAAAGAGAAAATGGCGATTTTTATCGAAGCGGCTCAGAAACGAAAGGATACGCTGGATCACGTTCTTCTGTATGGACCGCCCGGCTTGGGCAAGACGACGCTGGCGGCGGCGCTGGCCTCCTCTCTGGCGTATATTATAGCGCATGAGCTGGGCGTGAACATACGAATTACGTCAGGCCCTGCGATAGAGCGGCCGGGAGATCTCGCGGCGCTGCTGACTAATCTCTCGGAAGGCGACGTGCTGTTTATTGATGAGATACACAGATTGAACGCGAGTGTGGAAGAGGTGCTTTACCCCGCTATGGAGGATTTCGCGCTGGATATAATAATAGGCAAAGGCCCGAGCGCTCGCTCGCTTAGGATAGCCCTGCCGCATTTTACACTTGTAGGCGCTACAACAAGAGCGGGAAGTCTTACGTCTCCTCTGCGCGACAGATTCGGAGTTATAAACAGACTGGAGCTGTATACTCATGAGGAACTGTGCGAGATAGTAACGCGCTCGGCGGCGATATTGGGAGTCCCCATCGTGGAGGACGGAGCCTTGGAGATAGCTCGGCGTTCGCGCGGGACTCCTCGCATAGCGAACAGGCTGCTGCGCCCCGTCCGAGATTTCGCAGAGATAAAGGCAGATGGCGTAATAACGGAAGGTGTGGCGAAGGAAGCGCTCGAAATGCTGGAGATAGACCCGCTCGGATTGGAGAATCTGGATAGATTGATATTGAGGACGGTTATAAATCTGTTTGGCGGAGGGCCAGTGGGCGTGGAGACGCTCGCCGCTGCGACGGGCGAGGAGGTTCGCACTATAGAAGATGTGTACGAGCCGTATCTGATGCAGATAGGATATATAATGCGTACTCCTCGCGGCAGAATAGTTACGGAGCTGGCGTATAAGCATCTCGGAATACAGCCTCCGGAGAAGCAAAACGCCGCGCAGGGCACGTTCTTTGAACAGGAAGAGGAATAAACGCGGGAGCAGGAGAGATATGAATACAAGTGATTTTTATTATGATTTGCCGGAGGAGCTGATAGCGCAGACTCCGGTCGAGCCGAGAGACAGCTCTCGGCTGTTCGTTTACGACAGAAATACTAAAAAGAGAGAGCATAGGACTTTCCGAGATATTAAGGAATATTTGAGACCGGGCGATGCTCTTGTTATAAACGATACGAAGGTTATACCGGCGCGTCTTTTCGGCACGAAGCGGGAAGGCGGCAGAGAGGTTGAATTTCTGCTGCTGGAGAGAAATTCGCGGACTAATTGGAGCATAATAATGAGACCGGGGCGAAAACTCAAAATAGGAGATTATGTGGATTTCTCACCTGAGCTCTGCGCTAAGATAATCAGCAAAGCTCCGGACGGGATGACAGAGGTGGAATTTGAGTTTGACGGCGTTTTTGAGGAAATACTGGACAAGCTAGGGAATATGCCGCTTCCTCCGTATATACACGAAAAGCTTCAGGATAAGACCAGATATCAGACTGTTTATGCGCGCGAGGACGGTTCGGCAGCCGCC
>OGQP01002226.1_pt1 | contig 10493 bp, 5 predicted proteins | sample 1553251 | NCBI WGS metagenome assembly OGQP01 (sample SAMEA2580016, study PRJEB22360) | human gut metagenome | biome: human gut; feature: human-associated habitat; material: faeces | place: Denmark | collected 2008/2010 | reverse complement strand
CAGCCGTGCTCATCCTGATCTCGGCCTTCACCACCCGGCACCTCATACACACCGAAGACCCCGTGCAAATGTTCTCCGTACAGGCTCCCCAGGGAACCAACAGCCGCATATCGCTGCCCGACGGCAGCCAGGTGTGGCTCAACGCCGGATCGACCCTGAACTACCGGTCGGATTTCAACCGCTCGTCGCGCGACATCGGCCTTTCGGGCGAAGCCTACTTCGAGGTGGCCCGCAACGCCGACCTCCCCTTCCGGGTGCAGGCCCGGGGCTGCACGTTCACCGTGCTGGGCACCCGGTTCAACATCTCGGCCTACGACGAAGACCCCGACGTATTGGCCGCGCTGATGGAAGGCTCGCTGCAATTCGAATCGTCCCGCAGCACGGAAACGATGGTTCCGGGCGACCTGATCACCTACGACTGCCGGACGATGGAGGCGTCGCGCAGGCAGGTCGACACCGACCAGTTCCGCAGCTGGATCGACGGCATCATCCGCTACGACGCGATCTCCCTCCCGGCCCTGCTCCGGCGGCTCGCCCGCGAATACGACGTGAAGATCGAACTCTGCACCGACGCGTTCGACGACAAGACCTTCCGCATATCGCTCACCGAGGCGCAGGACATCGAATCAATCATGGGCGGGTTGTGCGACATTCTGCCGATCAGCGTCAGGCGCGACACCTGCGGTTACCGCGTCGACAGCCGCCCCCGAAAAACCGAACCCTGAAAAAACTTCTTTCCAAACAAACCTAAATCTTAAAACTTATGCATGTAAATCTCCTATTCAAGAAGATTGCAGCGTTGATCCCGTGCCTGCTGCTGACAGTCGCCCTCAACGCGCAAACCGTCACCAAAGCCTTCCGGAGCGTTCCGCTGAAAACGGTGCTGGAAGAGGTGGAGCGGCAAACCGGCTACTCGATCCTCTTCGAAAACGAGGACGTCGACGTCAGCAGGCCGGTCACGGCAACGTTCAAGGACGCGACGCTTCAGACCGTGCTCGACACGGTGCTCGACAAATCGCTGCGCTATACCGTCAAAGGGGGGGGGAAACTGGTCACCATCTCCCGGCGCTCGCCGGTCTCCGCCCCGAAGGCCCCGAACGGGGAACTGACCGTCGCCGGAACGGTCATCTCCTCGGCCGACAACCAGCCCATCGTCGGAGCCAACATCTATGTTGAGGGCACGAACGTCGGCACGACCACCGACGCCGGCGGCAACTACAAACTGACCGTGCCCGCTTCGGCCAAGACGGTCACCGTTTCGTTCCTGGGCTACGACACCAAGAAAATCTCCGTCCGGGACATCCATCTCTTCAAACTCATCACGCTGGCCGACGCTTCGAACAAACTCGAAGACGTGGTGGTGGTCGGCTTCGGCGTGCAGAAGAAAGAGTCGCTCGTGGGCGCCGTGCAGTCGGTCAAGCCGAGCGACCTGCAAACCTCGTCGAGCAACCTCTCGACCTCGTTCAGCGGCAAGATCGCCGGCGTGATCGCCGTGCAGAAATCGGGCGAGCCGGGCGCCGACGGCGCCAATTTCTGGATCCGCGGAATCTCGACCTTCGGATCGGGACAGTCGCCGCTGCTGATCCTCGACGGCGTGGAGATCACCAATCAGATGCTCAATAACATTCCGCCCGAGACCATCGAATCGTTCTCGGTGCTCAAGGACGCCACGGCAACAGCCCTTTACGGATCACGCGGCGCCAACGGCGTGATGCTCATCACCACCAAGAATGGCCGCGATTCGGAGAAGATGACCGTTAACGTGCGGGCTGAGTTGGGCGTGTCGGCCCCGACACGCATTCCTAAGATCGCCGACGGTGTAACCTTCATGGAGACCTACAACGAGGCCTGTGCCACGCGCGGCGAGAATCCACGTTATAGCCGCGAAAAAATCATGGGCACTAAACTGGGGCTCGATCCCTACGTTTATCCCAACGTAGATTGGTACGACATGCTTTTCAAAAACAGCACCTTCAACCAGAACTTCAACTTCAACATGACGGGCGGGGCCAAGAAGATCGACTATTTCCTCAATGCCTCGGCGTTTAATGAGAACGGTATCATGCGCGCCCCCTCCACCTCGAAGTTCGACACAAACATCAATTCGCAGAAATACCTTTTCCAAGCCAACGTCTCGGCCGACGCCACCAAAACCACGCGCGTATCGCTGAAGATGAACACCCAGCTGCACTACAATCATGCACCCATCGAAAGCGTTGGTTCGCTTTTCACCTATGCGCTTTCGGCCCTGCCCTGCGAATTTCCGGCCACGCTACCCGGCGAGGAGACTGACACGTTCGTGCGTTTCGGCACCGCGAACGCTTGGGATGGCAACACTTTCATCAACCCCTACGCCCAGCTCTGCCGCGGTTACAGCGATAAGTTCCGTGGCCATTTCACCTCGGCACTGACCGTCTGCCAGAACCTCGACTTCGTCACCAAAGGGTTGAGCCTAACCGGCATGGCCACATTCTATAACCGCGTTTATTCGGCTGTCAACCGCTCGTTCACGCCGTTCATGTATCAACTCTCTAGCTACGACGTAGACGCTGACGGCAATTACAGCTACACGAGCTCCTCGACTAATACCGGCACAACCTATCTGGGAACCAGCCGCGGTCGCGATGGCTACCGGGAACTGGCGTTCCAGGTCAAACTCGACTATGCACGCACTTTCAATAAGAAGCATGACGTGGGCGCAACGTTTGTTTACCATCAAAAAGAGCGCAACATGAATATTTCCGATGCCGAGGAGTATGCCTCGTTGCCCTACCGGCAACAGGGCCTCGCGGGCCGTGTTACCTACGGATTCGACAAGCGCTACCTGATCGAAGCCAATTTCGGTTACAACGGTTCGGAGAATTTCGCTCCGGGCAAACGCTTTGGATTCTTCCCCTCGATCGCCGGCGGATGGGTGATCTCGAACGAGCCTTTCTGGAAGGGGATCAAAGATAAGGTCAACCTCTTCAAGGTGCGCGCTTCATACGGTCTGGTTGGCAACGACGTAATCTCATCGAACTACAAGGACCGCTTTCCCTACCTAAGCACCGTAGCTATGGATCAGATGTACGACGTAATGATCGGAACTAACTTCGACCAAAAATGGGGTCCCATCCTTTCGATCTACGGCAATGAAGATGCTACCTGGGAGGAGAGCCACAAGCTTGACATCGGCGTGGAGATTGGTCTGTTCGACAGCCTGAACATCATCTTCGACTGGTTCAAGGAGAAACGTTCGGGCATCTTCATGCAGCGTTCGTCACTGCCCTCGTCGTTCGGCATGTCGGGCATCACTCCCTGGGGCAACATTGGCAAGGTGGACAACCGCGGCGTAGACATCTCGATCGACTACAACAAAGCTTTCTCCAAAGACCTGATCCTCTCGCTGCGCGGTACGTTCACCTACGCCCACAACGAGATCGTTTCGATGGACGAACCCCAATACAAGTGGGGCTACCAATACAAGAAAGGACACCCGATCAACTCGATTAACTGTCTGATCGCCGAGGGACTCTATCGGGATGAGAAGGATATCGCCTCGTCACCCAAGAGCGTCTACGCGACCCGCTATCCGCTCCAACCCGGCGACATTAAATACAAGGACCTGAACAATGACGAAGTCATCGACGACAACGACAAGTGCTGGAATGGCAACCCGACAATCCCTGAAATCATATACGGATTCGGATTCTCGCTCAAATACAAGGGCTTCGACTGCTCAGCCTTCTTCCAGGGACAAGGCAAGATATCGCTCATCATGTACGATGCGCATCCTTTCTCGACCAAAGCCAAGCCGGGATTCGGACTGGTACAGTGGATTGCCGACGAGCATTGGAGCGAGGCGAGCCCTGATCCCGACGCCAAATATCCGCGTCTCTCCTCGCAATGGAACGAACACAACGGTCAAGCCAACACGCTCTACGTGCGCAATGGCAAGATGCTGCGTCTGAAGACCGCCGAAATTGGCTACTCCTACAAAATGATGCGCGTCTACGTTTCAGGAACCAATCTGCTGACTTTCTCACCATTCAAATACTGGGACCCCGAAAAAGGTTCGGGCAACGGATTGAGCTATCCGCTCCAACGGACGTTCAACCTCGGGTTCCAATTCAACTTCTAAACAATACCGCACGACCATGAAAAACATACTGATCACGCTTTCATTCCTGTTGCTGCTCACCTCATGCGAATACCTCGATGTCGTTCCCGAAGGCAAGGCCACGCAGGACGACATTTGGAAAACGACGCAACAGGCCGAGAAATACCGCTACTACATGCGCACTTACATGCCCAACCTGATTGGATATGACTGGTCGCCCGATCAGTTCGCCGGCGACGACATGATAACCGGCGGTGTGGGTACAACCTACTGGTTTTCCAGCAAGAGTCTCATCTACGGTGAGGAGAATGCTAATGTCACCTATTTCGGCAGATGGGCGCCTTACAGTACGAGCGGCGGTACAAACTATGACATCTACCGCGGCATCCGCTATGCCTTTTACTTGTTGGACAACGTCTACAAGGTACCGGCTATCAGTCCGGAGAATGCCGCCCGTTATGCCGGCGAAGCATGGTATTTGATCGGGTACTACCACCAATTGTTACTGGAATATTATGGTCCTATCATTCTGGTCAAAAGATACATTCCCAACGACGCCCCCGATTCGGAAATCTTTGTCCCCCGCTCGCCCTACGACGAGTGTGTGAAATACATAGCCGAATGCTATGACAAGGCAGCCGAACTGCTACCCGAAACGGTCATCGATACCGAATTAGGACTTCCGACCAGGATGTCGGCACTGAGCTACAAGGCCCGCCTGCTACTCTATGCCGCCTCTCCGCTGGTCAACGGCAACTCCGACTATGTCGGATTCGACAATCACGACGGCACGCCGCTGATGAACACGACTTATGATCCCGAGAAATGGAAAAAGGCGATGGAGGCTGCGGCTGAAGCCATTTCTGTAGCCGAGAAATTCAACTCCGAACTCGGCCGGCAAAACTTCATGCTCTACACTTCGGCTGATTCGAGTCTGCCCAATGACGAGCGCGGTCGCCGCAACTACCGTGATGCCTTCACCAAAGAGCATTGGAACGGACTCGAATTTATCGAAGCCAAAGGCGACCGTGGTGGCTGTCAGACCCTGCAACAGTTGATGGGGCCCCGCCCGATCGCCAACAACATGTCGTTAGGCTGGAAGACCACCTCGGTTCCGACTATGGAGGCCGTCGAAATGTACTACACGAAGAACGGACTTCCGTGGGAGGACGACCCCGAAACCAAAGATATTGACCCCTATGCCTACAACGCCGAAGCCGGCACGGTCAACCTGCATCTCTACAAGGAACCGCGGTTCTATGCCTCAGTGGGTTACGACCGCGGCACGTATGAGATTGACGGCAAAGAAATCACGCTCTATCTGCGCGGCGGTGAATTGCATGGATCAACGCTCAAGGAGACCGATGAATATCAGAGTTGTACGGGTTATCTTTGCCAGAAATGGATTCCCAAGGCTTCAACCTACAGCATTCCGAGCAATTCGTTCAGTTTCTACTATTACGCTTACCCCTATCTGCGTCTGCCCGAACTCTACTTGAGCTATGCAGAAGCCGATTTCGAATATAACGGATCGCTGAGCACACAGAGTCTCGAATATATCAACCTGGTGCGCAAGCGTTGCGGCCTGCCTACGTTCCAAGCTTCGTGGGCCCTTGCCGGAGGCATTCCCACGGGTCAAAAACTGCGTAAGGTACTCCATCAGGAGCGCTCGATCGAGTTCCTGTTCGAAGGTCGCCGCTTCCACGACCTGCGCCGCTGGAAGGAAGCTCCCGAAGTGATGAACAAACAACCTCGCTCGTGGAACCGCGACGGAAAAACCGCCGAGGAGTTCTACCAGGTGATCGAAGCCAATCAGGGCGGACGTGTCCGTATCTTCGAGTCCCCGAAGAGCTATTGGATGGCAGTACCGATGAGCGAAATCAATAAGAATCCGAATCTGGTGCAGAATCCCGGCTATTGATCGTTTTACACGCTAAAAATCAAATCTCATGAAAAAAATACTCTATTCGATACTTTTCTGTCTTGCCGCGCTTGCCATTGGATGTGACGACGGCAACAACAAGGAGGCCCTCGCATTCGACCTGTCGACCGACGAATGGCCTTTTGCCAAGGAGGGCGGCACGCAAAACCTAATTGTTTTAGCCCCTGGAGTGTGGGAGGTTTCCGAGAAACCGGACTGGTGCACGCTGATCCCGGAGGGTGCCGAAAGGTCGCGGGAAGTCAAGATTAATTGCTCAGCCAATACCGGAAAAAAACGCGAGGGAAGGCTCGTACTGACCTGTGGCGATGAAACCCGCACGATTACTGTTTCCCAACAGGGAGCCTACATTGTAAAAGGTTTCCCCGTCGAATGGCTCTTCACGGCCGACTACTATGCCACAGGGAAATATACCAATGCCTTCGTCTTCGACAACGCCCTTCCGGCTGAAATCGGCGAAGGAACGATCAGCTATGTCCAAGATGCCGCGAATACGCGTACCATCCAGAAAGCCGTCGGCAAAACCGGACACCCCTTTCTTTCAGGTTCGCTGACGGGCGATTACTGGCTTTTCCAGATTCCGGTCAAGGAAACGCTGCCTGCCGGTACAGTGATGCACATCAAGTTCATCACCCGTTCAGCGGCTGGAGCAGCCCGCTACTGGTCGCTTGAATACCTTGACAACGAAAGTTGGAAACCCATTTCTGCACAGCGCACCGCCCAAGTAGCCGGAGAATCAGTAATCTATACGCTCGATTTGGTCACAGACCTCACGGGCAACAAGAGAGTAGGTTCGGACAACGCACAGATCGACAATGATTTCACACTGAGCGCTCAGATCACTGCAGGCAACCGGTTGCAATGCCGGTTGCGCTGCGCTGCCGACATCGCCTGCAACGGTGAGAATCCCAACACAGGCAAACACCGTCTGGCAGGTGCCGTGGGAACCTCGCCGATAATCAGCGTCGTCTCCATTGACTGATTTTTTGTCACGAGAGCGGGCGGGCCGGGCCGAAGCCCTTCCGCCCGGTCTCTTAATAACCGAACTTATGGAACCGAACGAAAGACTGCTTTCATTGGATACCCTGCGGGGTTTTGACATGCTTTTCATCATGGGTTTTGCAGGCCTTATTACCGCAATATGTGCCCTTTGGCCCAATCCCATGACCGACGCCATAGCCCGGCAGATGGGTCATGTATCGTGGAACGGGCTGACCCAGCACGACACGATCTTCCCGCTATTTCTCTTCATCGCCGGAGTATCATTTCCTTTTTCGCTGTCCAAACAACGCGCCAGTGGAATCAGCGAAAGACGGATTCTGTTCAAGGTCATCCGCCGGGGAATGACGCTCATTGTTTTGGGAATGATCTACAATGGACTATTCCGCTTCGACTTCGCATCGCTGCGCGTGGCGAGCGTGTTGGGCCGGATCGGACTGGCGTGGATGTTCGCCTCCCTGCTTTACATGTATTGCAAAGTGCGCACACGAGCTGTTTTCGCGGCCGTCGTGCTGATCGGCTATTCGCTGCTGATGTACCTCGTCGTCGCACCCGACGCACCCGACGGCACCGATCCGCTTTCGGTAGCCGGGAATATCGCCGGATGGGTAGCCCGCCAATGGCTTCCCGGGACATTCGCCTGTGGGTCGTTCGATCCCGAGGGATTGCTAAGCACGCTTCCGGCCATCGTCTCGGCATTGTTTGGCATGTTCACGGGCGAATTTCTGCTCCGGAAACGGTCGTCGCTCAGCGGCGAACAGATTGCACTTTGCATGGCGCTGGCCGCGGTGGCCATCACGGTAATTGGAATCATCTGGAATTGCTGGATACCCATAAACAAAAAACTATGGAGCAGTTCGTTCACCTGCGTGGTAACGGGCTATTCATTGGGATTGTTTGCATTGTTCTACTACCTGATCGACGTGCGGGGCTGGAAACGGTGGACTTTTTTCTTCCGCGTAATCGGGTTGAACTCCATCACGATCTATCTGGCGCAACGAATCGTCGGGTTCGGCGGCATTGCGAATTTCTTTTTCGGCGGGGCGGCTTCCCATTGCCCCGAAGCGATAGCACGGGTGATCAGCAACGCAGGCTATGTCGCCATATGTTGGCTGTTTCTCTATTTTCTCTACCGAAAAAGCACATTCTTGAAAGTTTAACCCATCTAAAATGGCCTGCCGTATCTTCCAATACAAGCCAACGTTCGTCTGCCGAGATTTCAATAAAGGCTAATTACACAGGGGATTGGAAGAGTCTATCTTCCGCATTGCGACTAATCCAAAATCACAAAACGAACCAAAAAGTGAAGGTTCTTAATTAAAATAAATCATGAAAAAACGCATCTCTTTTCTAATGATTTTGATTCTTACTGCGATCTGTGGCGAGATCTCGGCCCAACAGGATGTGGTGCAGGGAGCATCTGACCTGTCGAAATACATCCTGACCCCGAAAGCAGCTCCAACACCACGCATCAACGGTGCCCGTATCTTCGGTGTGCGTCCAGGCTCGGAATTTCTCTTCACGATCGCAGCGACGGGTATCCGCCCGATGATCTTCTCGGCCGAAGGACTACCTCGGGGACTGAAACTCAACCCCGCTACTGGTCGAATCACCGGCCGCGTGAAGAAAACGGGAGAATACACCGTCCGCCTGAGCGCCGAAAATGCGCTGGGGCGCTATGAACGCGACCTGCGGATCGTCGTGGGTGACGAAATCGCTCTCACCCCACCGATGGGCTGGAACAGTTGGAACTGCTGGGCACGCGACGTCACACAGGAACAGATACTTTCTTCGGCACGCGCAATGGTTGAAAAGGGGCTTGCCGACCACGGCTGGAGCTACATCAACATTGACGACGGTTGGCAAGGCCGGCGCGGAGGCCGATACAACGCCATTCAGCCCAACAAAAAATTTCCCGACATGGCGGCGCTCACGCGCGAGATTCACGACATGGGCTTGCGGGTGGGCATTTACTCGACTCCGTGGATCGGTACCTATGCCGCTCACATCGGCAGCTACTCGGACCGTCCCGATGGCGAAAATGAATGGATCGAAAAAGGATTGCACAACGAGAACTATCGTTATCAAAAACCGGGCGGTAACTACTGGGAGGATCGGTGTGAAGTTTGGCACCACGGCCCTTACTCTTTTGTGGAGGCCGATGTAAAACAGTGGGCAGAATGGGGAATTGACTACCTGAAATACGACTGGCATCCGTTGAACTACTACCACGTCAGGGAGATGTTTGACATGCTCAGGAAAATCGATCGCGACATCATCTTCAGCCTCTCGAACAGTGCACCCTACGGCGACGCTCCGGTCTGGCAACGTTATGCGAACTGCTGGCGCACGACAGGCGACATCCGCGATACATGGGAAAGCATAAGCCGCATCGGGTTCTCGCAGGACCGCTGGCTGGCTTTCAACCATCCGGGCCATTGGGCCGATTCCGACATGTTGGTTGTGGGGATGGTGGGCTGGGGCCCCAAATTGCATCCCACGAAACTGACAGCCGACGAACAGTATACGCACATCAGCCTCTGGTCTCTACTCGCCTCGCCGATGCTCATCGGTTGCGACATCGCACAGATGGATGATTTCACGATGAGCCTGCTCACCAACGATGAAGTCAACGACGTCAACCAAGACCCGCTGGGCATACAGGCTTACCCCGTCTGGCAGGAAAACAAGCAAGTAATCTATGCCAAACACCTTGAGGATGGTTCGATGGCCATCGGCTTCTTCAACCAGGATTCGCAACCGGCGAAGATGGGCATTTCGCTCCGCCAGTTGGGATTGCGCGGCGAACAGACGGTACGCGACCTTTGGCAACAGAAGGACTTGATGAAAACTTCCGACCACTTCGAGACCGAAGTGGCGTCCCACGGCGTCGTACTCGTGAAGTTCTTGCCAGGGAACAGCCGTGCGCAGATAACTGAAAAACCGTAAGTCACTTCGCAGATCATAATTATTCTCAATTGCACACGTAGTTGAAAATCTTCTGCGCCATGAACGTAAATACGAATTAAGTCGATGAAACATTAAAAGCTACTTAAAACATGAAACGAAACTCATTCCGAAATCTGCTCCGCACGCTGGCCGGATCAGGGATCATCGCGGCCTGCCTCTGCTCGTGCGGGCCCCGTCACAACACCCTCACCGAAGCCGAAATCGCCGACGGCTGGCAACTGCTCTTCGACGGCAAGACGCTCGACCAATGGAAAGACTTCAACGGCGATTCGCTCACGCAGCCGTGGCACGTCGTGGACGGCTGCATCCAGGCCGCGGGCGACGGCAGCGACCTTTCGGGATACATCGTCACCAAAAAACAGTATGAGAACTTCATTCTCGACTGGGACTGGAAACTCTCCCCGGGCGGCAACAGCGGCATGCTCTACCATGTGGTCGAGAACCCCTATTTCAAGGTTCCCTATGTCACCGGGCCGGAGTACCAGC
>OGQP01002222.1_pt1 | contig 10516 bp, 9 predicted proteins | sample 1553251 | NCBI WGS metagenome assembly OGQP01 (sample SAMEA2580016, study PRJEB22360) | human gut metagenome | biome: human gut; feature: human-associated habitat; material: faeces | place: Denmark | collected 2008/2010 | reverse complement strand
TTTTTATGTTTATTTAATATATTATTAAGTTTGTAAAAAATAAGTTAAATTAATGTAAAATTAATCTTGTGTTTGCTAATTTATAGTGCTATAATTAAATGGAAATTTTTTTACGAAAAGGGGTTTTTTAATGGCTAAAACCAAAACTGCCGAGTCAAAGGTTACGGCAGCGGCAAAAAAGTATATGAAGCCGTCTGAGGTTGCCACCTTCGGTATCGGACTTTTCGGCGTAGCTCTTTTAACAGGCTGGATGCCGGATTATACAACTACTTTCTTTGCCGACTTCGCATTTAAGGGAAAAGGTTTTGACTCTGCTTCTCTTTCACACATTGTAGAGGTAGTATTCCTTATTGCCGGCTTCGTGGGTGCAATTTGTGAGCTTATTATCGGCGTTCTTGTTGACAGAACAAAGACAAAGCTCGGTAAGGTTAAGCCTTGGGTAGGCTTCGGCGCTATTCCGCTTGCTATTATTTCGATGCTTGTGTTTGTTGCACCTAATACGACATCATTCGGTCTTGCGTCAGTTTGGATGATAGTTATCTATTGTCTTTACACCGCTGTATCGTGTGCGGTTGAGTCTCCGTCAAACTGCTTTGGCGCACTTTGCTCACCTAATCCGGCTGAAAGAAGCAGTGCTATTTCAATTGCTTCATTCTTGCGTTCTGTAGGTCAATCAGGCGGACAGGTAGTAATCATCGTAGTAGGCGCTCTTATGAAAGCTCTTATGGGTCAACAGCAGTTCAAAAATGCTGAAGGTCAAGGCATCGACCTTATTATTTCAACTGCTATTTGCGCACTCGGTATGATTATCTTTGTTATGATTTTCTTTGCAAACAACAAAGAACGTGTACCTTACACATCTGAAAAGGTTTCTCTTTTAGAGTCAATCAAGCTCGTATTTACAAATAAGAACCTTCTTATGGTATCGCTTACAAAGGTATTTGGCTTTGGTCGTGGCGTTTACGGCACGGTATCGCTTTACATAGCTATTTATCTTCTTGGCTCAAAGGGCTTAAAGCTTGCGCTTATGCTTCCAATGGGTATCGGTACTGCAGTAGGTACTCTTCTTGTAAACCTTGTACTCAAGAAATTCTCTACTAAGAAGACGTTTATTCTCTTCTGTTGCTACGGTGCTTCAGCACTCGCTATTCTTTTCTTGGTATCAAAGGGTATTGGCTTCAATTCAAATCTTATCGTTCCGTTCCTTATCCTCAACTTCTTCTGCGGTATTCAGCACGGTAACACAAACGTTACACCTAACATTATGATTGCAGACTGTGTTGACGAAATGGAATACAAGACAGGCAAAAGGCAGGAAGGTCTTGCTTATGCAGGCTACGGTCTTTTCTCAAAGATTGCTTCTGCGTTCACAAAATTCCTCGGTCCTTGGCTTGTTTACACATGGAGCCAGTACAAAATTTCAACTGACCCTAACGTAGCTTATGCATCGCAGGACAACACCGTTCTTTCACGTTTCTTAATGATTTATACAATCGTTCCTGCTATCTTTGTAATTCTTCAGTTCATCCCTATCCTCTTCTATGATATGACAGGTGAAAAGAAAGCAAGAATTACTGCCGCTCTTGCAGAAAAGAGAGAGAACGAAAGCAAGGAAAAGGCAGATGCCGATGAAGTAAAAAAAGAATATGAAGAATTAAGCGAAGAAATTTCGGAATAAGGAGGGATTAGTTATGGCTGAAACAAAAGAAAAGAAAGGCTTTAACGCCGCTCTTTATGCAGTTGTTGCAGGTATTGTTGTAGCGGTAGCACTCGTACTTATCACAATATTTGCTTTCACAACAAGATATACAGGCTTTTCTAACGAAAAGGTAGCTCAGGCTTATGTAGATACAATCGTTCAAACAGGCGACGGATACAACGCATATAAGAACACACTTGTATCTAAAAATCAAAAATTCGGTAAATTCGTAACAAACGCTTATATGCTTCCTTATATTAATGAGGACGCTAAAAAAGCTTCATTCGTAGGTACAGGTACCGACGAAGAAATTGCAAAAACAGACGAAGTTTACGATACAATGTACGACTACTATGTTGAGCTTCTTCAAAAATACGGCCTTGACGATATCGACGCTATATTCAACGATTATTTTGCTAAGTTAAGCGAGGTAAGAAAAGAAGTATTTGGCGACGAATATATGGATACAGACTTTATGTTCTCTGTATTTGAATCAAATGTATCAAAATACGGTAAGTCACTTACAGGTACCGAGGAAGAGCTTGGTGCAGACGACAAAACCGTTATTCAAAAAGCAACAACAGGTAAGTATCAGGAAATGTTCGGCAAGGACTACAAGTTCACCGCTACAGTTAAAAACTCAACTGACTTGAGCGACAGTGAAAGAGACGCTTACGTTAAGGAATATAAGGAGAGAATTACTCCTGTTGCCGCTTCTGGCGAAGCTAAGGCTGACAAATTCGGTCTTAAGGATACAGATAAGAAGAATACGCCTAAATCAGATATGGTCGGTGCATTTGAAAATCTTGACTGTTCAGAGGATATCAGCGCAGTTACAAAGTGCGACGTTGACGTTACACTTGCAGACGGCACAGTAGTTGCAACACAGCAGGTTTATGTTGTTAAAATCGGCAACACCTGGTATGTTGACAATACAAATGTTGACACCTCAGGTCTTTATCTTGCAAAATAAATCAAATTATTTTAATGCCTTACAGTTAGTTCTGTAAGGCATTTTTATTTGCAAAAAATTCTTTATTGTTGTTAATCAGGTCAAACGGAAATGTTCAAACATATTGTTATAAGCTTAGAAAAGGTAAAAAATCAATTACTGTTTTTTGGGCAAAGATAAGCGGCATTAAGGGATATCAAGTAAGAACATACAAAGGCAAGAATATATATTCTAAGTGGTCAAGCTTTAAAAACATAAAAACAAAATAGATATACGCAAAAAAATAACTGCATCAACATAAATTGATGCAGTTATTTTTATTTAACCTTAACTTTAATCGTTTTGCTCCAAGAATAATACGTATATTTTTTGCCGTTCTTTTTATATGCACGAACACGCACATAATAATTCTTTTTACTCTTGGCGGTAGTGAGAGTTTTTGAAGTTTTAGATGAGCCACTCACCTTTGTACTCAAAAAATTCTTTTTAAAATTAGATGTTGTGGACCACATAACCTGATAGCCAGATACACCGCTTCGTTTTTTCCATTTTACGTTTATTTTCTTTTTCTTGCTTGATTTTGCACTTTTGAGCGTTACAGACTTATTTTTAGTCTTAATTGAAACCGCACTGCTTTTAGTACCGACAAATTTAATATTATCAGCAGATTTATATGCCGCAACCTTGATTTTATATGATTTATTAGGCTTTAACCCTGTAACTTTTGCAGAAACGGTAGAAGCTTTGGAAACAGACTTTTTAAACTCATAGCTTTTGGTTGATGAATTATAGATATAAATTCTATAGCCTGATGCCCTGCTGACCTTCTTCCATTTAACGGTTATTGAAGTATCGGTTGAGGAAAGCTTAATACCCGACACCTTGCCTGGCTTGGTAGCAACATTAAGTTGAATGAAATTGCCCCATTTTATATTGCCACCTTTTTTAGTATAAGCACGTATTCTTACCGGGAATCTATATGCAGATTGAAGATTAGAAAATGTAAGATTAGTTTCGTCTGTATATGCATAATCTGCCCAATTGCCGTAAGCGTCCCCAATTTGAACCTGATAACCTGTTGCGCTGTCTATTTTATTCCAAGCAAGTGAAACGCTGCTTGTTGTTGCTGCGGTAACATTAATAACAAGCTCATCGCTCATATTCTTAAAAACAGGAATATAAAAGGTCCTTGTCATTGAAAGAATACCTGCTTTTGAATAGCCGTTATAAGATGACACAGCCTCGCTTGCCGCCGCCTGAACATTTTTCATATATTCATTAGAATATTTATTTGACGAGGTCGGACTAACATTAAACTTTTGAAGATAACCCGTGTTTTGAGATTTAAAACTGTTTGCAACATACTTTGTGCCGTAGTAAATCGCTTTATAAGGATTAGTCCACGGTCTGCCGTAGCCGCTTGCGGTATTGCCCATATAAGTTGTTCTGCAATCTCTTACCAAAACGTATCCGCTTGCGCCCTCCTCATAACCCTTTGCGGTTTCATTATAAAGACGAACGTAATAATAATTGCCCTTATTTGCTCGCCACGTCATATATTGATTAGAGGAAATTGAGGTAACAGTACCGCCGGTCGGGTCAACATTAGGGTTGGCACTGTAAAGCTTCGTTGCCCTATTTGTTTTAAGAAAGCCTGCCGCCCAAGCCAAGCCGTCTTTAGCACCGGTATATGCACCGATATTAAAATAATTATAAATACCCTGAAAAGGACTTGTAGAGCCGTTTACAGCCGTTGCCGAAGCTGTAGCGCCACCGTTTTCCTGCCTAATTTTAGCAGCTATATAATAAGCATTAAGGCCGAAATCCTGAGCCGCCTTCATAATAACGTCCGAATACTTGGTTGAGGCATCATACATTTTTACATTTTGACCGGTAGTTCTGTAAGAAATAAGTGAATTATGCATCCAAGTGCCGTTCAAAATAGCTTCGACGCCTTCTTTAGTTTGCGTGCCGTCATAAGAGGTGGATTCAAATTGAAAAATATGTTTTTCATCAAGGAAATTCCTTGGGTCCATATAGTATTCGACAGCACTCTTTGAAGCCGAAACCCAATCGCTTGCCTCTTGGATTACATACTTGCCGTTTTTATAACATGATGAACATTTGCAAAACAAAGACGTATCGCCTGTTGCCGATTTAGAAATAAGCTGATTTGAATGTTTTGAACGTTCGCCGTCAATTGCTGATTCCCAATCAAGATTAGTCATAAGCGGTTTAAAAATCCAATATGGATATTTATTATGTAATTCGTTAAGTTTTTCGGCATAATCACGAGGAAAACCTTGAGAAACCAATTTTTCCGTATAACTTTGAGCCGAAGCAGTTAAAGGTACAACAGTTGTTATTATCATTAATATTGACAAAAGCAAAGAAATAACTTTTTTCAAAATATTACCTCCTGCAATAATTTGCAATGTTTTAAAGTTTTTCAACGGCATAGATATACCGTCTGTAATTTTTCTTGTATATAATAACATTAAGCAACATAAATTGTCAACAAATTTTGAATTTTGTAATAATTTATGTGACTTTTGTTGACATAAATTAGTTAATGTTGTATTATGTACTAAGAAGTACAAAAATAAAGGAGGAATTGTTTTGGAAAAAACAAACATCCCGGAAATACTCAAAGCTTGCAGAAAAGGAGTAAATATGACGCAGGCTCAATTTGCAAAAACAATCGGCATCAAGCGTAGTGCATATGCTTACTACGAAAGCGGAAGAACAAGACCGAAAATTGAAACACTCAGAACTATTGCAAAAGTTTACGGACTTGATGTAAACACTCTTATTTCTAATGAAGATTCAAATTCTCTTCACCAAGATAATGATCAAAAAATAAATTTTGATATAAAAGATTTTAACGATACGTTTTACGATTTATCAGAGAATGAAAAAGCTATAATTATGAAACTCAGAATTATGAATCGTGAAAAGCGCTCAAAAATAATTAACGAAATATTTGAATAAAAAAAATCCGACTGCGAAAAAGCAATCGGATTTTTTATTTTTCTTGAAAAATCAAGTTAAACTTCAGGCTTAGGTTCACGATTTAACAGCGAATTAACTGCAACACGAGGTGAAACTATTCCGTTTACAACGTTATTAACAGCATTAATAATCGGCAAATCTACATTATATTTTTCACCGAGTTTAATTGCAGCCGGAAGTGCATTAATACCCTCAACAACCATTCCGACCTTTTTCACTGCCTCGTCAGGAGTCAATCCCTGACCTATAAGAAAGCCGGCATTATTATTGCGTGAATGAAGACTTGTGCACGTTACAATTAAATCCCCCATACCGGTAAGACCACTAAAAGTATCCGGCGAGCAACCCATAGCATTGCCAAGCCTTGAAAGTTCAGCAAGACCTCTTGTAATAAGTGCGGCGGTGGCGTTGTCACCATATCCCAAGCCTCGTGAAATACCCGTTGCAAGGGCTATAATATTTTTCATTGCTCCGCAAATCTCAATTCCTTTGATATCCGTATTAGTATAAACTCGCATAAAAGAACTTGAGAAAAAGGATTGAACAATCTTTGCGATTTCAATATCCTTGCAAGCAGATACAATAGTAGTCGGCATATCAATGCTAACTTCTTCAGCATGAGTAGGACCTGAAAGAGCGACATACTTGACAGTCGGATTTTTAATTTCATCATTGATAACTTCTGTCAAAGTCATAAGTGTATCGGATTCAATCCCCTTTGCAACATCAACAATTATTTGGTTATCTTTTATATACGGCTTACATTTTTTTGCCGTTTGGCGAACAAAAACGGACGGCACGGCAAACATAATTATATCTTTGTTTTCAATTGCCGATTTTATATCCGTAGTATATTCTATGCCTAAAGGGAGTGATACGTTGGGTAACTTGGGGTGGCGGGAGGTTTTCTTCAGTTTTTCAATTTCATCAGGCAAAGCCGACCAAACTGTAACCTCTTTATTTGTGCTTTTTAACATTTTGGCAAGCGCAATCCCCCATGTGCCTGCACCTAAAATTGCTATAGAATTCAATATTTTTCTCCGTGGTAATAATTATTCATCCTCTTTTGGTAAATCGGATGTGCAATGACAGCATTTAACTGCATCAATAGGAATTTCGCTTTTGCAAAAAGGACAAATCTTAGTTGTTGGCGCTTCTTCCTTATGCTCTTCTTTTTTCTTTGTAAGGTTAAGCATTTTATTGATTGCCTTGACAATACAGAAAATAATAAATGCCATAATAAGGAAGTTAATTACGGCAGAAATGAACGAACCGTAATCTATATAATTGTCGCCGACAAGATGAATTTTGCCTTGCACCTCTGCGCCGCCTATACAATTAATGAGCGGTTTAATAATGTTATCCGTAAGTGAAGTAACGATTGCAGAAAACGCACCGCCTATAATAACGCCGACAGCAAGGTCAATTACATTTCCTCTTGAAATAAATTCCTTAAATTCAGCTAAAAACTTTTTCATTTAAAATTCCTCTTTTTATACTTTAATTATCTTTATAATATCATAATACACCCGTAAAATCAAATTTTGGAATAAACGATTTATCCGCAGAACTCAGTTCCTGAATAAAAAGTTTATCAAATGAATTATCAAACGCATAATTTACTACTTTTTCATATTCACGCTTTGTGATTTTTCGATTAATTTCAGGAAATTCACTCAAATCACCGCAAGGGGTATACTGAGCCATAAGAGAAACAAAGGTATAAGGAAAATTTGATTTAATAAAATCAAGAACGGCAATTGAGGAGTTGGTATTTTGCGGCAAAATCAAATGACGAATAATCATACCCGATTTCATAATATCGCCGTCAAATTTATCCTCAACCTGACGCCTCATTTCCAAAAGCGCCACCGACGCTTTTTCAAAATAATCCGCCGCCTTTGAATAGCGCATTGCTTTTTCAGCTCTTATATATTTCAAATCAGGCAAATAGATATCAATAAGCCCATCTAATGCTTTGAGTGTTTCCACCTCTTCATATCCGCTTGAATTATAAACTATTGGCACAGGAGATTTCCATCTGCCTAGCACCTTTGCAAGCCTTTTTGCATAATGAGTGGGATTTACCAAATTAATATTATTTGCACCCTGAGAAATAAGATTTTCAAAAATAGAAATAAGTTTATCATCGCTTATTTCAACGCCTTTATTTTCAGCGCTGATTTCATTATTTTGGCAAAATACACATTTCAAATTACAGCCCGAAAAAAATACAGTACCGCTTCCCTCTTTGCCGCTTATGCAAGGCTCCTCCCAAAAATGGAGTGCCGCTCTTGCAACACGAAAATTATCGGGGCTTTGGCAAAAGCCGAGATTAACGCTTCTGTCAACATTGCAATGCCTTGGGCAAATTGAGCAAATCATATCAGCGCCTTATATATGTCGCCTTTTTTAAAAGGTGTTTGCGATGCTGTTTCCTTAGCCGCATTATTAATCGACATACCCTTTTCCACAAGATTTTTAGCCATTTCAACAGCCATTTCAAGCGTTATATCTTCATTAATATCTTCTTTTTTGCCCTCAATAATAATAACATATTCACCCTTTGGTGATTTATCGCTGTAATATTCTATCGCCTCATCAAAGGTGAATCGGAGAACTTCCTCGTGGATTTTAGTGAGTTCTCTTACAAGCGCTATATTGCGATTACCGAACACCTTGCGCATATCGTTAAGTGTATAAATAAGTTTATGAGGTGCTTCATAAAAAATCATAGTACGTTTTTCGTCCTTAATCTCTTCAAGATGTTCACGTCTTGATTTTTTATTAACCGACAAGAAGCCTTCAAAAGTAAACCTTCCCGTAGGCATACCCGATATTGCAAGTGCTGTTGCAAAGGCAGTGGGTCCCGGAACAGACTGCACCACAATGCCAAGTTCATGGCAAAGAGCTACCAAGTCCTCACCGGGGTCGGAAATAGCCGGCATACCTGCATCGGTAACAATTGCACAGTTTTCACCTGCAAGTATTCTTTGGCAGATAATCTCCCCTCTTTGCCTTTTATTATGTTCAAAATAAGAAACCATTTCTTTTTTTATATCAAAATGATTAAGAAGCTTTAAAGTGACTCTCGTGTCCTCTGCTGCTATAAAATCAACGCTTTCAAGAGTATCTATTGCTCTCGGTGAAAAATCGCTTAAATTTCCGATAGGAGTACCCACAACATATAATATTCCGCTCATTTATCATATCCGTCGGCATACGACCCATAAATGTCCAGCATTTCGGGTGTAAATTTACCGTTTTCCTTTTTAATTATTAATTGCGGCTCTACCCTTAAAAAAGGCTTAGCCCCCTTTTGCCCCTGAACAAGAAAGAGAAAAGGCTGTTCTGTGTTCTTATCCTGAACAAAACGAAGTCTTTTAGGCTCAAGTTTATATTTACGCATAAGTTCCAATGTGTCAACCAGCCTTTCGGGACGATGGCACATACAAAATCTGCCTCCGTATTTAAGCAGGTAATTTGCAGCCTTACACGCATCTTCAATATTACAGCAAACCTCGTGCCTTGCAATACGTGCACTCTCCCCAAGGGATTCAATACCTGTGCCGACAGGTTTATATGGTGGATTCATAGTAACAAGAGAAAACTTTTCCGCCTCAAAAATTTCATTAATCTTTCTCAAGTCACAATTAAAGGGTTTAAGCCTATCTTCAAGATGATTAATTTCTATTGAATGGCAAACCTGCTCATAAGCATTTTTTTGAATATCAAGGCAAGAAACGTTATTTATTTTTTCATTTCTGAGCCATAAAAGAGGAATAATTCCACAGCCTGTTCCCATATCGAGAGCCTTATCTCTCGGTTTAATTTTTGCGAAATCGGAAAGAATAACTGCATCGGTACCAAACGTATGGTCAGAAGAAACTGCTATTTTTATGTCATCGGACAATCTTTCATAATTAAACATACGCATATTATATCATATTTGATAAAAATTTCAAACAAAAAAGAGCAAGTAAATGTAACTTGCTCTTAAATAATTATTTTGTTTTAACGCTCATCTTTTTGGACCAAGAAGAAAACTGACGTTTGCCGTCAATCGTTTTATAGCAACGCATTCTTACATAATACTTTTTCTTCTTTTTAAGAGATGAGAAAGTTTTTGACTTAGTTGAATTTTTAGAAATTATATAAGACTTCGTTTTTTTCTTAGAAAAAGAAGATGATGTGCTGTATTGAATTTGATAACCCGAAGCGTTAGAATCCTTGTTCCAAGAATAAGTAATCTGCTTTGACTTTTTGGATTTAAGAGAAGTAGGAGTCGGTTTGGCAGGAATAATCATAAAACTTGAAGTAAGTTCGCCCTTATAATTATTTCCGACAAAATTGACGTATACCCACGCTTTTCCCGTCTTGAAGTTATCATCATATGTGACAACATATTCACTCGGTGAAATCAAATTACCTACACTGTTATAAACAGTTACACTCGGATACGAACCGTAAGGATTAAAGGTAATTTTAGTAGACGAAAGCCTAACGGTAGATGGCGCATAAATATTTTGAACAATATATTCATTTGAACAAGAGTTACACAAAAGCTTTGAGAAGCCGTTTAATCTATTTTCTTTATCATCGTCTGCAACTGCTTTTACGAAAAAGTTTGTATAGCAATGATTATGAATATTTAACGAAGCGGAAAAGGAATATGTTCCTTTTAAACATTCAAGTCTAAAATAGTACGGTTTTCCGGCTTGAAAATAAGTTGTAGACACAAAAGAATATTCATTTTCTGTATTTACATTAGAATTAATAACATTATTTTCTGAGTCATAAACTGTTAGAAAGACGTCGCTTAACGGTAAATCTACACCCGACACGGTAAAATC
>OGQP01002214.1_pt1 | contig 10530 bp, 7 predicted proteins | sample 1553251 | NCBI WGS metagenome assembly OGQP01 (sample SAMEA2580016, study PRJEB22360) | human gut metagenome | biome: human gut; feature: human-associated habitat; material: faeces | place: Denmark | collected 2008/2010 | reverse complement strand
CGCCGAAGTCGCTGCGCTTGAGCTGCGTCACCCACTCGCCGCGCTCCTTATCGAAGGTGAAGCTCGCCACGGCGCCGCTGCGCAGGGTCAGGCTCGGCGTGAAGTAATCCGGGCGCGCGCCGCTGATGCGAACGCGGTAGGTGATGCGCCCGTCCTGCTCGCCATAGCGGTAGACGTACACCGGGAATTCCGCTACCAGTGTGCTGTCATCCGTCAGCGGGAACACAACATCGCCCTCGCGGGAGAGATAGACATAATTTTCCGCCACAGCAAAGCAGGATTCGCCGCCATTCAGGCGGTAGACCTTGCTCCACGGGTCTGCGCTGCGCATTTCCGGCAGCAGCACATACTGCTCCTGCAAATCCGGATACTTCTCTGCAAACGCCGCCTCGATGCTGTCCATCATGTTGACCGCGCCCATCGGGCAGCTGTCGCCCGTGTACTGCACCGTCGCTTCGGTCAGCAGCGCGCCGTCCCAATCCGCCGTTTCCAGCTGCATGTCCTTGGCGCTCTGGTCAACAAGGCGGAAGCGCACGGTCAGGCTGATTTTCTTCTCCACCTTCAGCTCGCTGCCCATATGCAGCTGCTGCCCCGGCACAAGCGCGTTCTTGCCTGGATTCAGCACAATATCGCCCGTCGGCAGCGGGTCATCTGTCAGGTTCACGAGGTTCGTCGCAATCCCGATATCGAGATTCATCGGCTTGTCCACCACGATGGTGGAGCGGACATTGCCCTCGCCGTTCAGCGACACATTCCCCGACGCGCCCAGAATCAACTCCTGAACATCTGCCGCCGCGCCGATGTTCAGCCGCACGTCCTCGTCCGACAGCACATACAGGCGGTCGATTTTGCCGGACGGCAGATTGGCGTTCAGCCCGCCGAGAATCAGCAGATTGCCGTTCATTTCCGGCGCATTGAACTCCGTGTCGCCCAGATGGTCAAAAATCGCGTCGCCGATGAAGGCTTCCGGCGGCTGCGTGTCCTTATTCAACACGGTGATGCCAAGCTGCTTGATGTTCTGCTGAAACGCCGGGTCATCCCAATCCGTATTGTCCCACATGCCAGCGCCGATTTCTTGCGCCAGCCGCATCAGCGCTGAGTCCTTGCCCTGTGGTGTCTGGTTGTTGTTGATGGTGTTCAGCGTGTTCAGCGCGCTCATGTTGTTGTTCACAATCATGGCCGCCGATGCTGTACCCGCCCAAATGATGCTGCATAAGAGCAGGAAAATGGTGCTCCATCGTGCGATTCGCTTCATGCTGCTTCCTCCTTGATGATAGCTTCCGCGGGCTTTTTCCCATTGAAAACGCCCCTTCTGGTTTCAGTATACCATCGGCAAGCGCTGTTCGCCACCGCCATTCAATGGATTAATTGGACGTTTCCCTGCCCTTTTCCTGCTGAAAATTCCTGCATTCACGCATGTTTCACGTCAATTCGCGCATGTTTCCCGCCGGATGCACCTTTCCAAGGCAGGAAATATCAATTGCCAAGGATGGCAAAGTGCATCTTTCCAACATACGAAAAAAGGCGAACCGGTTTTGAAGCCGATTCGCCCGTGGATTTGTCCAAACCGAGATGGAATTACTTGGCGATGGTGCAGTGCATGAAGTACTTGTAGCCCAGCGGGTTGGAGAAGAAGCCCTGCACGGAGTCGTCGAGCATGTAGATGTCGGTGTAGTAGTACAGCGGCACGATGCAGCCGGTATTCATCAGCATATCTTCCGCGATGTGCATCATGGCATAACGGTTCGCGCTGTCGGTGCAGCTCTTGATAGCAGAAATCAGCACGTCATAGGTTTCCGCCCAAGTGCCATTCTCCACCTTCACGTCATAGCCGTAGGGGGTCAGGTCGAGGTTGTAGATCTTCAGATCCGCATTCGCGCCCTTGCCGAACTGCACGTCGTTGTTGCCGGAGCCGGTCACCCACATGTCGAGGAAGCAGATCGGGTCGTTGTAGTCGGCAATCCAGCCATTGCGGGCAATGGAGTAGTCGCCGGACTTACGGGTGTTCAGGAAGGTGTTCCATTCCTGGTTGGTCAGGTTCATGGTGATGCCGACCGCAGAAACCGCGCTCTGGAGGTATTCGCCAATCGCCTTGTGGGCTTCGGAGGTGTTGTAGAGGTAGGTCAGGGACGGGAAGTTGGTGAAGACGCCGTTCTCCTCGTCGTAGGTGTAGTACTTCTTCAGGGTCTCAACCGCCTTGTCGAAGTTCGCCATGTAGACGTCTTCGTCGTCGGTCACGTCGTAGTAGCCGGTGATGCCTTCCACATGGCCCGCGTTCTTGTAGAACTCAGAGCCGTCCGCATCGGTCATGCCCATAGGAACGAAGCTGGACGCAGGCACCTGACCCGCCTGACCGATTTCTTCAACGATGTAGTTGCGGTCGAACAGCAGACCAATCGCCTGACGGATTTCTGCGCGCGCCGCTTCCGCTTCTTCGGGGGTCATGTTCGCGAGCACGTCAGCGGGCAGGATTTCTTCGTTGATGTTCCAGCAGACATAGTAGGTACCAATCTGACCGGCAATAACGAATTCCGTCGGATACTGTTCCTTCAGGGAAGCGATTTCAGAGGTGGGAACGTCGTCGATCAGCTGCCAGTCGCCCTTCTGGAAGTTCGCCAGCATGTTGTTCGCGTCGTCGGAGAGGTAGAAGTCCAGCTCGTCCATCGTGACCTTGTCCACCGCATGATAGTAGGGGTTCTTGGTCAGGGTGATCTTGCTGTTGTGTTCCCACGCGGTCATGGTGTACGGGCCATTGCCGATGTAGGTGGAAGGATCGGTCGCCCACGCTTCGTTGGCGACGACGTCCTCACGCACGGGCATGTACGCCGGGAAGGCGAGCAGCTCGTTCCAGTAGGCAACGGGGTTGTTCAGGGTAACGGTCAGGGTCTTGTTGTCCACGGCGGTCACAGCGAGGTTTTCCGCCTTGGGGTCGGAGCCGTCCGCAGTGTAGCCCTTGATGACTTCAAACATGTAGCCATAGTCCGCGCCCAGCTCGGAGGAAGCAGCGCGCTTCCACGCGAACTCGAAGTCCTTGGCGGTCAAATCCTTGCCGTCGGACCACTTCAGGCCGTCAACGAGCGTGTAGGTGTACGTCACCGTGCCGTCGTCATTGACCACCGGATCCGGCAGTTCCACCGCGCAGTCCGGCAGGATTTCCAGCTTGCCGTCGTCGGTCTGCGCCCAAGTGGACAGACCTGCGAACAGGTGAGCGACCATCGTCGCGCCGTCCACAGCGGAGTTCAGCGCCGGGTCAAGCGTATCAGGCTCGGACGCGATGCAGACAGCCATGTACGTCTTGCCGTCTTCGGCGACAGCGCACAGGGTGCAGGTCACCATCATTGCGATGGCGAGCAGGAGAGCAGTCAGCTTCTTCATGAAAAAACCTCCCTTAATATTCTGTGACAGCCTTGCTTTTCGTAGACTGTCTGTATCAAAAATGCGTGAAGCGCATCCTTGAAGCACGTTTTTCGCGGATTAACACGCGGACACTGTATGCCAGTGTCACCAACTCAATCGCACGAAAGGGTCAAGGGACGAAGTCCCTTGCAGAGTCCAGAGACAGCGTCTCTGGTGTCTCCCCTCTTACCCCAATTCCTTCACCCGGTGGCAGGCGACGAAGTGACCCTTCTCGACTTCGTTGAAGGGCGGCATCGACTGCGCGCAGGCTTCGGTGGCGTGGGGGCAGCGCGTGCGGAACGGACAACCCGACGGCGCGTTCAGGGGGCTTGGAATGTCGCCGGAGAGGACAATGCGCTTGTTTGCGCGCGCCGCCTTCGGGTCAGGCAGCGGAACGGCGGACAAAAGCGACTTGGAGTACGGGTGCAGCGGGTGATTGTAGATTTCCTCCGCCGACGCCAGCTCCACCATCTTGCCCAGATACATCACGGCGATTCTGTCCGAAATATGCCGCACAACCAGCAGGTCATGCGCAATGAACAGGTATGTCAGCCCCAGCCGATCCTGCAAATCATCAAACATGTTGATGACCTGCGCCTGAATCGACACGTCCAGCGCCGACACCGGCTCCCCCCCCACGCAGGTTTGGGCGACGATGCACCCGTACAAGCCCTAGGCGCTGCCGCTGCCCGCCGGAAAACTCGTGCGCGTAACGCGAGGCATGTTCGCTGTTCAGCCCGACATAGCCCAGCAGCTGCAAAATGCGCTCCTCCCGCTCCTTCTTGGAGGAATACAGGTGGTGCACATCCAGCGGTTCGCCCACGATGTCCGACACGGTCATGCGCGGGTTCAGCGAGGAATACGGATCTTGGAACACCATCGTCGCCTTCGTGCGGAACTTCTGCAAGTCCGCTTTCGTCTTGACGGGCTTGCCATCGTAAATGATTTCGCCCGCCGTCGGCTTGTACAATTGGAGGATGGTGCGCCCAACAGTCGTCTTGCCGCAGCCGGATTCGCCCACCAGACCGAGCGTTTCGCCCTTATTGATGGTGAAGGACACATCATCGACCGCCTTCAGCGGCTTGGTGCGGAAGAAGCCCATGTTGATGTCAAAGTATTCTTTCAGTCCTTTGACTTCCAGCAATGGCTGGTGCATCTGCGCTTCAGACACAGGGCACTCCTCCTTCCTCCGTGATGCTGCCGTCCTCAACGCCCTTCTTGACGTTCATCCAGCAGGTTGCCATATGGTCGTCATTGATGAGCATCCGAACCGGCTTCTCTTTCAGGCAAATCTTCATCGCCGCCTCGCAGCGGGGCGCGAACGGGCAGCCTTTGGGCATGTTCAGCAGGTCAATCGGCGTACCGGTAATCGGCTCCAGGCGCTGTCCGTTGTTCTCCGCCGTCGGGATGGAGCGCATCAAGCCCTTCGTGTACTCGTGGCGCGGGTTGTAGAAGATTTCATCCGCCGTCCCCTGTTCGCAGATAGACCCGGCGTACATGACGATGACCTCGTCGCACATCTGGGCGACAACGCCCAAGTCGTGCGTAATCATGATAATCGCCATGCCCATCTTCTTCTGCAAATCGCGCATCAAATCAAGAATCTGCGCCTGAATCGTCACGTCCAGTGCGGTCGTCGGCTCGTCGGCAATCAGGATGTCCGGCTCGCACGCCAGCGCCATAGCAATCATTACGCGCTGCCGCATACCGCCCGACAGCTCGAACGGGTACTGCTTCATGCGCTTTTCCGGCTCGTTGACGTTGACCAGCTTCAGCATCTCCACCGCGCGTTCGCGCGCCTGATGGCGGTTGCGGTCGGTGTGCAGCAGAATTGCTTCCATCAGCTGCCGGCCAATGGTGTAAGTCGGGTTCAGAGACGTCATCGGGTCTTGGAAGATAATCGAGATGCGGTTGCCGCGCACGGAGCGCAGCAGCTTCTCGTCCGCGCCGACCAGCTCCTGCCCGTCGAATTTCACGCTGCCGCTGACGATTTTGCCCGTCGGCGCAAGAATCTGCATGACGGAATACGCCGTGACGCTCTTGCCCGAACCGCTTTCGCCCACGATGCCCAACACCTTGCCGTGGTCAAGGCGGAACGAAACGCCGTCCACCGCCTTGACTTCGCCCGCGTCGGTGAAGAAGGATGTATGCAGGTCATTGACTTCCAGCAATGCCATTTTGTCCAGCTCCTTTCATCACGCATTCAGCTTCGGGTCAAAGGCGTCGCGCAGACCGTCGCCGAACAGGTTCAGGCTCAGCACGATGAGGCAGATGACCACGGCGGGAATAATCAGGCGATAGGTGTAGGAATAGATGCCATTGAGCGCGTCAGAAGCCAGCGAGCCCAGCGAGGGCATCGGCGCGTTGACGCCCAGCCCCAGGAAGGACAGGAAGCTTTCGGTGAAAATCGCGTTCGGAATTTGCAGCGCAGTCGAAATAATCACGACGCTGATGCAGTTCGGCAGAAGGTGCTTGCGGATAATCCACTGTGCCTTCGCGCCCGTCGCCTGCGCAGACAGCACGTACTCCTGCTCACGGAGGGACAGAATCTGACCGCGAATCAGGCGCGCCATGCCCACCCAATAGAGCAGACCAAAGACGATGAACATGCTGATGATGTTCGAGCCGATTTTCTCTAAGATGGTGCCTTCCACATGCAGCACCTGCCCCAGCACGACCGACAGCAGGATGATGACCAGCATGTCCGGCAATGAGTAGATAATATCGACGATTCGCATGATGAACAAGTCCACCCTGCCGCCGAAATATCCCGCGACTGCGCCAATCATCATGCCAATCACCAGCACGATGATGCTGGCGAAGAAGCCGACGGCGAGGGAAATGCGCGTCCCGTAGACGACGCGGATGAAGTAGTCGCGTCCGTGCGCATCCGTGCCGAAGATGTGCGGGAAAACAGATTCCCCTTTGTCGATTTTCTTCAGTTCCGTCTTGCCGTACTGGAACGGCGCGAGGTTGTTGTAGCTGTTGTCCATCGGGCGTCCCTTCGTCTGCCCCAGCATCTGGTCATACGAATACGGCCAGAACATCGGGATGATGATGGAGGACAGCGTAATCAGCACAATCAGAATCAGGCTGATGGTCGCGACCTTGTTTTTCAGCAGGCGCTTCACGCCATCGCGGAAAAAGGTCGAGGACGGCCGCATCCGGGAGATGACTTCCTTTTCCTCCGCCGTCGCGGGCATGAAGGAATCCACATCCAGATGCAGGCTAAAGGGCTTTTTCTTGTTCATCATCATGGTGCAGATGCCTCCTTATTCGTAATCAATGCGCGGATCAGCCACCTTGTAGAGCAGGTCGCTGATCAGATTCATAATCACGATTAAAGAGGCGAGGAAAATGGTCGTCCCCATAATCATGGTGTAGTCGCGGTTGGTGATGCTGGATACGAACTGGCGGCCGATGCCCGGCACGGCGAAAATCTGCTCGACGACCATCGAGCCGGTGACGATGAACGCCAGCATCGGGCCGAAATAGGTGATAACCGGAATCAGCGAGTTCTTCAGCGCGTGACCGAAGATAATTTTCTTGCCCGAAACGCCCTTGGCGCGCGCGGTGCGGATATAATCCTGCCCCAGCACGTCGAGCATGGAGGAGCGCGTCAGGCGCGTGATGTAGCTCATCGGGTAGAGCGCAAGGGTGATAATCGGGAGGATCAGCCCTTCGGCCGTCGCGCCGTTCGCGGGTACCCAGCCTAACTTGACTGAGAACACTATCAGCAGGAATGACCCCATAATGAACGACGGCATGGACACGAACGCGGTTGTAATCACCATAATAATCTTATCCAGCACGGTGTTGCGCCGCAGCGCCGCCAGCGCGCCGAGGACGATGCCGGCAATCGCCGCGCTGAACGCCGCAATCAGACCAAGCTTCGCGGAGGTCTTCATGCCATCCAGAATAATGTCGATGACCTGACGGCCGCGCTGCTTCAGGCTCGGCCCGAAGTCCAGCTTCGTCACCACGTCGCGCAGATATGTCACATACTGTTCGCCCAGCGGCTTGTCCAGCCCGTACTTGGCCTCCAGCGCCGCCTGCGCTTCCGCGGAAATTGCCTTTTCACTTGCGAACGGTCCACCCGGAATCGAGTGCATCACGAAGAACGTCACCGTGATGACAATCCAGATGGTCAGCAGCGCCAGCAGCACGCGCTTGAGGATATAAAACAGCATCTTGGAATTCATCCGCTCCACCTTCCCGGCAGGGGCGCTGCCGCGTCTGCCTGCGTTTCTTGTTCATCGACACGCCAAACCAGCCGGCTTCACCGTGTCGATGCTTTATTATGCAACACTGTATGGAGAAAATCAAGTGTTTTGTTGCACAAACTGTGTTTTTTTTATGTTTTTCTCGTGTATTTTGAATATTTTCGTCCAAGTTGTTGCATTTAGCAAGTTTTTCTGCAAGTCCCTGTTCATTTTTGCGCACAAAAAATGCAGGACGCTCATTCGTCCTGCATCATGGTAACGAAGTGAATTACTCCGCTGCCGCCAAGCTGCCGAAGATCTCCAGCGGCATGTTTTCCAGCGCGTCGCCCACTTCCTTGCTGGCGACCTGGAACGTCACAGCGAGAACCGTCTCGTCATCAAGGAAAGCATACAGCGCCAGCACGGTGTCGCCGGGCGTGTACATCAGGCAATAGTTTTCGTTGACATACAGCTCAGCGAGCATTTCTTCCGTCGCGCCCGCGTCCTGAATACCTTGCAGCAACGTTTCAAAGCTCATCGCGGACAGCTGCGCCGTAATGCTGACCGTCTGGTCGGCGTTGACGGCGAAGAGCAGGATGTTCTCGGCGTTTTCCGTGCCTGCGGGGACTTCCTGAACCGCCCAGTCCGCCGGAATCTGCATCGTCAGACCCGTTTCACCCAGCGCAACCGTCTGCGCCTCGAAGCTGACATTCATTTCAACTGCCGGCACTTCCGCTTCTTCCTCCGCGAACGCAAAGGCAGTGCAGCACATCATGAGCGCCATCAGGAGAGCAAGGAGTTTCTTCATATTTGTTTCCGTCCTTTCATTTCCAGCATGATTCGGCTGATTTTTTTCCATATTGAACAGCCACATCTGGTAACATTTATGATACCAAATGCAAGCCGCTTTTGCAATACACTTTCGCGCAGGAAAACGGTTGATTCGCGCGGATTTGGGATTTCAGAATGAAGCAGCTTCCATTTTCATTCGGAAAATGCGAGTGAAGTAACTTTTATTTACTTTTCAATTCTCACCAAAACAAACAGTTGATTCTTTCCGTAAAAGCGGACTTTGCCTCCCTCCCCCTTCACAAAAAACGGGGCACCGCGAGAGCTTTCGCCCCCGCAGCACCCCGCCATCCGCGGATGCGCAATTCCGCATTGTCCCTTACTTCTTCGTCCAGTCCTGCTTTTCGCCGATGCCGTAGTTTGCCGGCAACACGTCGTCATCAACCAGCACGAAGCCCAAATCCGCCGTGTAGGTCGTACTGGCGGAGGTCACCTGCACCGGGTTCGATTCGCCGTTTTCGCCCAGAATCGACGCAATCAGCGGAATATCCGTGCGCATACGCGTCGGCACAACTTCCGCCGGGTAGATGGGCTTGAGCGTGTACACGCCGGGATACAGGTTCTCGAAAGTGTAGTAACCGTACGCGTCGGTTGTCGTTTCCGCGACGAGCTGGTCGTTGCGCCACAGCTCGATGCGCATGTCGCCCAGACCGAGTTCGCCCGCGTCCTGCAGGCCGTTGCCATTCAGGTCAAGCCAGCAGAAGTCGCCCAGCGTGCCCGGCTGCACCGCGCCAATATTCTGCTCCAGCTGATGCTGGCTCATGCGCAGGGCAATCAGGTCGCTCTCTCCCTCGCGGGCGGTGTAGGTTGTCATCACGCTGATGTTCTGCCCGTCCTTGAGGCGCGTGTCGTCCTTTTCTACGACGACGTAGCCGTTCGGGAGCGTCACACGCAGACGGTAGTTGCCCGGCATCAAGCCGTCAAAGCGGTAGATGCCGTCCTCGCCCGTCGCCGCGTTTTGCAGTTCGCTGCCCTTTTCGTCCAGCAGGATAACCTCCGCGCCGGACAGGGGCGCAATCTCGCCCGCGTTGTCGCACCAGACCATGCCGCCGATGCTTGTGTCAATCTTCAAGCCCAGCATCGGAGCAGTGTAGTTGTTGTTTTCGCTAATTTCAATCTCGGTCATGACGAGCTGACTGCCCTCGGTGGTGAAGGTGCTGTCGCCCAGACGCGCCGCCTGCGTACCTTCCTTGAGGTCGTAGGCAAGGCTGTACACGCCGGGGGCAATGCCGTCGATGGCGAACCGCCCATCCGCATCGGTCTGCACCTGCGCAAACACCGCGCCGGTTTCATCCAGCAGGGTCAGCTTCTCGTTTTCCGGGGTGATTTCGCCCGCGTCCATGCGCCCGTTGTCATTCTCATCCACCCAAACCTGACCGGACATCTTCGACGGAATCACGCCGCCAAGCGCCTGATTCAGCCATTCCTCGCCCAGCCCGATTTCGATGCTCACCTGCTGCTCGTCCAGCCCGTGCATCAACGGCAGGGTCACATTGCCGTCCAGCTTGGAGAGCACCATGCCCTCCGGGAAGCGCAGGGTCAGCGTGTAGGCGTCCGGCCGCAGCCCGGTGAAGCTGTACGCGCCCGTCGCATCGGTGAGGACGGTCTGCTCCGTCAAATCCTCGCGGGAGGGGGTCAGAATCAGCGTCACGCCGGCAAGCGCCGCTTCGTCTGCATCCTGCGCGCCGTTGCCGTTGTGATCGGCAAACACCATGCCTTCAATGTCGCCCAAAGCCAGTGCGCCGCACAGGGGCGCGGTGACTTCTTCGCCCACGCTGATGGTAAAGGAATCCGTCGTGCCGTCGGAATCCGGCGCGATGGTGTTGCCGCCGTCCGTCAGGGGAGCAAACACGCCGTCGCCCGGCAGCTCGTAGCGCAGGCGGTACGTTCCGGGCAGCACCGCGTCAAACAGGAAGCTGCCATCCGCGCCGATGGTACGGGTTGCCACGTCGCCGGTTTCATCCATCAGGTGAACCACCGCGCCGAGCAAGCCGCCTTCATCCGCGTCGCGCAGGCCATTGTCGTTCTTGTCGGCAAACACCACGCCGGACACATGGCCGGGGGGAATCATGCCGATATCAAG
>OGQP01002213.1_pt1 | contig 10532 bp, 8 predicted proteins | sample 1553251 | NCBI WGS metagenome assembly OGQP01 (sample SAMEA2580016, study PRJEB22360) | human gut metagenome | biome: human gut; feature: human-associated habitat; material: faeces | place: Denmark | collected 2008/2010 | reverse complement strand
GGCAGTCTGAGCGATTGTTTTAACGGCACGGATGCCTGCGGCTTTGAGCCAGAGTTTTGTTTTTACGGTCATTGTTTTATCCTTTCTGCGGTTTTTCCGCATCATACTATATCATACTATGGGCAGTTCCATGGCGGACGTGTAGAGCGCATCCGCCCAGCCGTCACCGTTTAGGGCTTTGTAGATATCATGCTGTATGATTATTTGCTGCGTGTCCGTCTGCGTGCGGCTGCCCTTAACTATGATAGCGCGGCACCGTGCCTGTAGGCTGTCAAGCGTCAACATCATCAGTGCTTGCCGCTCGGCAGACGCGGCGCGGGCTTCGGCAGCTGAACCTGCGCTGCCGCTTTTTTGCGTTCCTAGTGTGCAGTTAGTGCCGCTGTCACCACGGCGGTTAGTGCGCCGCTGCCAAGCACGGCACTAATCAATGTTACCCAAAGGTTTACAGTCACTGGTTGGCACCGTCCTTTGTGATGGTAATGCGGATACCGTGCATCAGCACAGTCGCTGCATCATCTGCCATAGTCGAAATGAACGCTCCTGTTACGGCAGGAAGCGCCGTAATGATGTTCTCGATAACGGGCGTGATATTGGCGACAACATCCTTGAACGCTTCCACCACGTTATTGATGAGCTGCTCCATATCGGCGTCGGCTCTGCCGAAGCCCGTTATGAGGTTCTGGATTTGTTTGGCCTTCTTCTAATCAAGATTATTGGCGGCCTAAGATCCTCAGAAATGGATTACATCTTCGCCCACTGCGACAAGTTCTACGCGCTGCCACCGGCAAAAGACCAAGCAGAATCGGAAGCATGAGTTTTCGAAATCATCGGGATAGATCGACGATGGTTCCACTCGCTGCACCTTGATGAAATCCTCGATATCGGGGATAAATACCGCAGCAAAAACATCAACCTGCTGATGGAGTATGCGCTGAAAACCATGGTAGGAAGACAAGAATAAACTACCGAATCTCGCCTTGAAATGTATCAAAATACTATCCCGAAGCCAAAAACGATGTAACATTGAACATTATATATGAGTCAGAGTACCAAGATGAAGAGTTTGATTTATCAACTCCTGATAAACGTTTCATCGGGACGGTCGAATTGATTCTTCCGCCCAATTCTCCTAAAAACTTGAGTTTAAAGTGCCAGCTTAGCCTCAATACTGAAGGAATGCTTGATGTTGAGGCAAGCGAACCTTTGGGGAAAAAGGTTAAAGCTGCTTTTAACATTCGAGTACTGTAAATATCGTGAGGTGATTTGATGTTATATAAATTTATTGCAAACTGTAGATGTGCTCTGAATGGGGAGAGTGCAGATTATCGAGAATTGCTAAAAGATTTTAATTTTAATGGAAGGAAATCTTGCGTGATAGGTTTTATGCCGGCCGTCACAGATGACTTATTTCCTGTTTTTGCCCTCTCCTGTACAAGCGCAAGCCAAATCATCTCGCCCGATATTTACATTATTCCCGTTGGTGCAAATGATTACTGGGCAAAGTCTCAGTTTGAAGAAATCGTCAACAGATTCTATCAGCTCGATGAGTTTCAAGAGCAGTTTGATATCGAGTTTGAAGAAATGCTTTTACTTGTCAACCCTGAGTTAAAGTGCTTTTTTACATTATACGACGGAACTGATTATAACGTTGCGGTGTGGCGTATCACCCTGCCTAATGGGTTGGAAAGATATCTTGTCGTCGTCCCGTTAACCCCTGACAATTGTTGGAAAGAAATAGTCGAACCTTATGATGTCAAATGCTGCGTTTTGATAGACTCTAATAAGGGCATGGGGAATTGGTTCGACGCCGTACCCTTATATAGAGTTATGAGGGAAACGAGTAAAACTGAATTGTTACCGCAGTACTATTTCAAAGGGATGTTTATTAGCCATGATGCGCCATTCGGTTTTAAGCTGGTATACACAATTCCGGATAGAATAATCCGCCAAGGGTAAATTGTAGATAAATGGCAGAAAGAGATTTACGCAATTGACTGGAACGAAAACAAAAAGAGCACCTAAAATGCTCTGCCCCTAAAAAGTTAGACAAAAGAATTAAATCAAGCAGCTTCGAGGGCTTGATTTCTGTGAACAGAAGGAGGCAAGTTCCTAAGTTTGGCCTTGACACGGCGGTTATTGTAACAGTCAAGGTACTCGATCGGCTCTGCCTTGAACTGATTCGACCTTCGGCTTGATCTGTTTCGGAGGCCTGCCGGTACTCTTGCGGCCTCGTCTCTCGACATATAGCCCTTCCGAACCTTCTTAGAGATAAATGCGCTCCCACGACATGATTTGATGATGGTCACATACATCGAACTCCCTTACCTCTTCATTGTAACTCATTCCTTCTTTCTGCATGGTTTCAACAACCATCTGTTGGAATTCACCTGTGTATTTCTTGTTCGGTATCCCTTTCGGCATATAAAATTACCCCACTTGTTAACAGTATACCACATGTCTGACAAATGGGGTGCAGATCACATTAGAGGGGCTTTGTCAGTGGTATTGACCGGGCAACCCTTCTTGAGCTGCCCGGTTTTGTTTTTGGGTCTGATGCAGCAACCCTTGGCTTTCGGGGCTGAAGCAGCAGTTTCACGCTGTCTTTCGGCTCCGAACGACCGTGCTTGCAGATACGGTTATGCTGCGCCAATGACCCTGCGAAGCACAAGAAGCGCATCAAGTGAGTCAACGCATCCGTCTCCGTTAAAGTCCATAATGAGTTCGTTGCCCTCGGTTTCCACACCGAGTACATATCTCATAATCAGCAAAGCGTCATATGTTGTGATTTCACCGTCATGGTTCACATCACCTATCATCCAATAGCACGCCGTAATGGTTCTGTTCTCCGTAACATTGGTGGGATCGCCGTCCCAGCGGTCGAAGATATAGCCGGCGTGTTCGGGCGCATCGGGAAGCACCGCATCCTGGCCATGTGCGACATAAAGAACAGCAATGGGATCTCCGTTCCAGCCGTCAATCAGGGTAACTTCATACACGTTGATCGTGCATGCTGCGTCAACAACCAGATCTTCGGCAGGCATTGTTTCGGGAACACTCCATCCCGAGAATGTGTATCCTTCGGGTACATCATACGCGGGAGTTATAATTGCTGCACCGTATTCATATGTTTGGACGCTGTACCCTTTGCCGTTGACCGTATAGGTTATCGTGTAGGTATTAACGCTCCAAACAGCAGTGACGGTTATATTTGCAGCAGGAAGAACACCGTCTTCGGGCATTCCGTCCCAAGCGTCAAAGGTATAACCGAGCTTTTCCGGATTTTCAGGAACAGTGATGGCATCACCTTCATATCCCGTAAACGTGAAATACGTCTCACCATCGACCATGAATGATACCGTATACTTTCCATCTTCAACGAGTGTCGCATCAAGCACGATGTTCTCCGCCGGCATGGTGGCGGGAGTATCCCAGCCCGAGAAAGTGAAATGGTCAGGAACGTCATATGCGGGAGCAAAGACTTCTTCCCCGTAAGCATAAACCTGTATTGCGTAAATCTCACCATTGATATTGTAAGTAACGGTGTATTCGTTTACGGTCAGTGCCGCATCAAGAACAAGGTTCTCGGCAGGCATGGTTTCCGGAATATCCCAACCTGAGAAGGTGTGTCCCTCGGGAACGGTGTATTCGGGTGCGGAAACCACCGCTCCGAATTCATAGGTTTGAGCGGTGTATTCCTCACCGTTGATGGTGTAGGTAATCGAATAGCTGTTGGCCGAGTATTGAGCGGTAACGGTCATGTCTTCCGTAACGTTTGAGAAGTCCTTATCCCATCCGATGAAGGCATAACCCTCGCGTTCGGGGGCTGTCGGCGCAATTGCGGCGGAACCGTGGGCAACACTCTGAGCGGAAAGAACAGTGCCGTCGCAGTCAACGAAGGTGACCGAGTGGTAAACCTGAGCAGTAATTGAACCGTTGTCGGATGTGAACGGAATGAGGGTAGGAGAAGTTTGCTGCACGGGCATATAGTAGAATTCCCTTATTTCAAGTTCAAGAGGAATCACAGTGCCGAGCTCTACGGATTCATTTACATGAAAATTCATGGTAAATATGGTTCCGCTTCCGCTGAACGGATTGGTCGGCATGATTGCCATGAAGGGAACCTGTCCCGGACGCGTGACGGCATCAGCGACAATCGTACCGCCGCCAGCGATCATGTTTTGCCAGATGTTTCCCTGAGCAATACCGTTACCGACGACGGAAAGCATATTTGTGTCGTACCTCACGAATGCCGTGAGAGCGTGAGATTCATACTCGCCTTCGATATTAAACGCTACCGACACATCTGTGCCGGGAGCTGCCGTGACGTTTTCAACACTGAAAACAACGTCGTTATCGGTCGGCGATCCGGTTTCCGCATATGCAGGGATCGTGATTGTGCTCAGAATGATAGCGACACTGAGCAGCATTGCGAAGAGTTTTTTCATTTTCGTCTCCTTATTTTTTATTTATATCGGGCGGCGTAAAACCGCCCGATATAGCTTAATTAATTACGTTGTTCGGATTTTCTGCTTGTACGGATTGAATTTTCAGGCGCCTTGCTCAGGGTCACTGACGACGGCTTCGATCAATCCCAGCGAGAATCTCATGATAAGCAGGGAATCAACGGTATTCACTGCGCCGTCCCCGTTGAAGTCCGCAGCGGCGATCTGTTCGGGCGTAAGGCTCTCGGTTGAAACTCCGAGAACATACCGCATGGCAACAAGGGCATCAACAGCGTTGACCGCGCCGTCTCCATTAACATCACCGGAGTTTGCTATCGGAGCGTAAACTGCATAGATAAAGCAATCCGATGTAATGATGCTGAAATCAATGCTCCAGCCTGTAAAGTTCAATCCTTCACGAGCCGGATCAGGCGGTGCAATCGCTGCCTCGCCGTGTTCAACTACCTGTTCGGATATAACGCTTCCGTCCCAATCGCAGAAAACAACAGAGTATTTTTTGATATCATACTGTGCAGTGACCGTTATATTCTCAGTCACGCTGGTAAACTCCACATCCCAGCCTGTAAAGGTATAGCCCTCGCGTTCAGGGACTTCAGGGGCTGTTGCGGAATTTCCATCGGCAACAACCTGTGTTGAAAGCACAGTTCCATCCCAATCCACAAACGTAACTGTTCGGGCAATAGCATACCGAGCCGTTACAGTCATAGTGTCTGTAATGCAACCAAACTCCTTGTCCCATCCAATAAAGATATATCCTTCCATAGCAGGTGCTTCCGGTGCAACCGCAGCATCGCCATAAGCAATATTCTGGGTTGACAACACTTCTCCATCCATGTTGACGAAGGTAACGGCAAACTTGTACTGTGAATCCGACAAGTCTATCTCGGTTACCGATATGAAGTTGGAATTGTTCGCAATCATGTACTCGTCGTTGTCTGCAACAACTGAGAAGCATAGACTGCTGCTCCCTTCCATCAACGATTTGATGTATGCATCGTAGAACTCCATAACCTGCATCATCCCTGCATGAATAACTCCCATATCGAACTGTGCAAGAATCTCACCATCTTCAGTATCCCTTCTGATGTATAGGGTTGCATTCGTATCGACAAAGCCGATATTCGAGACAGGTACAAGCACTGTTGAAACAGAATCCGACATCAGTTTATGAACATCAATACTCAGATCAGCAAGGAACAGTTCTTTTGCGATGCTGTTATCATCAAGAAGAATTTCTTCACCCGATGATGACGTTACACTGAATGTAAATTCTGTGACGGCCGCTGTGTTCGGCAGGACATATTCAATGCTGACTTGCTGAGTATCGCCAGAGTTCAATAGCGTGTCGATTGTGAAGCTCTGCGTCTCAACACCGTTTGCACTGACTGTCACAACAACTCCGGTTTCATCCAACTCACCGTTGTTTTTGACCGTAAGAGTAATTGGCAGCGTACCTCCGAGAGTTATGGAATCTGAATCATACGCAACATCACTCAGGCACAGGTCGTGAGCGGGAGTCATGACAACGGCATAGAGGTCAGTTGAGGTTTCCATGCTGTCAGCAGCCATGGTTACGTCACTTCTCGTAAACATTGCAACAACCTTTGTTCCGAGAACTGCAGCAGAGAAGTTTTCCGCATAGCCGGGGGTATTTGTAAGTGCAATGGGTTGTTTCCATGTATCGTTCGATGGATCATAAATTCTCAGATACAGCTGTGAGTTGTCCCCATTGTTTGCATTGTAGAGAAGATATGTTGTGTTACTTCCATCGTTGATTATTGAGTAATCGTTGCCCGGTTCAGTCACAGAATCATACTGCTTAATCGCATTGCCGTCATAAGAGCACAAGATACTGTTATTCATGAAGAAAAGCTTGTTTCCTTCCGAACCGAACCGCATGAAGCTAACCGCTGATGAGTTTGAAGCGCCCTCGGTTATTGCTGCGAAGCTGCCACCAACTGTGCCAAAGTAGGTTTTTACATCATCGACAGTAGCTGCATCACCGTCTTCATCGGAACAATATGCAACGCAGACATTGCCGTTCATGCAGCCGATTGCCAGCGAGCTTATCGGGGTTGCAAGCGAATGCAATTCGGTTTCGCTTCCTGTTTCGGTGCAGTACATTATGGCGTTGGTTCCACTCTGTGCAAGCAGATCGTTAGCCGCATTGCGTATCCATGCGATGTGTACACCGTTTGCATCGACAGCAACGCTTGGCTGGAAATCAAGAGAAGAATTCTCGGTTAATCTGCGCTGCTGCGAAACAGTGACGTTGCCGTTTTCATCAACGGACAGCTTCGCATAGCTTATTTCACACGCTGCCGCCATCTGTTCTGTTGTAACGTTCTCGTCAAAAACCGTATTTGCGTCAGCCCATACAACATAAGCATTTGTGCCGTCGGAAACCATTTGCGGAGTAAAGTCCGCAGTGCCGTCATCCCAAACCGCAGCGGGAGCCGACCAAGTGTTATCCGCTTCATTGTAAAGGGAATAAACAAGCTGCGAGTGGTTGCCGGTTGTTCTTGAACCGTCATCCGCAATCCAAACGGCAATGAGCTTTCCGTTTACATTTGCAAGCATAGGCGATGCAATGCTAAGTACATTTTCCTGCAAAACGCTGGTCTGCTTTGCGCCAACGGCATCTTTTGCGGGATTGTCTCCCAACCACCCGGACTGCTCTTTAAGATAATCACGAGAGATCAGGGAGTAACTCATTTCATCAAATGAATGACCGTTTTTAAGATACCCCTCAGCATATCTCCATTGACCGCTGATGAGGCACCATTTGCCTTCCCAGAGCAGCACCTTTGCCGATAGACCGGCCTCGCCTTTGAGTTCGCCGAAATAATAATTTGTCTTGGTATCAAAACCAAGGACATTTTCGGCTTCGCCGTAAACGGAAACATCCGCAACATAGGCAATGCCGATTCCCGCCTTAGGTTTCAGGTTGGGAATGGTCAATTCTACACGGTCATTGACCTTTAAACCATTCTCCCAATCGATCTCAAGCGTATTCTCAAGTTCAAGTCCAACTCCAACCTTGATGACAATCGGGATAACCCAGGCAAACGTTTGCCATTCATGCTCATATTTTATTTCCGCCTGTATAATCATCTCACCTGAGATGACTTCCAAACCGTGCGCTGTTATTTTGCCTTCGGCAAAGCCTGTAATCTTCAGGTCGGGCTTCACTTCTCCACCAAGGTCAACAGTACCAGTTGCTCCGTATGCAGCAACCCCCTTCCTTACGGACTCCTTAAGCTTTTCCCACATATCCTTATCTTCCGGGTCGAAAAGGTTATCAGTTCCGAGACCTATTCTGACGGTATCGCCCTTTGACTTAACCTTCACAGGAATGTATCCGAGATCCAAAGATATTACTGAACCGCCCAGAAAAGGAATATCCGAAGGAATTGGCAATTCGAGCTTATCCATAAGCTTGACCTCATCCCCGTCATGAAGGCCGAATACACCGGTGTAGGTGGAAAGTCCCAGCTTGGCGGGCTTACAGTACTTTCCGTCATCCCTTATGCGTATCCAAAGCGGAATATCGGGCTTAAGGTCAGAAACCTTGAGCTTAAATACGCCGTCTGTGCTTGTTTTTATTACGTCACCGTCTTGCAGCAGTTCATATTGACCATCCGTAAGATCGGAGAAACTCTTTGCCGTTATTGTGAATTCAAAATTTGCCTCTTCACTGTTCAGGCGCTTTGTTGCAGCAAGGATATCCAGCGGCGCAGTTGTATTTGCATCCGTATAGGTTACCTCCACGCTGCCGCCCAATGGTGCGCTGTAATCGATCTTGGACAACGCTGCCTCATAGAACTCTCCGTTTTTCAGAATAACGTTTTCCAATGATTTGGGGCAATACCCCTCGCATGAAATTGCTATAGTGTAGGACGAGCTGTCAGGCACGCTAATCTCTGCCATGCCAAGGAAGTTCGATGTGACTTCAATCTCATATCCCTCTGCGGTGCGCACAGTTACTTTTGCGTTCTTGATTGGGAAAAGCGTACCTGTTTCCACCACATACACGCACTTTTCGTTTATATCTATCTCAGGAAGCTGCTCAAATCCATCCGCTGTCTGAAAATTATTAATAAGCTTAGGATAGGGGTAGCCCGGATTTCCGTCCATCGTCCAAACGGTGTCAAAGTCAAACCCCGCAAAGCTTTCGGCATGAAGCATCTGTTCATTTGCTAGTGCAGTGCCGTATGAAGTGCTGTTTGCACAGCAACCAACGTAATAGTAGCAGTAAGTGATAGCGTTATAGGGATTCTCGTCTTTGCCAACCACGCCGCCGACATAACTATTACCGCTTACACTGCCTATGTTGTAACAGTTGGTGGCACTTCCTTTCCGATTATAGCCATTATAGCCGACCACGCCGCCGACCTGCATTGCGCCGTTTACGCTGCCAGTGTTGTAGCAGTCGGTGACAGGGCCTTCATTCCCGCCGACCACGCCGCCGACATGGTCACCGTTGCCAGTTACGCTGCCTGTGTTGCAGCAGTTTGTGACAGAGCCGCCATCATTCCAGCCGACCACGCCGCCGATAAAGGTGTGACTGACATGCCCGACGACACAAATATAGGACTCAGCAACTCCAAGATTGGCAATTATAGAACTCTCACCAATATGGCCAAATAGACCTTGGTAATCTTTTTCTCGAGCATTTATATAGATACCTCGGACTGCATAGCCGTTGCCATCAAAGCAGCCATAAAAGCCAGTAGGTCTTAATCCTATTGCAGTCCATGTATTTGCCGGAGAAGCACCATCTCCCCAACTTTCCCAGCCAGACGTATCATTGAGATAGATATCATTCGTGAGCTTGAAATAAACCCCCCGAAAATTATTGCTACCTCTTACTTCCTGCGCAAGATACGCAAGCTCAGAACCATCAGAGATGAGATACGGGTCTTCCTCAGTGCCGCTGCCTCCCGCAAAGCCCGTAGCGATACTTCCATCCCAAATGGCACTGCGCTTCGGGTTTTCGGTTTTATGTGGTACAATTTCGATTCCATGCGTATCCTCGCTGTACAGTTTAGCGGGGCTGGAATCAATTTGCGAGTGAGCAAAGCTCGTTTTCGCTTCTGCGAGTGCAGAAGGGGGAAGCAGAGTTACTACAAATGCAATGAGTGCAATCATAGCAAATGCTCGTCTTAATAGTGTTTTCATGTGTTACCTCCACATTGTTTATTTGCAGCCATGAAAAACGGCGCATTAACATTTTAAATACGAACTTTGAATTTTTGCTGTTTTTTCGTTGGCGGTCGTGTTTATTTCCTTTGCTGCCCCGATTCTTCGGTTGCTGAATATCGGCTTGAATCTGTCGTTGTCTGCAATCATTTTAACTTGCGTTAGTGATAAGCTTATTGTCGGTACTGCTGCATTGCCGCGCCCTGTGTTAAGCACACACTGACTTTTCTTTGAGGTTCAAAAGGATGCTGCACATAGCTGCCGTATGTATGATAATCATACATTCGCTTTAGTTGAAAACCATATGCGGAGAACGCCGCCGTGAGCGGATTTTGCATCAAATACGAGTGTAGTCAACAGAAAAATCGTTCTCCGTACGTCATTATTGTACACAATTGTGACAATGTTTGTCAACACCGCAAATGCATAAATTTTCATCAGACAAAAAATATATTTCATGTATCGGCACAGCTTTAATGAAGCTTGGACTCGCTTATCTTAAACACCTACAAAAAAGATATTGCACAGGTACGACGTGCAATACTATATACTGCAACCCGGAGCTTATGTTACGCATCCGCGAATACATTGAAAGCTGCTTTGAGCGTTGTTCCTCTCCCCAACCGTTCGGGAGGTTGACGGAGCAATGGGGATAGCGGTTTCCTCCGTACGCCGACACCCCCGGTCTGGCAGTTGCCGGTCACATCGGGACGTGGCACACCATTGACCAGCATGAAGTCGGCGGTCACAGCTTTTATCTGATGGAGCATGACACCTACGGCGATGAAGCTGCTTGCATCATCGTCGATGAGCGCGGCAAGCTCGTCCTTGATGATGTCTACAACGGCTTTGACGATGACACGCTCC
>OGQP01002207.1_pt1 | contig 10545 bp, 8 predicted proteins | sample 1553251 | NCBI WGS metagenome assembly OGQP01 (sample SAMEA2580016, study PRJEB22360) | human gut metagenome | biome: human gut; feature: human-associated habitat; material: faeces | place: Denmark | collected 2008/2010 | reverse complement strand
CCGGCAATAATTGTACATGGTTTATAAGTAGAACCTGGAGCAATAAATGACTGTGTAGCCCTGTTAAGCAGTGGACTGGCATTATCAGTGACAAGTGAACTGTAATACTTTGCATCTACTGTTCCTGACAACTTGTTATTATCATAACTTGGATATGAAACAAGTGCCAGAATATCGCCATTATTAGGATTAGTAACAACTGCTGAGCCAGAGCATGGTTTAAGTGCAAGCTGTCCAACAGTAATAATCTTATTAGAGATAACATATGACATAAACTCATATGCTCCCATGCTTCCAGATGAAAGAGACTGATAACGTGAATCATCTGCATTCATATCAAGAACGCCCTGTTCATAAAGAAGCATACACACCTGTCTTCCTGAAATACTTCCGGCATTAATCATATATTTGTACATTTTCTTAAAAAATGCTGTATCAGAATCAAGTGCTGAAATAATATAATCAACAAGTGCATCATATGACTCCTGAAGACTTGTATACTTCTCTGATGTAAGCGATGACATATCTATCCAGTTCTTAGATATACCATACGTCAAAAGCTGTGAGAGACTTGTCGAATCCCCGTATACCCAGTCATAATAAACACTGTCGCTTGTATCAACATTAGCCAGACTGAATATATTCTCACTTCTTAAAAGGTCATATATATACCAGATATACAACTGCTGTTCCTCTGAAAGTTTTCCATAAGCAGTGTTACCAGATTTAAGCTCACTATCCAACCATGATAAAGTCTGTGCCTTTTTTGTCTCAAACTGACTGTAAATCTCAGCTTCATTAGGTGTATTCTGTTCTTCAATTTCTTTTAATGAAACCAGATTATTATCAATAAGTGCAAAATATACTTCCTGTGCTGTTATATATATAGTATCAACATCACCAGAACCATTATAAGTTATCTTATTGCTTCCAGGTGTGAAATATTTCATGAATATATCGGTTATCTCATCTTCTATTGCATTATATATTGATTTCTGAAGGTTAATATCTATTGTAAGATATACATCATGTCCAGCCTGTGGATCTTCCTGATCAAGCACCTCTGTAACTCTTCCTACAGTATCAACATATACTGATTTCTCACCCTTTACTCCGGATAACTCATTCTCCATGCTCTTTTCAATTCCTGATTTACCAACAACATCATTACTTTCATATCCATCGCCAAGCTCCTCTAATTCTGAATTAGAGACTGTTCCAGTATATCCAAGTATTTGTGAGCAATATACACTATCAACATATCTTCTTATATACTGCTCTTCCACAGTAACGCCAACAAGACCATCACTGTTTTCCAGTATAGCTGCAACAGTTTCATCCGATACTTCATTTGCAATAATAAATGTAAGATATCTGTTATACGAATTGGCAGCCATATATCTTCTTAGATTAACAATCATAAGAGAATGTTCTATTCCAAATTCATCATAATTAACCTCATAAGTCTTGCAAAGGTACTTGAACATATTCTCTGCTGATGTAGCCTTCTGTTCGTCAGAAAGTGCTGCTATCGACTCAGTTCCATAAGAATCTCTTAAAAATCTTAAAAGCGATGTACCCTCAACATTATATGAGAACTGTCCATTATTATAGATAATAGGAAAATCATTAGAATATGTATCTCCATGATTTTCTATAATATCTAATGTCTTGTTAATAGAATTATTAATAGTTGCATTCTTAGTTGCATTATCTGAATATCTTCCAGAGTCGCTTATCTTGACTGCATATGACAAATCATTATATGCAAGAAGTACACCATTACGGTCATATATACGACCTCTTGCAGCCGCAACACTCATATCTTTCTGTATAGAACTTGATAAGTCTTCGACATATGAATCTCCATTTATTATCTGAAGAACAAACAATCTGTGAACAAGAACAGAAATCAGAACAATAAATATAAGAATCATAGGAAAAATTCTGGATTTAAGAAGACTTATAATGTACTCAAACACTTCTTTCATCAATCTTACCCTTCTTCTTTCTCTCTTTTCCTTGCTCCGTTATAACACAAAAATAATGTATCGGATGATATATCAGTAATGAAACAAGAGATGTATAAACAACCTCCGGCAGTATAAAACGTGACATAAAAAATCCAACATTAAGTCTGTTCTGAAGCAGAAAATTACCAATATATGATATGAATCCATATCCAAAATCAGCTGTAATCACAAGTGCAAGAGGGATAAGAACTTCCCTTACCTCGTACTTCTGATAAAAAAATCCCGAAAAATATCCTATGTAAATAAAAATAAGTGCTGTAAATCCGAACAAACCGGATAGAACAAATCATACATAATTCCAGCAAAAAATCCTGCAAACATTCCATCATTCTTACCACAGAAGAAGCCAAAAAATACAGGCATAATAATAAGCCAGTTTGGTGAAATATTAGCAATTGATATTACTCTTGCTGCAGAAACCTGCATGATATAGAAAAACAATATAATAATTAATTCTGTTATCTTTCTTTTCATAATAAATTGTCCTAAACACTTATTCTTTAAGCTGTGTTATAACCAGAACCTCCTGTAAATTATTAAAATTCACAGCAGGAACAATATATCCTGACTGGGTAAGATTATTAGAATCCAGCTTAACATCCTTAATATACCCAATCAGAATTCCTTGCAGATACCTATCACTAATATTAGAAGTAACTACTTTATCGCCATTTCTGACAACAACATCACTTTTAAAATGTGAAACGCGTATCATGCCTGTATCCATCAGTTCAACATCTCCCTGAACAATACATGTTTCATTAGTATCTATAAGCATTCCACTTACATTGCTGTTATTCTCTGTAATTGTCTTAACAATAGAATAATTACTTCCTGTTTCAGAAATAATTCCTACCAGCCCTCCGCTGGCAATAACATTCATATTAACTTTAAGACCATCGTCAGTTCCTTTGTCAATCTTGAATGACGAATGCCAGTTATCTGTAGTAACTTCAATAACTCTGGCTCCAACTTTCGAATAACCTGCATACTGCTGGTCTAGCTCATATAAATCACGAAGTCTGTTAAGTTCATAAGAATCCTGTTTTAACTGATTATTCTCTTCTGTAAGATCATCAACCTGACTCTGAAGCTTCTTATTCTCATCAAGAACAACTGATATCTCCTGAAGTGTCTGGTATTTATCATAAACCCAGAATCCAATATTGTTCATACCCTTCTGTACCGGAACTACAACCATTGAAACGCACTTTTTAAGAGGCTTGGTAAGCGTATCTGTAAAAAAGCTCGTACCAATAAAGAAACAGCACAAAACCGTAAGTGCAATGAGAATATTCTTCGAAGTCATAAGTGAAGAAATATTCTTTCTCATCTTAAAACCTGCCCTTTAATCAAAATTTTTCTCTGTAGGAGTATATGCAACCTTAGCAAATTCCGGATTAGATACAACTCCCATAAGACCTCTTACAACACTCTCTGCAGGATGTTCAACAATATTGACATTAAGATTAGTTTCATCTTTGATAAACTTTTCAAGATTGTTAATCTGTGCAGTTCCTCCTGTAAAATAAACACCATCCTTGATTATGTCAGCTGCAAGTTCCGGTGGTGTTCTCTCAAGTATAACCTTAATAGCATCCATAATAGAATGTAATGAATCAATTATAGCCTGATATACAACATCGGAAGAAATATCAACACTTACAGGAAGACCTGATAAAACATTTCTTCCAAAGCCAGGTGCAAATGTTTCTGAAACAGGAACAGCACTTCCTAACTGCTTCTTTAAATTTTCAGCAGTTTTACTTCCTATAACAAGATTATAAGCCTTTCTTACATTACTTATAATACAGTCATCAAGCTTATTACCACCAATCTTAACAGCCTTGCTTATAACGATTCCGCCTAAAGAAAGAACTGAAATCTCAGTTGTCTCTGCTCCGATATTAACAATCATAATACCCTTTGACTTAGTTACATCAAGGCCTGCACCTATAGCGTCTGCAACAGGTTTATCAACTACATAAACATTCTTTGCCTTTACTTTTGAATCAACAACTAATTCATAAAAAGCTCTCTTCTCTACTTCTGTTACATCTGTTGGTACAGCAATATAGAAATCTGATCCGGTAATCTTTTTTCCTTCATTAATCTTATTAAAGAAGTTAAAAAGAAGTGTCTGCATATTCTCAATATCAGCTATCACACCAAACTTAACCGGGAAAGAAACCTCAATATGCTCTGGAGCTTTCTCATACATTTCATATGCTTCATCTCCAAAAGCTAAAATCTCTGTTTTATTAGCTATAGCTATAATATTCTTTTCATTAAGTATCTTATCCTTATCACTGCAGCACATTTTAAAATTACTTGTGCCTATATCAATTCCGTATGCATTACCCATGTCTTAATTCCTTTCTTAATTGTTAATTAATGTATTGCATTTGTTTAAAACTGAAATAAGAATTATCTCCTATAACAATATGATCTAACAGTTCAACACCAATAATTCTGCCGGCTTCCATAATATTCTTAGTAACCTTCATATCCTCTCTGCTAGGAGATGGATTGCCTGATGGATGATTATGCAGGATAACTATCGAAGCTGCCCTGCTGTCAAGTGCCTCCTTAAATATTTCCCTTACAGAAACCATTGAACCAGTAGAAGTTCCAACAGACATCACCTTATCTCTAATAAGGCGGCACCTGTTATCAAGCATTACAAGAACCAGATGTTCTCTCTTTAGATGTCTCATATCTTCCATATAATATTCTGCAATAGTTTCAGCATTCGAAAAGTCAAGTCTTTCTCTAGCCTTCTGCTTTGCAATTCTTCTTGAAAGTTCAAGAATGCAGCATATCTGGACAGCCTTTGCCTTTCCTATACCCTTAATCTGCATAAGTTCTGAAACGGACATACCATAAAGACCGTTAAGATTGCCGGCATTCTCCAGTAACTTTTCTGCAAGCTGGATAGAACTTAAACCATTGGTTCCTGTTCTTATAATCGCTGCCAGAAGTTCAGCATTATCAAGTGATGATGCACCATACTCAAGACATTTTTCGTAAGGAAGCAGTTTTTCTTCCTCCACACCTGTTATTATATTCTCATAGACCATAAATTAAACAGCAGTCAGATTAAATAAATCTGTAAATAATAATTGCGAGTATAACTCCTATTATACTGGCAATAGTAATCTTAATCTGGAGTGCAAATGTTATTACAAGTACTCCCAGATTTAATACCAGCGGATTGTCAAGCCCGAAACTCTGTCCATAAGACAGCCAGCTAAGTGCATGCACACTGGCAGTAAGTTCTGCAATAAGACCGCCAAGCACAATGCCTATCAGAATGAATAGCCATAAAAGCCAGCCGTTCTTATATTTAGAAATATTACTCATAGATTTTCATCCTTTAACCATAAATTGGAGTACGGAAAAATCCATACTCCAACATATTATAACACAAATATTAATTCAATCAAAGCTTTATAAGGTCTTTTTCAAACATTTTCTGAACACTCATCATAATTCCAAGTTTGGCATGATACCATGTAAGTCCCCCCTGGAAGAATACCGAATAAGGTTCTTTTAACGGACCATCAGCAGAAAGCTCTATTGATGAGCCTTGAACGAAGGCTCCGGCAGCCATTATAACGTCTGAATCGTATCCTGGCATCGGCCATGGTTCTGGTGTAACGAAGCTGTCAACAGGTGCTGCAGCCTGAATTCCTTTACAGAAAGCAAGAAGCCCGTCTGCACTTCCAAGTTCAACTGCCTGAATAATATCATATCTTGGCTCACTTCCATCAGGTCTTACTACAAAACCTGCCTTTTCGTATACATTTGCAGCAAATATAGCACCTTTAAGCGCACCTGCAACAACTACAGGCGATAAGAAAAGTCCCTGATAAAAGCTCTGGTTTACACCGAGTGTTGCACCGACTTCTTTTCCAAGCCCCGGCGAAGATAATCTGTAAGCTGCCTGTTCAACACATTCTTTCTTTCCTGCGATATAGCCGCCGCATGGAGCAAGTCCGCCACCAGGATTCTTTATAAGTGAACCGACTATCATATCAGCGCCAACCTCTGAAGGCTCAATTCTTTCAACAAATTCACCGTAGCAGTTATCAACCATGCATATAACATCTGGCTTGATACTTTTGATAAAACTTATAAGCTCGCCAATTCTTTCAACTGAAAGTGTTGGTCTTGAAGCATATCCCTTGGAACGCTGGATTGTTACAAGCTTTGTTCTTTCATTGATTGCATTCTTAATACCCTCATAATCAAAACCACCATCTGGCAGCAGGTCAACCTGTGCGTATGTAATTCCATATTCTGCAAGGCTTCCCTTAGAAGGTCTGATACCGATAATCTCATCCATTGTATCATACGGCTTCCCAACCGGTGATAAAAGCTCATCACCTGGTCTTAAGTTAGATGATAAAGCTACATTTAACGCATGAGTTCCGCAGATAATCTGTGGTCTTACAAGTGCATCCTCTGTCTTAAATATATCTGAATATATTTTCTCAAGAGTATCTCTACCGTCATCATTATAACCATAACCTGTTGTTCCTGATAAATGCATTTCGGCAACCTTTTCATCCTGCATCGCCTTTATAACCTTCATCTGGTTATATTCTGCATTCTTATCTATCTCTTCAAATCTGTCATGAAGCGACTTAATTATATTGTCGCAATAATCATACACCTCATCACAGATTCCCATATTTTTATACATTTCTCTCATAATTAAATAATTTCCTTTTCTTTTAGTTGTTCAAGCATATACGAAAGTGCATCTTCTCTTCGTATCTGGGAAAAATCCACCCATGTAACTGATGGTTCTCTTCTAAACCATGTAAGCTGTCTTTTTGCAAAATGTCTTGTATCCTGCTTAATCATCTCTCTAAGACCTGCCTCGTCACATCTGCCCTCAAGATAATCGAACACCTCTTTATATCCGATTCCCTGCATGGCAACATCGTCCTTTACAAGCCCCATGTCCGACAAATGTTTTACCTCATCAAGCAGTCCGTTGTCAAACATTATATCAACACGCCTGTTTATTCTGTCGTATAAAATTTCTCTTTTATCATTAAGAACAAAATAACAAAAATTATAAGGCGACTCTTTAGCTCTCTGCTCATTATTATGCTCTGATATCTTTCTGCCTGTCGTCTTATAAAATTCAAGTGCACGAATAACTCTTTTGACATTATTAGCATGAATTGCCTCTGCAGATTCAGGGTCAGCTTCCTTTAACATATCATGAAGCACCTCTGCACCCTTAGTATCAGCAATCCCCTGAAGATAATCTCTATATTCATAGTCACTTTCATCATCTTCAAATGTAGAATCATATAAAAGTGCCTGTATATAAAATCCGGTTCCGCCAACAACTACAGGAATATGACCGTTCTCACGGATTTTTTGTATTGCATTTGTTGCCATAGACTTAAATCTTGCCACATCAAAGCCCTCTGAAGGCTCAATCTCATCAACAAGATAATGCTTAACCCCCTGCATCTCTTCTTTTGTTATCTTGGCAGTTCCGATATCCATATATTTGTACACCTGCATGGAATCGGCACTTATTATCTCGCCGTTTACCGCCTTTGCAAGTGCAATGGAAAGTTCTGTCTTTCCAACCGCTGTCGGACCTGTAAGTATTATTAAAGGTTCTTTTTTCATATCAGCCTCTATACTATTCGTTTGAATTTCTTTTCTATCTCATATCTGCTCATCATAATAAGCGTTGGTCTGCCGTGTGGGCAATTATATGGATTTTCTGCCTTCATAAGCTCGTCCATCAGTTCAAATGCTTCATTAAATGACAGTCTGTTATTGCCCTTTACAGCCGCTTTACATGACATGCTTGCAACCTTTTCAGTAATAATATCAGGATCTTTGCCGGCACTTTCTTCAGAAAGTCCATCCAGAACATCAATAAGGAGCTGTTTGTAATCCATCTTAGGAAGTCCTGCTGGAATTCCTGTAACCTTATATTCATTGCCGCCAAACTCTTCAATCTCATACCCTAATCTTTTAAATATATCCTGATTAGTCTTGTATATTTCTTCCTCATGCATATTAAGCGACAATACAATCGGTGGAAGAATCATCTGAGTTCCAATCGTCTTATTATGAAGCTTGTTCATCGTTCTTTCATAAAGCACTTTCTCATGCGCCGCATGCTGATCCATCATATAGAATTTATCTTCAAATTCAATAAGCCAGTAAGTATCAAACAGCTGCCCTATGATTCTGTATTTGTTACGGCTGTTCTCATCAAGAAGCTTATTCTCAAAAAGATTCATCTGCTTTGGTGGTTCAGATTTTGTCACAGCTTCATATCTTACTTTATCTTCTTTAACCATCTGCAGAGAACCCTTAATTTCAAATGGCTCCGGAAGTCTTTTGGGCTTAATTTCTGCTTTTGCAGACTCTGCAGATTTTGTCTCTGTCTTACATGGCATACTATCCGGAATATTCTTCTCTGGCAGCTTAACATCCGGCATAACATTTCTTACAACAGGCGCTTCCTGCATTTTAACTGCAACAGGGTCAGGCACAGAAACTTCTGCTATAAGCTCCTTTGAATTAAGGGCTTTTAAACATGTATCATACACAAAATTATATATATATTCATTGTTCGAGAATCGCAGTTCCATCTTGGTTGGATGTACATTTACATCAATAATTGCAGGATTAATCTTAAAATGTATCGCACTGAACGGATAATTATGTGGCATTATAAAACCCTTATAGGCATCCTCTATAGCCTTAGTTATAATACTGCTCTTAATATATCTGCCATTGATATAATAATTCTCATATGTCCTGTTTCCGCGGACAACCATAGGCTTGCCAATAAATCCGGAAGCCTCAATATCCTGCGACCTGCCGCTGATTTCATACAGATTATTAGTTATATCCCGGCCATACACATTATATATTATATCCTTAAGATTCATATTACCCGATGTATGCAGCTTATTCTGGTTATTACTTATGAACCTGAACGAAATATCAGGATGCGAAAGTGCCAGATATTCCACAAGTGAACCAATATATCCTCCCTCGGTAGTCGCTGTCTTTAAGAACTTTCTTCTAACAGGAGTATTATAGAAAAGATTTCTTACAATAAATGTAGTTCCCTCCGGAGCACCTATTTCTGCCACTTCACCAGGTACTCCGCCATCAATAGTATAACGCACACCACTCAGACTGTCAGCAGTCTTGGTAATAAGTTCAACCTGTGATACAGCAGCTATACTCGCTAGTGCCTCACCTCTGAAGCCCAGAGACGAAACTGCCATAAGATCTTCAATTGATTTAATTTTACTTGTAGCATGTCTTTTAAATGCTATCTCAATCTCATTCTTGTTGATACCACTCCCATTATCAGTAACCCTTATAAATGAAATTCCACCTTCCTTTATCTCAACTGTAATCGCAGTTGCTCCGGCATCTATAGCATTTTCAACAAGCTCCTTAACTACAGAAGAAGGTCTTTCGACGACCTCTCCTGCAGCAATCTTATTAATCGTATTCTGGTCTAAAAGTGTTATTGGCATACATTTCTCCTATTCTGCTTATCTTACCAGCGGTTCTTAGCTTTTCCCTGCAGCTTATAAAGTGTATTCAGCGCATCAATAGGTGTCATATTGCTTATATCAAGATTCATTATATCAGTTACTATATCATCATCCTTAACAGTATCAAAAAGCGACATCTGCTTGACTTCAAGGTCATTAACCTTTCTGTACTTGTCATTCATCTTGTCAAGCTTCTTGGAATACTGTGCAATGTCCTTAGCTTTCTGTGATATATCAGCATCACTTAAGTCAACAACAAGCTCCTTCGCCCTGTTAAGAACCACATCAGGAACTCCTGCAAGCTTGGCAACCTGAATACCATAGCTCTTGTCAGCACCACCCTTTACTATCTTTCTTAAAAAGACGATATCATCACCGTTCTCCTTGACAGCAATACAGTAATTATTAACTCCGTCAAGCGTTCCCTCTAACTCGGTAAGTTCATGGTAATGTGTTGCAAAAAGCGTCTTGGCTCCAAGATATTTAGTATTGGCAATATATTCAACAACAGCCCAAGCAATGCTCAGTCCATCAAATGTGCTTGTTCCTCTTCCGATTTCATCAAGAATTATAAGGCTCTTAGGAGTTGCATTTCTCAAAATATTGGCAACCTCTGTCATCTCAACCATGAAAGTAGACTGTCCGGAAGCTAAGTCATCAGATGCTCCGACTCGTGTAAATATACGGTCTACAATACATATATTGGCTGAATCAGCAGGCACGAAAGAACCTGTCTGTGCCATAAGCACAATAAGTGCAGTCTGTCTCATATATGTAGATTTACCAGCCATATTAGGACCTGTGATAATCGAAATCCTGTTCATGCCATTGTCAAGATAAGTATCATTAGCAATGAACATATCGTTGGAAATCATCTTCTCAACTACAGGGTGTCTACCATTCTTAATATCTATAATACCCTTTTCATTAATCTTAGGTCTTAC
>OGQP01002203.1_pt1 | contig 10559 bp, 5 predicted proteins | sample 1553251 | NCBI WGS metagenome assembly OGQP01 (sample SAMEA2580016, study PRJEB22360) | human gut metagenome | biome: human gut; feature: human-associated habitat; material: faeces | place: Denmark | collected 2008/2010 | reverse complement strand
CTATTATTCCCGCAATAAGTGCAAGTATGCTGTCCTTTGAATCTGTAACAAGATTAAGGTGCAGATTGAAGCTTTGTAAAAACCAGACAATTACAGTTGCAACAAATATAACTGTAAATGCTCTCTGCAAGAAATCCCTGGCCTTTTCCCATAATAACTGCAAAACATTTTTCATGCCTGGAAGTCTGTAATTAGGAAGCTCCATAACAAAAGGAACAGCTTCGCCCTTGAATAATGTTCCTTTATAAAGCAATGCCACAAGAATTCCCATAATAATTCCAAAGAAATATAATGCACCCATTATAAATGCACCCTTTCCCGGGAAAAATGCACTTACAAAGAATGAATATATTGGCAGCTTGGCTGAACAGCTCATAAATGGGGTAAGAAGAATTGTCATCTTCCTGTCTCTCTCACTTGGGAGTGTTCTTGTTGCCATAACTGCAGGAACAGTACATCCAAATCCAATCAGCATAGGAACGATGCTTCTTCCTGACAGACCAATCTTTCTTAACAGCTTATCCATAAAAAATGCAACTCTTGCAATATAACCACTGTCCTCCATAAGTGATAAGAAGAAAAACAGTGTAACAATAATCGGCAGGAATGAAAGCACTGAGCCGACACCTGCAAATATTCCATCTATTACAAGACTGTGAATAACCTTATTCACGCCTGCCGCTGCAAGTGCATTGTCAACAACGCCAGTAAGTGCATCAACACCCATCTGCAGAACATTCTGTAAAAATGCACCAATCACATTGAATGTAAGAAAGAATATTGCAAGCATAATTGCTACAAAGCAAGGTATTGCCGTATATTTCCCAGTAAGAATCTTATCAATCTTCTGGCTTCGTATTCTTTCTTTACTTGCCTTAGGCTTAACAACATTAGCTTCACATATCTTCTCTATAAATGTAAATCTCATGTCCGCGATTGCCGCACTTCTGTCAAGACCTCTCTCATTCTCCAACTGAAGTACAATATGCTCAAGCATTTCTTTTTCATTCTCATCAAGCTGCAACAGTTTTAATATAAGAGGGTCACCCTCAATAATCTTACTTGCTGCAAATCTTACTGGAATATCAGCTCTCTTTGCATGATCCTCTATAAGATGAATTACTGCATGTATACATCTGTGTACTGCTCCTCCGAAATCATTCTCATCACAGTAATCAGTTCTTTCCGGCTTTTCCTGATATTCTGCAATATGAAGTGCATGCCTTATAAGCTCATCAACGCCTTCATTCTTGGCAGCAGATATAGGAATAACCGGGATTCCAAGCATATTTTCCATGCCATTAATATCAATAGAACCTGAATTGCCTACTACCTCGTCCATCATATTAAGTGCAAGAACCATAGGCACATCCATCTCTAAAAGCTGCATTGTAAGATACATATTTCTCTCAATATTAGTTGCATCAACAATATTAATAATCGCCTTTGGCTTCTCATTAAGCACAAAATTTCTCGAAACAATCTCCTCACTGCTGTACGGAGACATAGAATATATTCCCGGTAAATCCGTAACTGATGTATTCTCATGTCCCTTAATCATACCGCTCTTGCAGTCAACCGTAACTCCCGGAAAATTTCCGACATGCTGGTTAGAACCGGTAAGCTGATTAAACAGAGTTGTCTTTCCACAATTCTGGTTACCAACCAGTGCAAATGTAAGCTTTGTTCCTTCAGGAAGCTTTTCCCCATCTCCCTTAGCATGGTATTTACCAGTTTCACCAAGTCCCGGATGGTCAGACTTATATATTCGGTCTGGTCTTTCGTGTTTTCTTGTACGCTCATCTATAGGATCAATAGTAATCTCTCCTGCATCGGCAACTCGAAGTGTAAGTTCATAGCCATGTATCTGTAATTCCATTGGATCACCCATAGGTGCGAGTTTTACAAGCGTAACCTCCGCCCCGGGAATTACGCCCATATCAAGAAAATGCTGTCTTAATGCGCCTTCACCGCCAACTGAGGTAATTCTTGCACATTGTCCAATCTTAAGTTCATTTAACTTCATGTGTGTCTTCCTTTTCTAAATAATCTGCCCAAATCATTATTGATAATTCTTCTCAATAATCATTGTAGCACACATGACAAGTGCAGGACACCCCTTAATTGGCATCCTGCACATTTTTCTTAATATTCTACTTCTCTTCTGCATGGAATAAATCACTTAGTAGTCGCAATCATATCCGCAATCGCCCATCTGCCCTCATATTTCACGAAATAGAATGTCGAATCAATAACATCTTTTCTCGCGCCGCCTGAGGTAAGTGTCATATTCTTTGTAAATGCAATATGACATGAATAACAGTCATCATTATATTCAATATAATTATCAACTGTCACTCCTGTATACGGATTTCCCGACAATGTGTGGTCACTGATAAATGTAATATCCGCACTTGAAGCATAATCTTTCGCAAGATTCCAGTAATAAGAATCCTCAATAAGATACTGCTGCACTGTTGCAAGTCCATGACCTGAACCACTTAAATCATTAGTAAGGAAATTATCCCATATTTTTGCCATATTAAGAGCTTCTTCTTTTCTTTCTGATGGCATATCGGCAGAATTGCCACTTGCAGCTACAGATACATTTCCCTTAGCATCTACATTTGCAGTAACTTCTCTGCCTGATGCATTATATATCTTAATCTCCGGCTTGTTGACAAATCCTGTCAGCTTATATTCTACTGATTTTGGCATTGTAACATATTTAGAAACATTCACAAAATCAGGATTATCTATAACCTTACCAGTCTTGTAATCATCTGACACAGTTATTCCATTAACTGTAAATGTATACCCTTCCGGAATTGATACAGTATAATCGTTAGTCTTTGCTGAAAATACAGGCTCAATTGATTTAACCTTCCAGTCAAACACTGTGAGTATCCCAAGAACAACATGCTGGTCTTTAGCTTCCAGAGTCATTCTGGCAACCTTCTTGTCATCAGCATATATGTCATACATAGGCTCTTCTGTATTATAACTGCCCTCTGATTTCTTATATGTATAGTCAGTTGTACCATCTAATTCGGACATGTACATATTGACAAATGTATCTTTTCCCTCAAATTCACTGCTGGCTGGAAGCTCAATATTATCAGCCAATGTCTTATCAGCAGCCATCTTTGTAAAGTCATTAATGAAATCATTCATTACCTTGTCCGACTGTGAATTCTCATATTTCTTAAGGCATGAACCTGTATATGCAATCATACAGATTGCAAGAATAAGAAGAATCACTGCATATACGGCAAGCCCTGTCCAGTAATTTAATGGTATATTGATTTTGCCTATATTTATAGACTTCTTAGTATTATTTTTCATATCTACACAGTTCTCCTTCCAATTACTTAGGCATTACAACAAATGCTGTTGGCAGCTTCCATGATGAATTCTGATAATAAAATGTTACGCTTGTCATCTCATAGCCACCGTTATATACCATTGTTGAAGAACTTCCGCCATCAAGGTTGGCTGCATTGACTGCTCCATATTCCTGCATGACTGATATCAGGTCTGACGCAGTTGCACCAAGATGTCCTGAAGCACCTCTTCCATCTGTAACTAAAAGAAGTATTGCTCCGTCAGCTCTCTGTCCGATTGCTGTTCTAGGGTTAGCCCCGCTTCCCTGACCTTTTAATACTCTTGCTTCATTGTTAATAATAAGCGGAACAAAATGATTATTAGAATCAGAGCTTTCCTCCTGGAAAGCAACAGCATCCCTGATCCCGGCTTCATTTACATAGCTTTCAAAATCTGCTGCCGACATACCATCTATATCTTTAACAACTAAAAGGTTATCCTTATTAAGTCCAATTAAGTAAAGACCTGAAAGTGCTGAAGGACTGTTATATGTAATCTTACCGTCCTGCACTACAATTCCAAGTGGTGAGCCGCCTCTGTTTCCTGATGAAACATACAGACCTCCGTTAACTCCTGCAACAGCTCCTGCTCCGCTTACAATCTCATGAAGCTCCTTACCGTAATCCCCCCATGGGTATGTAGTTCCGACCTTAACCTGTGACGGATCTTTTATAATCAGCATTTTTCCAAAGAATGACCTTCCTGAAATCTCAACCATTCTTATTCCATTCCCATCAAACTGCTCTACTTCTCCGTTATTGTCAACCGTCTGTGTATCTGTGTCTGACGATATATTAATAAGAGATGTATCAATATCTGAATCCATCGACTCCATCTTATTAGCATTAATTACCTCATTAATCTGTGCATCTGTACAGAACCACGAAGCAAGAAACTTCATCTGACCTGATTCAAGAACTGTTGATATAAAAAGATTTCTGGCTGCAGGTGCTGAATCGCTGCATATTCTCTTAATCATAATGAATAAAGTTCCCACCAGCATTACTATAGTAACAAGTACCACCAGTAATACTCTGCCTATAATTCTGGCAATTTTCTTTCCCATAATTTTCTCCCTATTCTATGTTATATATTATTCCAGTCTCATTGCCTTAGATATCACTGAACCTGAAATACTGAAAATATTAATTATTATATCACTAATATGGCGGTGTTTGCCATATATAATTTGAAATACTCATCGCTGCCACTTTTTCTTATCTATTCTCATCGCTGTCCGCACGGACAGCTCATATGCCAGAACTGCGTTCTGGCATTGTCGCGACGCTCCTCGAATATACAAGAAGAAGTCCCAGCCCATGCAAACATGGCTGTCACTTCTTCTTGTACATTCTCATCGCTGTCCGCGCAAAAAAAGAGCGACGGCAAATTAACTCTGCCATCGCTCTTTTTAAAAAAATATGAGGGAGAAAAAATGTTTTCTTTACTCCATCATAATACAACATACTTTGTGATATGTTAATATATATTGTATAAAGCATTTATAAAAAAAATATAAACTGGCATTCATCTTATTCCGGTCGTCCAAGATAAAATCCCTGCACTAAATCAATACCATTATCCCTTAAGAATTCATACTCTTCTCTTGATTCAATACCCTCAGCAAGCACTTTGATGCCTCTTTTATGGAAGCTGTCTCTATAATAATAGTAATACTCCTGCTTATCAACATCATTCTCAATATCTGTTATCAGACTTCTGTCCAGCTTTACAATATGCGGTGCAAATATATCCACTGCCATCATATTATTATTGCCTGTTCCAAAATCATCAAGTGCAATATTGAATCTGCTTCTGTTAATTGAATTCTTCTTAGACTGCCATTTGTCAATGTCCAGTGCTGTGTATTCCAGAATCTCTATTATCCCCTTATCTCCCAGAACATCGGCATAGAATTCATCAAAAACAGCCTGCTCCTCTGCAGTAAATGATTCCGCAGGAAATGAATTAATTGCTATATATGAATGGTATCCTCGCTTTGCATAACACTGTACTGCTCCAAATATAGTTGCTACCTCAAGTGTATGCAAATCATTCTTTATCCTGAACTCTTCAATTAAATCCATGACCCCAATATTCTTAGGTCTCATTAAAGCCTCATATGCATATATATCCCTGCCATTCGGATAAAATATAGGTTGAAATGCATAACTTATTTCCAGCTTTGCAAGCTTGTCTTTAATCTCTTCATCAAGCGGAAAAATGCTGTAGTCTACCATACTTTTGTCAATATCCTCTCACATTATTTACAAATCACATAAACAGATTTTACCGCTTTATTACATTCTTTGCAACTGTTATATTCATTCACAATCAATCATAAATAATCATCATAAAGGTGTAAGTTCTGACATTTTACTGCATGCAATTCTGAAGTTTTCTATCTTCATATCAGAATAGCTGATAACAAAGCTGTGGCTGTATTCATCAGTATTATTATGATAGTACTCAGATAACGCATTTATATGGATGCCTTCTGCCTCAAGTTTTCTTTTTACCTCATTATCAGAAAGTAATGTATTAAGTTCAAGAATAAAATGCAGTCCTGAATCAGCCTCTCTTACTCTTCCAACACATTTGAACGGTTCCTCTTTAAGTACTGAAAGAACAGCCTCTCTCTGTTTCGTATAATACAGTCTCATTCTGTTTAAATGTTTCTCAAAATATCCTTCTTCTATGAATGCAGCAAGTGCATACTGCTCGAAATTAGATACAGTACATGCATAAAAATCAAGTTTTTCCTGATATGTTGCGGCAAGGTGTGGTGGCAGAACCATATAACTGATTCGGATTGTCGGTGTCAGTGTTCTTGAAAATGTATTCATATATATAACCTTTTCACTTATATCTATGCTTTTCATAGTTGGAATTGTCTTCCCTGTCATACGAAATTCTGAATCATAATCATCTTCTATTATATATCTGTCCGGCTTTTCATTAGCCCATGCAAGCAATTCAAAGCGCCGGCTTACCGGCATTGTTATACCTGTCGGATAATGATGTGTAGGACTTATATGAACAATATCTGCCATACATTCTCTTACCGCTTCCGGTTTCATTCCTTCATTATCCATACCGGCATAACAGAATTTCACATTATTACTTGCATATATCCTGGCAATCTTAGAATATCCCGGATCTTCAACACAATACACTTTATCTCTTCCCAAAAGCTGTATAAGAAGACTATACATATATTCCGTTCCGGCACCAATGATTATCTGTCCGGGTGTTACCTGCATATCACGAAATGAAGCCAGATGCATAGCAATTGCTTTTCTTAACTCCCATGTTCCTTCTCCCGGAGATATTTTCATAAGATCATCCTGCCTGTCTGTTATAACACGTCTCATAAGCTTAGCCCATGTTGCAAATGGAAAGCTTCCTGGATCTGTCCTGTTTGATGATAAATCCGATTTATATCCAGTCTTCTTTGCGGTTATTTCGGGAACTTCATATTTTACTGGCTTTATCCTTGCAACACCTGAAATATCCGATACATAATAGCCCTTCTTTGGAACAGAATATATATATCCTTCACTCATAAGCTGTCCATATGAATTTTCTACTGTTATGGTGCTTATTCCAAGATTGACAGCAAGCGTTCTCTTTGAAGGAAGATGCTCTCCCTTAACAAGTCTGCCTTCTATTATATCTTTCTTGATACATTTGTATAAATATTCATATATTGATTCTTTTCCAATGTTTTCAAACGAGTATGTTAACATAATCTGACCTTATTTCTTTCGCAGAAATTCCCCTTTATATTAATGTCAGTTATTATAACATACATTATATTTCGTGACAATCTGTCAACGTGCATATATCAAGTGTAAGTTATCTGATAAATGTATAGTTACAGACTCCATTTAGCAGCTGTAAGCTGTGTGTTTACCATACCTGCGTATATTCCGGATTTTGCCATAAGTTCTGATGGTTTACCGCTTTCTACTACTTTACCATTTTTTAATACTACTATTTTGTCGGCGTCTGCTACTGTTCTCATTCTATGAGCTATTATCATTACTGTCTTATTCTTTATAAGCTGTGATAATGATTCCTGTATCATTGTTTCATTATCAACATCTAAGGAAGCTGTTGCCTCGTCAAGAAGTATTACTGGTGCATCTTTTAAGAACGCTCTTGCTATGGATATTCTCTGTCTTTCACCACCTGAAAGCTCACAGCCATTCTCTCCAATCATTGTGTTCCAGCCGTCTGATAATTTTTCAGCAAATTCATCACAATGTGCAAGTTTTGCTGCTGCGATAACTTCTTCGTCCGTTGCATCCATTTTTCCTATCCTGATGTTCTCGATAACTGTATTATTAAACAGTGTAACATCCTGAAATACTATAGAGTAAAGCGACATTAGTGTCTCTGGGTCAATCATTGATATGTCCATTCCACCAACTGTTATCTTTCCCTTATCAGCGTCCCAGAAACGGGCTGCAAGTCGTGAAACTGTTGTCTTTCCTCCGCCTGACGGACCGATAAGAGCTGTTACCTCCCCCTGCTTTGCAGTAAAAGATACATCATTTAATACAACATCACCTGTATCATATGAGAATCCTACATTAGAAAACTCTATGTCATACCCCTTGTTATCAAGCTTCTCCGAACCTTCCTGCACATCATGTGAAAGTATCTCGTCTAATCTTGCACTCTGTACATCTGATGCGATAATTGCCGCAAGATTCTGTAAAGATACCTGCATTGGATCATATATTCTTGATACAACCATAAGAAACATGAAAAATGTGATAACATCTAACTTTCCACTGGCTAATAATGCTCCGCCTACCAAAGCAACTGTTGCAATACCAAGCTTGAGAATCATCTGTGCACTTCCAACAAACACAGCAGTTCCAAGTTCTGTAGCTACAGCATGCTTCTCAACTGCCTTAATTTTCTCATCAAGTCCCTTCATATACTCTTCCTGAGTATTATATGCCCGAATATCTCTGACACTTTCAAGGCACTCCTGAATACCATCTGCACACGTCATTTTCAGTGCCACCTGCTTTTCGTTAAGCTTTCTCTGAACCTTTCCAGAGCAGCTGACTATAATGAATGATATCGGAAGTACCCACAGTGCTGCTATTGCCATTCTCCAGTCAAAGAAGAATAGTCCTATTGCTACAAATGCTGTAGATATGCACGCTCCGACAAGCTCCGGTATAAAATGTGATGATGCAGTCTCCATCTGTGCGCAGTCAGCCATGATAGTACTTGTAAGGTCAGACAAATCCTTCTTTCCAAAGAATGAAAGCGGAATTTTCCTTAATTTCTCAGCAAGTGTAATCCGTCTTACACCACTCTCTACATATGTTGATAAAAATGTTGCATTATATTGTATATAAGTTGTAATTGCGATCAGGGCAAGTGTCACAATAACTCCGGCAATATAGAATCCGCCTCTTCCTGCCAGATTTCCTTCCGTATAATCTTTAACAAGAAAATACAATAAAGACACAGGTATCATCAGTATCAAATCAGATATTGTAACTGATATGAATGCCTTAATCATATCCTGAGCGCCCTGACTTGAAAGGGCATATTTATGCATAAGCTTTTCTTTCATATTACACACCCACTTTCCAGTTTACTGATTTATTATATTCCTCCCACATATGTGCATACAATCCGCCTGACTCTGCCAGTTCATTATGCTTTCCACTCTGGTTAATCTGACCATTCTTTAATACATATACACGGTCAACACCAGTAACTGACGACAATCTGTGGGCAATCATAATAACTGTCTTTCCCTGTGAAAGCCTTTCAAATGCTGCCTGAACCTTTGCCTCGTTATCAGGGTCAGCAAATGCAGTTGCTTCATCAAGTATAAGCATAGGAGAATTCTTTAACATTGCCCTTGCAATAGCAATTCTCTGGGCTTCGCCGCCTGACAGGTAAGTTCCTTTAGAACCGATTACAGTGTCTATTCCGTCCGGAAGCTTCTCGATAATATCATCGCACTGTGCATTCTTTAACGCTTCCATAACCTCCTGTCTTGTAGCATTTTTATTACCCATACGGACATTATCCAGTATAGACATCTTAAGCAGGTGGCTGTCCTGAAATACGAAAGATACTGTATCCATAAGCTCTTTCTCATCAATGTTCTTAACATTTACACCGCCGATTAATATATTGCCCTCTGTGACATCTGCAAATCTTGCGATAAGCCTTGCAAGCGTTGTCTTTCCACCACCGGAAGGTCCGACAAATGCGACCTGCTCACCCGCATTTATCTTAAGACTGACATCATGCAGTGCATCATTTACCGCACCCGGATATCTGAATGAAACATTTTCAAATGTGATAGATGTATCTGCAGGGTGCTTCTTATCAGCGGTCTGCTCTAACGGCTTTCTTTCTATAATACTGTTAATTCGCGAAAGTGCGTCCTCAACAACCATTGTATTCTCGCCTGCATACATCATCTTTGTAAGTGTGACTGTAATAATAGGCGTAATAATTATATAAAACATCAGATTCAGTAAAAATGTGTTGTTTACCGTGCCGCTCTTAACTCCGCCGAAAAGGAATGTTCCCGCAATAAGTATTGCAAATACTGCATTAATGGCTGCAGTATAACCCATCATCGGGATTCTTAAATCCTTTGTGTAAGATACAGTCCACTTCTCATATTTCTTGATAGAATCCCTGAATCTCTTGAACGAAAATACTGACTGTCCAAATGTCTTGACAACAGGAATTCCTCTCACATACTCAACCGCCTCGCTCGACATTTCCTCCAATGCATTCTGGTACTCTGCCATTTTCTTTTTCATGTTGTCGCCCATCATGCAGCTCATTACTACAAATGCGATTACAACCGGAATAAGGCACAGAAGTCCAAGTCGCCAGTCAAACACTAAAAGAAGAAGCACAAGCCCGACTGGTGTGGCTGTTGCAACACATTTGTCAGGAAGCTGGTGTGCAATATAGGTTTCTGTCGCAGCGCTTGATTCATTGACAATCTTTCTTACCTTACCGCTTCCCTCTTCGTCCATGAATCCAAGCTGAAGTGTAAGTATATGTCTCATAAGCTTAGAGCGCATATTGGCCTGAATCCTGAATGCTGACAGATGCGAACACATCAATGCACCTATGTAAATAAGCATTGCTCCTATTGCAAATGCAAC
>OGQP01002197.1_pt1 | contig 10572 bp, 5 predicted proteins | sample 1553251 | NCBI WGS metagenome assembly OGQP01 (sample SAMEA2580016, study PRJEB22360) | human gut metagenome | biome: human gut; feature: human-associated habitat; material: faeces | place: Denmark | collected 2008/2010 | reverse complement strand
CCTCGTCGGCTATCCGAAGCTGACGGACCGGCTTTCCACCGCGGCCAAGGCCAAGCGGGTCAATGAGCACACCAATCCCGCCCATAAATGGGTGGCGCTGGCCATCGTGCTGGCGGGCCTGATCGCCGGACTCTATCCGGCCTGGTACATTACTTCCTTTCCGCCGGCCCTGGTACTGAAAGGTTCTTTCGGGCTTTCGCCAAAAGGGAAACGATTGCGAACCGTTTTGATTTCCATCCAGTTCATCGTATCGATCGTCCTGATTATCTCACTGCTGTTCGTCAAGATACAAACCCGTTACATGCAAACCACCCCGCTGGGATTCGACAAAGACAACATCGCCATCACGGAAATCAGCCCCGATATTTACCGCAACCACCGCGAGGCACTGACCGACAGGCTCGAATCGTTCCCGGGCATTACCCATGTCAGTTACGCAAACAAAAAGTTGTGCAATTCGGACGATTACGGTGTTCAAGGCATTATGGATCAAGGGATAAACATCCATTTCGGCATTATGGCCGTCTCCCATAACTTCCTGACGACGATGAGCATCCCGATCATCGACGGCCGGAATTTCACCGATGTCGACGCCCGCAAGCAGGATGCGGCCACCCTGATCTGCAATCAAAAAATGGTCCTGGGGAATCCCCAACTTATCCCCGGGAAGCGCCTTGCAGACGGATTTGTCGCGGACATCGTAGGAACCTCTGCCGACATGCATTTCACCTCGCTGAGGAAACCGGTCGATCCGTTTGCCCTGATGCTGGTCTCAACAAAAAGTTCCCAGGTATTGAATTTCTGTTATGTGAAAATCAAAGCCGGCACCGACCTTAAGGCTGCGGTCGGACACATCAACCAGTCGATCCACGCCATCGACCCGGCCTACCCGGTGAACGTGGAGTTCTTCGACAATGTGTTGAATGCACTGTACCAGGGTGAAATCAAACTGAACCGGCAAATTACCCTATTCAGCCTGCTGGCGATTCTCATTTCGATGATCGGCGTTTTCGGGCTCGTCATCTTCGACACGCAATCCCGCCGCAAGGAGATCGGGATCCGCAAGGTATTCGGCGCGACAGTCGGAGAAATCCTCACGATGTTCAACAGGACTTATCTCTACATTGTTGCCGTCTGCTTCGTAATCGCCGTACCGGTAGCGTGGTACGAAATAAAACTCTGGCTGCAAAATTTCGCCTACCAAACCCCCATCCGCATCTGGGTTTTTGCCGTAGCGCTGCTGGCCGTACTGGCTGTCACGATCCTCACCGTCACGCTGCAAAGTTACCGTGCCGCCACTGAAAACCCGGCCAATTCGATCAAAACAGAATAACAAACCCTAAACGACCGTAACATGATCGCACTGAAAAACTTCCTGCACACGCTGCGCCGTTACAAAGCGGCCACACTGCTGAACATTTTGGGGTTGGCAGTGGCCTTCGCAGCCTTCTACATCCTAATGGTACAGGTGCGCTTCGACCTGAATTTCGACCGAAGTTATCCCAAAGCGGAGTGCATTTACCAGATCGCATTACCTCAGTTCTATGAAGAGGGAAAGGGATACTCGTCTTTCATTCCCCGTCCGGACGGGGAAAAGGCGATCGCTGCATCGCCCCACATCCGGCAGGGCGGATGCAAGAACACCATGGGAATATCCGAAACCTCGCTGTACGATCCAGAACAAGGCTCGTCTGCGGGACTCAACAGGCATCCCGTTTATCAAATATCGCACGGCCTGCTCGAAGTGTTCGGGTTCCGATGCATAGAGGGGAGTTTCGCCCGCTTCGAAGAACCGAATACGGTGATCCTCTCCCAAAAGACAGCGCGGGCCCTCTACGGAGGAAAAAGCGCCGTCGGCCGCAGCCTGGTGTTCAACGACGACAGTCGGCATCCGCGGGAAGTGATCGCCGTCTACGAGGATTTCCCGGACAACTCTTCGGTACACAACGGAGCGATCACCGATATCGGAGAACATTTTCTCAACCGAACGTCCAACTGGATGTACAATTATTTGGTCAAACTCGATTCGCCCGACCACATGGAGGAGACGCGGCAGGCCATAATCGCCGGATTGAAAACACTCCGGCCGGATGTCAAAGCCGAGGTATTCGAAAAAGTCCGGCTGGTACAGTTGCACGAGCTTTTCCCCGGAATTCCAATCCATGTTCCGAGGAAACCGGGCGACGGTCTACTCGCTGCTGACCATCGCCATCCTGATCGTAGTCATCGCGATGATCAATTTCATCAACTTCTCGGTGGCACTGGTTCCGCTGCGCATCCGCAATATCAATACGCAGAAAGTACTGGGCCGCCCGACCCCGGCACTGCGGTGCGATACCGTGCTCGAAGCTGCCGGGACCGCGCTGATCAGTTTCCTGCTGGCTATCCCGCTCATCCAATGGTTCGCCGCTTCGCCGCTAGCCGGCATTACCCCAATCAATCTTTTCCCGGTACAAAATCTGCCCCTGCTGGCACTTACCGGAACGATGGCACTCAGCGCCGGAGTGATCGCAGGACTCTACCCGGCCTGGTACAGCACTTCGTTTCCGCCCGCTTTGGTACTCAAAGGGGCGTTCGGCCTGTCCCCCAAAGGGCGCCGCATCCGGACCGGACTGATTGCATTTCAGTACTTCATTTCGATCGTACTGATCATCGCGGCAATTTCCATCCAGGCCCAAAACAGGTTCCTGAAAAGCTACGACGTGGGGTTTTCCCGGGACAACATCCTAGTCGCTCCGATCTCCGCCGCCATTGCGGGACGATACCACTCCTTCGGAGACCGGCTGAAAAGCAATCCTGCCATCCGCGACGTAACGTTCACAGACCGCCCACCTGTCGGGAGCGACGGTTCTTCCTGGGGATCTTCGTACCGAGGGCGCCAGATCCAGTTCAATGCCGTCACGGTATCGCCTAATTTCATCGATTTCATGGGCCTGCACGTTGTCGAAGGACGGGCTTTCACCGAAGCGGACGAGCGCAAATCCGCCTGTTCGCTAATCTTCAACCAAACGGCCCAGCGACAGGACAGCCTGATAACCGGCTCCGAACTCCTCGGCATCGGAGCAATGCCGATTGTCGGTATCGTACAGGATTACAACTTCAAGCCGCTGCACGCAGGTATCGAACCGATGGCGCTGATCGTCGGCGGTACCGAATGGGGCAAAAGCCCCAACGCGAGCAAAATGCGTTATGCGCTGATCAAAACGTCGCTGGCCGATGTGGGCCAGGCGAGCGCTTTTGTCAAAAGGACGATCCGGGAGTTCGACCCGCTGGCACGGGCGGAGGTGAATTTCCTCGACGAATTCATCGGCAACCAGTACCAGAAAGAGACGAACCTCTCGCGTCAACTGATCCTGTTCAGCCTGCTGTCAATCCTGATCGCGCTGATCGGAGTGTTCGGACTGGTGCTTTTCGAAACCCAGTACCGCCGCCGCGAGATCGCCGTCCGCAAGGTATTCGGCGCTACCATCCCGAGGTACTGGCCATGTTCAACAAAAGCATGATCCGCATCGTCCTGGTCTGTTTCCTGATCGCGGCCCCTACAGCCTGGTACATCGTACACCGCTGGCTCGAAGGGTTCGCTTACAAGTTCCGGATGGGTTTCTGGATTTTCCTGCTGGCGCTGGCCATCGTACTGCTGATTACCGTCCTGACCGTCACGCTGCAAAGCTATAAAGCTGCGACCGAAAACCCCGCTCAATCCATCAAAACAGACTAAATATAAAACAATCCGGGAATATTCCTATCTTCAAATACCATCGCAAGGACATGAAACTGATTATTCGCAACTTTTTGACACTGCTCAAACGTTTTCGCCTGGCCAGCACGCTCAATATCCTGGGTTTGGCAGTCGCTTTCGCCGCATTCACCGTTATCCTGATGCAGGTGAACTACGAACGGGGATTCGACAAATTCCACTCGAAGGCCGACCGCATCTACCGGCTCGAAGGACTCAACACCGACCACGAACGGGCTTACTTCGCAAGCACGCATTCCCGCCCCGTGATCGACGAATTCATCCGTTCCTCGCCACACATCCGGACCGGCACACTGGTAGCCGATTGGGGACAGAAATACATCACGATAGAACGCAACGGGGCGAAAACAGGTTTCTTCGAATATTCACTGCCCTGCTTCCCCGAGATCGTGCAGATTTTCGACTTCAAAATGATCGAAGGGGATACTTCGGTACTGCGCAAACCCGCCTATGCACTCATATCCAGCAGTATGGCGGAACGGTTGTACGGTACGGAACCGGCCCTCGACAAACAATTCACCTACGCCGGAACGACCTTCACGGTCGGAGGTGTTTACCGGGACTTTCCCCGGAACAGCCAACTCAAAAACGGCTTCTATTTCAATTTCGGACCGAAACAAACGGACGATTGGGGCAACTGGAGTTACAAGGCCTATATCCTGCTGGACGATCCGGCCCACAAAGAGGCGGTCGTGGAGAACCACCGGCAAAATTATGTCCGCAAACAGGACAATCCCGACCACTACGCTACCGACTACCGCCTGAACCTGCTCTCGGATGTTTTCTACTCGAACGACGTGGACGGCATGAGCCCGGAAACGAACGGTGACCGGAGCCAGACTCGGCTGTTGCTGATCGTGGCCTTCCTGGTAATCGCCATCGCAGCGATCAATTTCGTCAATTTCGCCACGGCGCTGACCCCGATGCGGATCAAGAGCATCAATACGCAAAAAGTGCTGGGCAGCCCCAACAGTCATCTGCGCTGGGGATTGATCCTCGAGGCGGTCGGGATCAGCCTGATCGCATACCTGATCGCCCTGATTATTGTTTACCTGCTCTCCGTCTCCGCGTTCGCTACGCTCATTACGGCCGATATGACCCTACAGGCCAATGGGCACCTGCTGTTACTGACGGCCGGCGTCGCGCTGGCGATCGGTTTCATTGCAGGCTCCTACCCGGCCTGGTACATCACTTCGTTCCCGCCCGCGTTGGTGCTGAAAGGCTCTTTCGGCCTCTCCCCCAAAGGGCGAAAATTTCGCACCGTTCTGATTTCGATCCAGTTCATCGTTTCGATCATCCTGATTATCTCGCTGCTGTTCGTCAAGTTACAGACCCGTTACATGAAAACCACACCGACCGGATACGACCGCGACAACATAGCCGTCGTCAAGCTGAGCCTGGAAATAGCCAAAACACAAACCGAAGTACTGTCCAACCGGCTCAAAGAATATGCGGCTGTGGAGGATGTAACGTTCGCTCACCAACTATTGGGCGGCTCCGACGACTACATGGGCTGGGGTAGAAGGTATAAAGACGGAGACATCCACTTTAACGCATTCCCCGTTTCGCCCGATTTTCTGAAATTCATGCGCATCCATATCGCCGAAGGCCGGGACTTCAACGCATCCGACCTGCTCAAATCGGACTCGGAAGGCACGCTGGTCATCAACCGCACGATGCAGCAGGAATACGGCCTGGAACTCGGAGACATTATACTAAGGAACATGGAAGTGGTCGGGATCATCGACGATATCAACTACACTTCGATGCGCAAACCGATCGAAGCTCAGGTATTCGTGCTGCAACCCGATATGTTCAAATACAAAATGCCGCTCTCCGTCTGTTATGTCCGGCTCCGGCCCGGGACCGACCTGCCGGTAGCCGTCGAACAGATCAAAAAAACGGTCGCGTCACTCGACCCGGCCTACCCGACCGACGTGCGGTTTTTCGACAACGTACTCGACACGCTCTACAAAAACGAACTGCGCCTCGACCGTCAGATCACGCTGTTCAGTCTGCTGGCCATCATCATCTCGATTATCGGAGTCTTCGGGCTGGTCATTTTCGACACGCAGTACCGACGGGGAGAAATCGGGGTGCGCAAAGTGTTCGGCGCGACGGTCGGCGAAATCCTCGCGATGTTCAACAAGACCTATGTACGCATCATTGCCGTCTGCTTCGTAATCGCCGCACCGATAGCCTATTATGAGGTATCACTCTGGCTCAAGAATTTCGCATCCCGTACCCCCGTCCACATCTGGGTGTTCGCAGCGGCCCTGCTGATCGTGCTGTCGATTACGCTGCTGACCGTCACGCTGCAAAGTTATAAGGCCGCAACAGAAAACCCGGCAAACGCCGTTAAAAGCGAATAGGCTGCCGGCGAACTTACACCGAACACGCACTAAACACGCCCCCGCATTAACTAAAACGAATACACTACGGCCTAAACTACCCAAGACCATGAAAACCATCTTCGATTTCCGGGCATTTCTCAACTTTCTGGGCCGCAACAAGCTCTATACGGCGATCAATATCTTCGGATTTTCCATCTCGCTGATGTTCGTGATCCTGCTGGTCACCTATACCCGTCAGGAATACGCCGTGGATCAGTTCCACTCCAACAAAGAGCGGATATTCCGGCTGTGCGACGAAACGGACGCCTGTTTCGCCCCGTTGATCGGCCGGGATTTAAAAGACCGTTACCCGGAAATCGAAACGTATGTCCGCTTGTTTGCGACGGATGAGGTCGCAACGGCGGGAGAACGCCATTTCAAAGCAAAAATGTTGCTGAGCGATCCCGATTTCTTCAGGATGTTCTCGTTCCAACTCGTGGAAGGCGATACCGCCCAAGTCCTGCGGTCGAAAAACGGAGTACTCCTTTCCGAATCGTTCGCGCGCAAACTGTTTTCCGAAGGGAATTACCTCAACAAAACCGTTACGATCAAAGGCGAGAGTGTCCCGGTGACGGGAATTCTCCGGCCGTTCGGCAACAGCCAGTTCCTCACTCCCGACGTGATGCTCTCTTTTGAAGGGTGGCTCCCCCAAATCATTGGTTGGGACGGTGTCCTGAAACAAGGATATTCCAGCGCTTCGTTCCCGTTATACCTGATGCTGAAACCGCATGCCGACCTGTCGGCCAAGATGCCGGATATGCTCTCGCACCTCAAAACCTACTACTGGCCCTACAAAAACGACCATGCCCGTGAATTGACAATCATTCCCCTAACCGAAGTTTACCTATCCAATCCGTTATACGCGAGCGAACTGACCCGGACCGGGAACAAAACGCTGATCAATACGTTTTTCACCGTGGCGATGCTGATCCTGTTGTTCGCCGTAATCAACTACATCAATCTTTCGACGGCTCAATCCGAATCGCGCGCACGGGAAATGGCCGTCCGGCGATTGCTGGGTTGTCCGCGCAAAGCGCTTTTCACCCGGCTGATCGTCGAATCCGTTCTGCTATGCATCCTTTCATTGCTGATCGCCCTGTTGCTGGCACGGACAGCCGAGCCGGTTTTCAACCGCATCCTCCAAACCGACATCTCGGTAAGCGATCTCTTTTCGGTCAGTTCCCTGGGAATCGGTGCCGGGATCGTCATCCTGCTGGGCTTCCTGACGGGAGTGATACCGGCCTCCGTCATCACACGGGTCCGCCCGATCGATGTAGTCCGCGGGAGTTTCCGGCACAAAACCAAAATGATTTACAACAAAATCCTGATCGGGTTCCAATACCTGATCACGATCATTTTGCTGGGCTGCACACTGGCCATGTCCCGCCAGATCGACATGATGCTGCATGCCGACCTGGGTTTCGACACCGCAAACAAACTTTACCTTTCCATTCCCGACCTGAATCCGGGCCAATCCGCCGGATTGAAAAACCGGTTGGTGCAAATTGCGGGGGTAGAAGATGTCGCCCTCGCCCGGGGGATTCCCATGTTCGGCTACAACAATACTTCGGGTTCGTGGCACGACCGGCCGATCAGCATACAGATATTCGGAGGAGACAGTTCTTATCTGAAAATTATGGGTTTCCGCATCCTGCGCGACAACCGCACCGACGACCGAAAAGCGATATGGCTCAATGAAACGGCAATGCAGGCGATGGAACTGCCCGACTCGGCTTCGTACTGCGAATATTTCAAATGTCCCATCGCCGGGATAGTACAAGATTTCCGGTATAGGGATCTCACCCATCCGGCCGAACCCTGTATCATCGAACACATGCAGGACAATTACTGGCCGTGGGCATGCATCATACAGTTGACGAACTTAGATTCCCCGGTCACACTCCGGACAATCGAGCGGGTTTACAGGGAATACACAGGCGGCATGCCTTGCGAGTACAAGACATACGATGAGGTTATGCACCAACAATACGCCGCCCAGCAGCGGATGTCCGATATCCTGTTCGGTTTCACGCTGGTAGCCATCCTCATTTCGGCATTGGGCATCCTCGCCATGGCGACCTATTTCATCCGGCAGCGTTCGATGGAGATCGCCGTCCGCAAGGTCTTCGGATCGACGAACCGGGAAGTGCTGCAACGGTTGGTCCTTCACTTCGTCCGCTATGTATTAGCCGCTTTCGTCATCGCCGTACCGGTCATCTGGTACCTGATGCACGACTGGCTCTCGCAGTACGTCCTGCGCATCCCGCTCAGCTGGACGATTTTCGCGCTGGCCGGACTGACCGCGCTGGCCATCGCAGTGGCGACCGTCTTCGGCCAAAGCTGGCGGGCCGCCAACAGCAATCCGGTGGATGCCATCAAACGGTAACATTTGCAAACAAACGATATTGAATCCATAACCATTTAAAACCAAACATCATGTTAAAGATCGAAAACCTGAGCAAAACCTTCCGCACGGAAGAGATCGAGACGATTGCGTTGAACAACGTTTCGATGGAAGTGAAAGAGGGTGAATTCGTCGCCATTATGGGGCCGTCGGGCTGCGGCAAATCGACGCTGCTGAATATCCTCGGCCTGCTGGACAACCCCACCGCAGGCAAATATTACCTGCTGGACAAAGAGGTCGGCGGGCTGAAGGAAAAAGAGCGTACCCTGTTCCGCAAGGGCAACATCGGATTCGTCTTCCAGAGCTTCAACCTGATCGACGAACTGAATGTCTATGAAAACGTAGAACTGCCGTTGATCTACCTGAAAGTGAAAGCGGCCAAACGCAAAGAGATGGTACACGAAATTCTCAGCCGCATGAACATCAGCCATCGTGCCGGACACTTCCCGCAGCAGCTTTCCGGCGGTCAGCAACAGCGCGTAGCGATCGCCCGCGCCGTGGTGGCAGGTCCCAAACTGATCCTCGCCGATGAGCCCACCGGTAACCTGGACTCGAAAAACGGCAAAGAGGTGATGGACCTGCTCACAGACCTGAACCGCAACAGCGGTGCGACGATCGTGATGGTGACCCACTCGCAGCACGACGCGTCGTTCGCGCACCGCGTGGTCAACCTCTTCGACGGCGAGATCGTAACCGACATCAAGAACCGGCTGTAGCCTGCGGGGCATAATTCCGGCCGCAAGGCCGGTCCGCGGTAAACCGCTCCCGCTCCGGAAAGTGATTTTTTCTTCACTTTTCGGGGCGGTTTGCTTGTTAAAACAAGTTGTTTCGGTTACATTTGCTTTCGCCAAAAAACTTTTAACCGAACCTTTAACGTCCAATTTACATGAACCCGAAACCTAAACTGGTATCCCGTGCGGTCTTGGTGCCGTTTATTCTGGTCACCTCCCTCTTTTTCGCCTGGGGCTTCGCCAACGACATCACCAACCCGATGGTGAAGGCCTTTTCCAAAATTTTCCGCATGAGCACCACTGACGGCGCACTCGTGCAATTGGCTTTTTACGGCGGTTATTTCGCAATGGCCTTCCCTGCGGCGCTGTTCATCCGCAAATTCTCATACAAATCGGGAATCCTGGTCGGTCTCGCCCTTTATGCATGCGGTGCGCTGATGTTTATCCCGGCCAGCAAAACCGGCCTCTACTTTCCATTCCTGATCGCCTACTTCATCCTCACCTGCGGACTCTCGTTCCTCGAAACCAGTTCGAATCCCTATATCCTCAGCATGGGCGACGAATCGACCGCTACCCGCAGGCTGAACCTCTCGCAGGCGTTCAACCCGATCGGATCGCTGCTGGGCATGTTCTGCGCGATGCAATTCATCCAGGCGCGCTTGAATCCTCTCGACACGGCCGAACGCGCGCAACTCTCGGACGCGGAGTTCGAAGCGGTCAAAGCGGCCGACCTAAATGTCCTGATCACTCCTTATGTGATTGTAGGATTGGTTATTTTGGCTCTTTTCTTCCTGATATTTTTCACCAAAATGCCGAAAAACGGCGATAAAGACCACTCGATGAACCTCGGGCGCGTGCTCAAGTGCATTTGGGCCATCCCGCGCTACCGCGAAGGAGTGATCGCACAGTTCTTCTACGTCGGGGCACAGATCATGTGCTGGACATTCATCATCCAGTACGGAACGCGGGTTTTCACCCAAACGGGCATGGAAGAACAAGCCGCAGAAGTGCTTTCGCAGCGTTATAACATCGTGGCGATGGCAATCTTCTGCGTAAGCCGCTTCATCTGTACGTTTCTGATGAAATACTTTTCGCCGGGGGCCTTGTTGATGACATTCGCCATCGCAGGCACCATCCTGACCGCAGGCGTAATCGGATTCCAGAACATTAACGGGATGTACTGCCTGGTGGGCGTATCGGCATGTATGTCGCTGATGTTCCCGACAATCTACGGCATTGCGCTCGAAGGGCTGGGCGACGATGCCAAATTCGGAGCTGCGGGCCTGA
>OGQP01002195.1_pt1 | contig 10578 bp, 8 predicted proteins | sample 1553251 | NCBI WGS metagenome assembly OGQP01 (sample SAMEA2580016, study PRJEB22360) | human gut metagenome | biome: human gut; feature: human-associated habitat; material: faeces | place: Denmark | collected 2008/2010 | reverse complement strand
CCACCATATCCGTATTACAACTTCCGATGACTACAATCTTTGGTTTATAAATAAAAGATTCTCTCTCCATAATATTAAAAATTAAGATTATGCAAATGAAATAAATAATAAGAGGGAAAACTTTACACTATTAATTCATTTATATAATTACAAACTATATATATCTTTCTATAAATAGATATAAAACAGATTTTATGGGTATTCTTATCCCATATTTATATAATTACAAGAGAGAAAAAGAGAACTATAAGTGAAGGTATTTTATGGCAGGACTCTGCCACTTATTCTATTTTTGAAGCAGTTCTTTCATATGCATATGCCGTTTCAGTACATCAGACAAGTTTTCCTTCAATATCTTGGCTTCTATCCACGCAGTAAGGTCACAAAGATGCAATAACTGATTCTCATATTTATCATCATACAAAGCCTGCACTTCAGGAAGAAGTTTCTCCCAAAAAGCTTCGCGATCTTTTCTCAAAACTGGAAGATGCTGCTGGTTCAGAAACCACAGAATGATATGCTCCGTTTTGAAAGTATGCTCTTTGGGAGAAGAAAGGCTACGATTGATAGAACGTGATTCATGATATACAAACTCATATTCATGCATTTCATAATAAACTATAAGGCGCACTAGCCGGATAGTCCTCATCAGAGGTTGATACTTTATATTATGATCAATAATGGCATTGCTTATGTATTTCTTTGCTGCTTTGTAATTCTGATTACCTATATGTACAAGTGCAGTATAGAGTAGCAATTCACTTTTACGCACCGGGCTCAACCACGCTTCCTTATCATAAAGTGACTTCTGATAATATGCCATCAGTTTTGTACAATCCAGAAAATCTCCATTATCTAAATAAGGAAACAGTTCATACTGAAAGAGAAGGCAAATGGCGTTCACCTGAAATTCAAATGAAGAAGCATCCGAGATAAGCTTTTTCAACTTGTCCAGGAAGTAAGGTATTTCGTCATATTGTCCACAGACCCTCAAACTGCCAAGTACCCCCTCAAGTACTGATAAATAGTAGATAGGAGGATTCGACCAGAACTGCCGGTTCTGCTCGAACAGCCGGCTAAGCTCTTTATAAGAATTCAAGGCAGCTTTATATTCTCCAGCTCCCATCAAATAGTTGGCTTGAAAAAGTCTGTGATTCCGCATTAACTCAAAATTTCCTTCTATTCCGGAAGAAGCAGCTATGGAAAGTTCATTAACCATAAGGTCATTCATATCTTGCTTCTGTTTTGAAGTTCGGATAGAACCGATATGGCTAAGGCGGTACTTCAACAAGTTATGCAAAGAAGACTGTTCTACAATTTTGCGGGTTTTCTTTAAAGCTTCATTTTGCATAAAGTGTTTATGATAGAGTTCAGATTCAGCCAAATTCGGGAAATTAAGTCTCAGCAAATATTCCAACTCCAGCTTTAAGGCAATGGTCAGCACTTCATTGTTTTCATAATATGTTGCTTGTTCTATCGTGTCTGAAAGTATCTCAAAACATTCTTCAAATAAAGAACGTTCGTAAAGCATACGGGCTTTACACAAATTGTTCAGTAGGTCATAATAGATATCTTTCTTCTTTCGCAAAGTGAGCAAACTATCCGTCAGTCTTTCATACAAATATTGAATAGAGACTTCAAACGAACCACCAGGCCTGCGCTTATGAAATTCCCCCCTTTACATTTTTACTATCCAGTTGCTTACTTTTGGTAATGATATCATATATCACCAAATAGTCTTTTTCCTCCTTATCCTTCAACATTTGGACGGAGAAAGCTTTCTTTTCCGCTTTGGACATAGAATATATCAGTGATATGACTGAATCGACCCGTTTCATAGCAGTTTTATAGTTCTTGCTGCAAAAGAACTAATTTATTTCCTAAAAAGTATAGAAATGGAAAAGTATTTACTGTTCCCCCAAAGCAAGCCTACCTTTACATAAAAATGCAAACCCATAAAAATACAGTTTCACGATTTTCATTCCCCATCAGCGCTTCATAAACTCCTTGCGTTCCTCCTCCGGGAACTTCTCTATCGCATAACGCAACATCGTTCGCGGCATCGTCCTGCAATGCTTCTCCAAGAATTGCACCAGCAAGTCCTTGTCCCGCTTACCCATCTCCCGGAGCATCCATCCTACCGCCTTTTGCATCAAGTCATGCTTATGATGGAGCAGCCGTTCCGAAAGGGCTAATATATCGATGAAATCACCATTTTTGATAAGTGTATAGGTAGATACCACAGCAATGCGCTGGTCCCAAAGCAGCGGACTATCCGCCAGCCGGTAGAGGTCTTTACGAAGTTTGTCTTTCAAATATTCGCCCACAATGCCGGGGGCAGACAAATCGACCAAATCCCAATTATTGATACGGCCCGTTTGCGAAAGGTAAAAGTCATAAATCTCCTTTTTCCCCTTTTCATCGCTCTTTTTGAATCGCTCCACCAACATCAGCAAGGCACAAAGGCGACACTCGTGCCATTCACTCTGAAGCAAGGTTGCCATTACCCCAAAAGGTTCGTGCTTGTACTGCTTTGCCACCTGCCGGGTGTTGGGTACCACCACTCCCAGAAACTTATCCCCCTCGCCATACTGCCCCTTTCCGGTCTTGAAGAAACGGGGAAGATACTCCCTTTTCACCGGGTCGATATACGCCTCCAATTCCTGCTGAATCTGTACCGAGATGCACGCCACTTCTTCTGCCGAAAGCACACGTTCGCACAAGACGGTTTCCACTGCTTCATTCTTCTTTTTCATCCTTCTCTCATTTGATTTACACGGATTTGAATTCATCCGCCAATGGACAAAAATACAACATTTATATAGAAACTATGGAAAGTTATCTTTAATTTTGCAACCGGTATGTCCAATCCTTAAAACCGTACGACATGTATAAAGCTGTTTTGGGAGCAATCTGCTGCCTTTCTTTCGCACTATCCTTACATGCACAATCTCCACAAGAAAAGGGGTTGCAAAGCATCAGCCGCACTTCGGCCAAGGCTATTGTCGGCTTTCTGGCCGATGATGAGCTGCAAGGACGCGAAGCAGGCATGCACGGTTCACGACTGGCTGCCCGCTATCTGGCATCCTGCCTGAAAGAAGCCGGCATTGCCCCGCTGGAAAAGGACAATTATTACCAACCCTTCAAGGCTTACAACAAGGAACGCCAACAACGGGGACGGTGGCAAGTGCATCCCGACTCCATCGCCATCCTTAAACAAGGCGTCCACCGCATCCTGCAGATGAGTAATGTATTGGGAACCATCCCGGGAGAACGACCGGATGAATATGTCATCGTAGGTGCCCACTTCGACCATCTGGGTGTGGACGAGACGCTGGCAAACGACCGGATATACAACGGTGCAGACGACAATGCCTCCGGTGTCTCTGCCGTCCTGCAGATAGCCCGTGCATTTCTTGCCACCGGACAGAAGCCTCTGCGCACGGTCATCTTTGCCTTTTGGGATGGGGAAGAAAAGGGATTGCTCGGCTCAAAATACTTTGTACAAAGCTGTCCTTTCATCAGCCAGGTGAAAGGTTATCTCAATTTCGACATGATAGGCCGTAACAATAAGCCCGAGCAGCCTCAACACGTTGTCTACTTCTACACCGCCGCCCACCCCGTATTCGGCGACTGGCTGAAGCAGGACATTGCACGCTACAGCTTGCGCCTGCAACCGGACTACCGCGCCTGGGACCGCCCCACGGGAGGAAGTGACAATGCTTCTTTTGCCCTGTGCAACATCCCCATCATCTGGTACCACACAGACGGACATCCCGATTACCACCAGCCTTCGGACCACACCGACCGGCTGAACTGGGAAAAAATGATAGAAATAACCAAAGCAGCTTTCCTCAACGCCTGGAATCTTGCCAACGAAAACAAATATTAATCCACTAGAAACAAAGTAACGATACATGGTTTTAAATTACATCTGGGTAGCTTTCTTCGTCATCGCATTCATCGTAGCCCTCTGCAAACTCATCTTTATGAGTGATGTGGAGATATTCACAGAACTCGTCAACTCCACCTTCTCCTCTTCCAAAACAGCTTTTGAAATATCCCTGGGACTGACAGGAATACTCGCCCTCTGGCTCGGCGTGATGAAAATAGGCGAAAACAGCGGCATGATCAATGCCCTCTCCCGTTGGCTGAGTCCGGTATTCTGCCGTCTCTTTCCCGAAATACCGAAAGGACATCCTGCCATGGGTTCCATATTCATGAATCTCTCTGCCAACATGCTGGGGCTGGACAATGCCGCTACCCCAATGGGGCTGAAAGCCATGAAGGAACTTCAGGAACTAAACCCGAAAAAGGATACTGCCACCAATCCGATGGTAATGTTCCTTGTCCTCAACACCTCGGGACTGATACTTATCCCCGTCAGCATCATGATGTATCGCTCGCAGATGGGTGCCGCCCAACCCACGGACATCTTTATCCCCACACTGATAACGACCGCCATCTCGACCATTGTCGGTGTCATTGCCGTCAGCATTGCACAACGCATCAACCTGCTGAACAAGCCCATACTTATCCTGATTGGCTGCATCAGTCTTTTCTTTGCCGCACTCATTTATCTGTTCACACAGATTAGCCGTGATGAAATGGGTGTATATTCCACTTTAATTGCCAACATACTGCTGTTCTCCATCATCCTGCTGTTCATCCTCTGGGGGCTATGGAAGAAAATCAATGTATACGATGCCTTTATAGAAGGAGCCAAAGAAGGCTTTACCACTGCCATACGCATTATCCCTTATCTGGTTGCTTTTCTCGTTGGAATCGCCGTTTTCCGCACTTCCGGCGCCATGGATATACTGGTGAACGGTATCGGTTATGTAGTAGGACTATTCGGTGTAGATACCAGCTTTGTAGGTGCCCTACCCACTGCCCTGATGAAGTCACTGAGCGGCAGCGGTGCCAACGGACTGATGATTGACACCATGAAACAGTATGGCGCCGATTCATTTGTAGGACGCATGAGTTGCGTGGCACGTGGCGCTTCGGACACTACGTTCTATATCCTTGCGGTATATTTCGGCAGCGTAGGCATCACCAAAACAAGGAATGCCGTGACGTGCGGACTGATTGCCGATTTCTCCGGCATCATCGCCGCCATCATCATCAGTTACCTGTTCTTCTTTTAAAAGAACCGCCTTAATCGCAAGAACGTAATCCCAATCGTACATCGTAAATCATTAAATCGTAAATAAAATGATTAGTTATCAGACAGACGGCGTGGAAATGCCATCCATCAAGAAGCGTGAAACCACGGAATGGATAAAATCCGTAGCCGCCACTTACGGAAAAAGAGTCGGTGAAATCGCCTACATCTTCTGCTCGGACGAGAAGATACTCGAAGTGAACCGCCAATATCTGCAACATGATTATTATACAGATATCATTACCTTCGACTATTGCGAAGGAAACCGTCTCAGCGGTGACCTCTTCATCAGCCTTGATACCGTACGCACCAATGCGGAACAGTTCGCCGATAACAACTACGAACGTGAACTGTACCGGGTCATCATCCACGGCATCCTCCACCTTTGCGGCATCAATGACAAAGGGCCGGGAGAACGGGAGATTATGGAGGAGGCGGAAAATAAGGCGCTGGCGATGCGGTAAATCCAAAGAATAAAAACTCTGTCTTGATAAAGTGCTGATTTTACCAAGACAGAGTATTTAAGAAAAACAAGTTACTTTGTCAACACAACGACAACTAACGGGTGATATTTGTCTGCTCCTGATTCGATGCGGGCATCCACACCATCTATAGTTACTCTAATAAGTTCAACACTGCCATAACCATCATTGTACTTCCAATGGGAAATAATGGAATATTCCTCTCCGTCACCAAAGATATAGGGACAAACAAACGTACGCCTCAATACTTCAGGCTTCTTGTCATATTTATATCCATCCCATAAAGGCAGGCTATGCCTGCCTTATATTTATTTCTTCACCGAGAAGCGATAAATGCAATGACTGTCATACTTCTCTCCCGGCTTCAGCAATGCAGAAGGCCATTCCGGCTTGTTGGGCGTATCGGGATACTTTTGAGTCTCCAGACAGACAGAAGCACGATGACCGTACACAATACCTTTCTTTCCGGTCAGTGTGCCATCCAGGAAGTTACCGGCATAAATCTGAATGCCCGGTTCGTTGGTATAGACATCAAGCACAATACCCGTTGAGGGAGATTCGAGGGTGGTACACGGGCGGGTGACATCGCCCTTCGTATTGAGTACCCAGTTGTGGTCATAGCCCTTGCCGTTCTTCAACTGCTCAAAGTCATTGTCGATACGGGCGCCAACAGCAGTAGGAGTGCGGAAATCCATATCCGTACCTTCTACGGAAACAATCTCACCGGTAGTCATGAAGGTACTGTCCACGGGGGTATAAGCATCTGCATCGATAGTGAGCAGATAATCCGAATTGGACTTGGAGGGGTCACCGTCCAGGTTAAAGTAAGAATGGTTCGTCATATTGACAACAGTGGTACGGTCTGTTTCGGCACTGTAACGAATGTCGATGGCATCGTCATCTGTCAGCGAGAAAGTGACCTTGCAGGTCAGGTTACCCGGGAAGCCCTCCTCTCCGTCTTTCGACAGATAAGTCAGTTCCAAAACCTGATTACTCAACTGGCGGGCATCGAACACTTGATATTGGTATCCCTTGGGACCTCCATGCAGGCAATGACCGTAATTGTTGCGCGGCAGCTGATACTCTACCCCATCCACTGTAATCTTACCCTGGTTGATACGGTTGGCATAACGTCCGATGGTAGCGCCGAAATCCGAAGGGAACTTGATGTAGTCCTGAATGGAATCGAAGCCCAGCACCACATCACGCATAACGCCATCCTTGTCTGGCACCATCACTGATACAATACGTCCGCCGAAATTCGTAATACAAACTTCCATACCATTCTTATTCTCCAAAACAAACAAGTCTGTCTGCTTGCCATCCACTTCCGTACGGAAGTTCGCAGGTTCCAGTCCAGAAGCAGTCTTTTCACTCGCCTGTTTGCCCGTGCAAGCCGATGCCAATAGCATCACGCTTGCCAACAAAGTCATCATCTTATTCATAAATACAATATTGGTTACTGTTTAGACTATCATTTTTTCAACAAGAACTGCTCCGCACGTCCCGGAGTGAACAACTCCCACAAAGAAGCGACCGTCCAGCCCGGAGCGAAGATATTGTTGTAATATCCCTTTCCGTTACGTCCGTAATCCCAATTGGTATGCTGCACCACTTCCGGGTAATAGCCTACTTTGGCAATGCCGCACATGTGTCCTTCATATGGCAGTAACTGGCGCATGGAAGTGGAAATCACCTCGGCAAAGTCAGAGAAGCGCGGCTCGTTGTACTCCTTGGAGAGCCAATGCAGCACATCGGCAAATTCGAAGATAAATACATCGATATGGTTATTCTCTACCGACACATTTCCCCAACCACGGGTTTTCAAGCCGATATCTCCCAGCATCTGACCTTCGGCAAAAGGAACATCCCAAGTATAATACCACGACAAAGCAAAATAAGCGGCTTTCTTCGCCAGACCGGCATAGTGCGCACGCTCTTCTCCTTTGGTAACCAAAGCCAGATAATAAGCAGCCGTAGCAGCATACAAGGAGGCTTCCTTGTCCTCGCAGTTGGCATCCAGCGTAGAAGAGAAATAATCGGCTTTGGATATCAGTTCCTTCTCCAGATAGTCTACCGTATGCTTGGCGCTTGCCAGATAACGTTTGTCCTTGAAATACTTGGACGCCATCACCAAAGGCAATGTTGCCGAAGGCGTGCTACCGCCGCTGGCATCCACGATAGAGAAATCATCCTTGAACTTGCGCGGGAAGCTGCCGTCCTCGTTCTGCAACTTGAGGAAGCTGTCCAGCATGCCCTTGATGCGTTTCTCCCATTCGGGGTGTTTACGCTTCTGCTGTTTCTCGTAGTTCAGATAGTTCAAGATGGCATACACTCCCTCGGACTGACGGCGGATGCTATGTCTGGTTTCCTTGAAGCCGCGGTTGTAGTGTACCACTTCGTTGAAGAAACCGGCAGGCGAAAAACCATTTTGGAGATAAGTGTCAAAGATATGGTTGGCATTATCCACCAGGTCTTGGCGATTCTGCTGTTTGCCATACTCCAAAGCATTGAAAGCGTTCAGCAACGTACGTCCCACAAAGCCCACTTCGGCAACATCGGTATTGGCACAAGTAGCAGTCTCCAACTCTACACCGGAGTAATAATGAGTGGGGGTATTGCTGACATAGCTTTCCACAAAGAAGTTGCTCATCACCTCCTTCATGCGGTCTACCGTGTAAGGTGTGTCAACCGGTTTCGGACGGTTAGTGTCATAACAATACTCCCAGGTGCGCTGTACGCATTCCGAGAAATCGGCAGCATTCCTTTCGGACACCTCCCAAGTCATGGAGATGCTGTCACCCTTACGAAGCAACTGGAAAGCCTCAACGGCAGGAGCCAGCGTCAATTTGCGGATATATGTCTTCGGTGCTTCCTTATAGGGGAAACCGTATGCCAAGACAGTCACACCATCCACATTGCAGAAACCGGTATATCCGATGGAAGTCTCACCGGACAAGATTATCTCTCCCTCCTTATGAGTGGTCAAAGCTTCCTTGTCGAACTTGTCAATACGGATAACCGACATGGACGTACCGCTTGCTGGATTGAAAGCTGCCGTCAGCGGAGTGCTCAAACGGTCCTCACGCACCAGCCAACTGTCCGATGTGTGGAAAGAAGGAGCTTCCTTCGGCGAACGCAGGTTGCGGCGATACCAGAAGCCCGGCATGTAGAACTGGCAGTCCGAATGCTTGTAACCGGTCTTTATCTGTTCCCCGTAGTTGAAATACACATTTTCCAGCGCCTTGAGTGTGACGGTAATGCGCTGTTTGCCATCCTTGTCCACCACCTGGCGGATGATGTCCAACGGCAACGTTTCCGAAGCCCGGCAGCTGTACATACCATCCTGTATCTTCTGCAAGGCCAGCGGATATTGCTTGGCATCATTCCCCGGCACTTTCAAGGAAATAGAAGCAGAGATGTCTTCCGGAGCAGCATTTGCCGCTCCTGCACCCGTAATGCCCGTAAAGAGCATTATTCCCAAAAACAATCTTTTTAGTCTCATAGTTACATCTGTTTTATTGTTGTTAGAAAATATCATTCAGACATGAATACATACTTGCCGGAGCCCAATTCGACTACCAGCTTACCGTCAGCCTCCTCCACGGAATGAATCCCCGCCTGACCGGCATCTACCTGTACATGGAAGTCAAGCGGCAGCTTGATCGTAGCGGTTGTATTGGCGGGAATCTCAACGTTCCACTCCAGCTTATTGCCGTCACGTTTCCAGGAACTCCCTATCCTGCCATAAGGCGATACATGCGAAGCATTCACATAATTCAGTTTTTCCAGGAATACCGGTTCCATCAGAATCTGCTTGAACCCGACGGAAGCGGGAGCATTTTTTATACCGGCAAGATCCTCATAGAACCATATCAGCAGGTCTCCCAAAAGCATCACATGGTTTCTTGAATTCATCGCCGGATTTGCCGTGTCACCATTCCATAATTCCCAAATGGTGGTTGCACCCTTCTTAATCATGTAACCCCATGAGGGATAAGTGTCATTGGTCACTATCTTATAGGCAAGTTCCAGTCCGCCGTACTCGGTAAGTCCGCGCATCAGATGCTGGATGCCAAGCACACCGGCACTGACATGTCCCTTACAGTCTTTTTCCGTCTTCTCCACGACATTGGTAAATACTTTATCTTCATATCCGTCGGGAACCAGACCCAGTCTGAGGGAAAGCAGGTTTGCCGTCACCGTATTGTTGTCATACTGTGCAGTCTCAGTATTGAAGAATTTCTTGTTATAAGCGTCCTTGACCTTAATGGCAAGTGCTGCATACTCTTCAGCATCTGCCGGAAGTCCGTTCATTTGCGCGAACTTCTCCATCAGTTGCAGAATACTGTAAAACACCGTTGTACTCAACACTTCACCGTTCGTCTTACGGGCAGGGTCCTCCGAATGAATCAGCTCCGGCGACTCGGGAGGCATGCACCAATCCCCGTATTCATCCTTCACCAGAATATAGTCCTTCATTTTGGTCTCCGTCATGTGGTTTACCCAGCGCTTCATGGACGGATAGCGCTCTTTGATGGAGCTATCATCGCCAAACTGGCGGTAAAGCATGTCGGCTACGTAAAAATAGGCAGCCGGCCAAGTCACGTCATCATGGAAGATGGTCCAGTAACGGGGAGATACCACAGAGATACTTCCATTTTCATTCATGGACTCTTCTATATCCACCAGCCACTTCTTATACATCAAGGCATTGCCGAAAATGAAACTTTCACCATAGGCACCGGTAGTGCGGTCGCCCAGCCATCCAAGACGTTCATCACGCTGGGGGCAGTCGGTAGGATACCCCATCAAGTTGGACAAATAGGCATTATTTGTTGCCCACCAAAGACGGTTGATAAGTGCGTTCGAAGTATGAATCGTCCCTTTCTGCGGAACATCACTATGCACAAAGTAGGCAGTCAGACT
>OGQP01002189.1_pt1 | contig 10591 bp, 7 predicted proteins | sample 1553251 | NCBI WGS metagenome assembly OGQP01 (sample SAMEA2580016, study PRJEB22360) | human gut metagenome | biome: human gut; feature: human-associated habitat; material: faeces | place: Denmark | collected 2008/2010 | reverse complement strand
CAGCCGCTGCCGGACGCACTGGAGGCAATTGCGGACGCGGACGTGATTGTGCTGGGACCGGGCAGCTTATACACAAGCATCATTCCGAACTTCCTGGTCGACGGCATTTCGGAGGCGGTCACGCGCGCGCAGGCGCTCAAATGCTACGTGCTGAACATCATGACGCAGGACGGTGAGACCGACGGCTACACCGCTGCCGATCACATCCGCGCGATTTTTGCCCACGCGGGCGCGGGCGTCATGGACGTGTGCATCGCCAATAACCGCAAAGTTTCGGCGGAGTATCTCGAACCGTATCAGAAAGAGGGCGTGCAGCAGCTGCTGGCAGCGCCGGAGGAGGTCGAGCAGCTCGGCGTTGCGCTGCGCGAATTTCCGGTCTGCACGCCGGGGCGCTATATCCGCCACAATCCGGACGAGCTGGCACGAGCCATTTTGTCCGTCTGGCGGGAATTCAGAACCGATTGAGCCGGGAGGAGCCATGTCATTTTCATCCAATGTCAAAGCAGAGCTGTGCAAGGACAGCCTGAGCAAAAAATCCTGCGCAGTGGCGGAGGGGTATGGAGTACTGCTGTACTGCAACACCTTCAGCAGCACGGAAATCCGCATCATCACCGAAAGCCGCGACTTTGCGGCGAGACTGCCCCGGCTGTTCAAAAAGGCGTTCGGCATCACGTTCGATCAGGAGCCTGCCGCACACGACCGGGGCAAGCTGCAGTTTGCCATCTCGTCGGAGGATAAAATCGCAAAAATCTTTGAGACCCTGCAAATGGACCTCAAAGCCAGTCTGACGCTGCATGTGAATTTCGGCATGCTCGAAGAGGAAGCCGAGTGTATGGCGTATCTGCGCGGCGCATTTTTAGCCGGCGGCTCGGTCACGGACCCGGCAAAGCGATACCATCTGGAAATGACGACGTCGCATTACAAGGTCAGCCGCGAGACCTGCGCGCTTCTGATCGAGTGCGGGTTTTCTCCGAAGGAGCTCTCGCGCGGCGGCAACAATATTCTATATTTCAAGCAGAGCGACTACATTGAAGATTTTCTGACTGCCATCGGCGCGCAGGTTTCCGCCATGGGCGTGATGGAGGCGAAGGTCGAAAAGGACCTTCGAAACGGCGTCAACCGCCGCGTCAACTGCGAGACGGCGAACCTCACAAAGGTCGTCGACGCTTCGATGGGGCAGATGGCGGCAATCCGCGCGCTGGAGGAAGCGGGAGAGCTTGATAAACTCCCCGGAAAGCTCCGCGAGACCGCGCTTTTGCGCCGGGAAAACCCGGAGGCAACGCTGCAGGAGCTTGCCGCAATGCTGAATCCCCCCATTACCAAATCCGCCATCAACCACCGCATGCGAAAGCTTCTGGAGCTGGCGCGTGCATTGGAGGAATAAATCTATGAGCTTTGTCCATCTGCATGTCCATACGGAGTATAGTCTTCTTGACGGCGCGTGCCGCATCGCGGAAATTATGGCAAGAGTCAAGGAGCTGGGGCAGGACGCGATTGCCATCACGGACCACGGCGTCATGTACGGCGCGATCGACTTTTATAAGGCGGCAAAGGCGGCAGGCGTCAAGCCCATCATCGGCTGCGAGGTCTATGTCGCGCCGCGGACCCGCTTCGATAAGGTGCATGCGCTGGATAAGGAGGCGTATCACCTCGTTCTGCTGTGCGAAAACGAGACGGGCTACCGAAACCTCAGCTATATGGTCTCGCGCGGCTTTTTGGACGGCTTTTATAACCGTCCGCGTGTCGACATGGAGTTGCTGCGCGCACATCACGAGGGGATTATCGCGCTCTCGGCGTGCCTCGCGGGGAAACTGCCGCAGCTTCTGATACAGGGGGACTACGAAGGGGCAAAAAAGGCTGCACTCGAGCATGCCGAAATTTTCGGACCCGATCACTACTATCTGGAGCTTCAGAACCACGGGCTTCCCGAGCAGCCGAAGGTCAACGACCAGCTGGTCCGGCTCTCGGAGGAAACGGGGCTGCCGCTCGTCGTGACGAACGATGCGCACTATCTGCGCCAGGAGGACGCGAAAATTCAGGACGTTCTCATGTGCATTCAGATGGGAAAGACCGTGGACGATACGAACCGGCTCAGATTCGAGACGCAGGAGTTCTATCTCAAGTCCGAGGAGCAGATGCGCGAGCTCTTTTCCGCGTATCCGGAGGCAGTTGAAAATACGGCGAGAATCGCTGCGCGCTGCAACGTCGAATTTACCTTCGGCAAATATCACCTGCCGGAGTTCAAGCTTCCTGCGGGCTATGATTCTCTGACCTATCTGAAAGAGCTCTGCGACAAGGGCTACCAGGAGCGCTACGGAGACGAGCACCCCGAGTATCGCGCGCAGATGGAATATGAGATCGACATGATCGAGAAGATGGGCTTTACCGACTACTTCCTGATCGTGTGGGACTTTGTGAATTTTGCGAAAAGTGCGGGCATTCCCGTCGGACCCGGCCGCGGCAGCGCGGCAGGCTCGATGGTGACGTATGCGCTGCACATCACGGAAATTGACCCGATGAAATACGGGCTGTTCTTCGAGCGCTTTTTGAACCCCGAGCGCGTGACCATGCCCGATATCGATATGGACTTCGGCGACACGCGGCGCGGCGAGGTGGTCGACTATGTTCGGAGCAAATACGGAGACGATCATGTCGCGCAGATCGTGACCTTCGGCACCATGGCGGCAAGAGGCGCCATCCGAGACGTCGGTAGAGCGCTCAATTTCACCTTTGCAGAGACCGACGTGGTGGCAAAGCTTGTCCCGGCGACGCCGCATATGACGCTCAAGGAGGCGCTGCGCGTCTCGCCGCGGCTCAAGGAAATGTATGAGCAGGACGCGCGCGTGCAGAACCTCATCGACACGGCAATGGCGCTCGAGGGCATGCCGCGCAACACGTCGACCCACGCAGCCGGCGTCGTCATTACGCGTCTGCCGGTTTACGATTATGTGCCGCTGGCGACCAACGACGAGACGACCGTCACCGAATACACCATGACGACGCTCGAAGAGCTCGGGCTTCTCAAGATGGACTTTCTGGGGCTTCGGAACATCACGGTCATCGACGATGCCATTGCTGATATCCGCAAAACAGAACCGGACTTTTCCATGGCGCGCGTCACGGACAACGACCCGAAGGTCATGCAGATGCTGACGCAGGGAAGAACGTCAGGCGTGTTCCAGATGGAATCGACCGGCATGACAAGCGTCTGCGTGGGCTTGAAGCCGCAGTCGATCGAAGATCTTTCCATCATTGTCGCGGCTTACCGCCCGGGACCCATGGACTCGATTCCGCGGCTCATTGCCTGCAAAAACGACCCGAAGCTGGTCAAATACAAGCACCCGTCGCGTCGGACATCGATTTTGGAGCCGACCTACGGGTGTATCGTCTATCAGGAGCAGGTCATTGAAATTTTCCGCAAGCTCGGCGGATATTCTCTGGGGCAGGCGGATATGGTGCGCCGGGCGATGTCCAAAAAGAAGGTCAAGGACATCGAAAAAGAGCGCGGCGCGTTTCTGCACGGAGACCCCGCGCGCGGCATCTGCGGCTGCGAGGCAAACGGCATTGCGCCGCAGGTGGCAGAGTCGATCTACAATGAGATGTACGACTTCGCGAACTACGCCTTCAACAAGGCACACTCGGTCTGCTATGCGGTGATCGCCTATCAGACGGCATGGTTCAAGTATTACTATCCGAAACAGTATATGGCGGCGCTCATGACCTCGGTGCTCGACAGCTCGACCAAAATTTCCGAGTATATCGCCGAGTGCAAGGCGATGGGAATTGCCGTGCTGCCGCCGGACATCAACGAATCCAACGATCATTTTACCGTTGTTCCCGGCGGCATCCGCTTTGGGCTTGCCGCCATCAAGAACATCGGGCGCGGGTTTATCCAGAAGGTGATGGCGGACCGCGCGCAGGACGGACCCTATACGGGGCTGGAGAATTTCTGCCAGCGGATGTACGGCACAGACCTCAACAAGCGGGCGCTGGAGAACCTGATCAAATGCGGCGCGTGCGACTGCTTTGGACTCTACCGGTCGCAGCTGCTGCAGATCTATGAGGCGGTTATGGACACCGTGGCGGCAGGAAAACGCAAGAATGTCGACGGACAGATCGGGTTTTTCGACCTCGGCGCAAGTGAGGATACGCCGCCTGTTCCCGAGGTGCATGTGCCGAATATCCCCGAGCTTCCGGCGGACGAGCGCATGAAGCTCGAACGCGAGACGACGGGACTGTATCTCTCGGGGCATCCGATGGACGCCTACCGCGAAAAGCTCCGGGGCGCGAATGTGGTGAGCATCGGCGCAATTCTGGAGAGCTTCTCTGAGCATACGGACGAATTCCAGGACGAGCAGGTTGTAAATATTGCGGGCATTGTCCAGAACGTCAAGATGAAAACGACGAAAAACCAGTCGATGATGGCGTATGTGACGCTGGAAGACGACACAGGCTCGATGGAGCTTCTGACGTTTTCCAATGCGCTGGGGCAATACGGATCGCTGCTCTATGAGACGTCGGCGGTCGTCATTTCCGGGCGCATTTCCGTCCGCGACGACAAAGACCCGCAGATGGTGGTAAACCGCGTCGTCAAGCTCAGCGAGTTCGATGCAAAGAGCGAGGCGCGGCAGCAGTCGGCGCAGTCGCTGGCAGGAAAGACGCTGTATCTCAAAATTGCCCACACGGGGCAGAAGGGCAGCGATAAGATTGTCCCGATTCTAAACATGTTCCCCGGTGCTGTCAAAACCGTCGTCTACTACGCCGACACCGGCGTGCGCATGGGCGGCAGGTGCATGCCGGAGGAAATCATGCTCTCGGAGCTGCGCGGTCTGCTCGGAGAAAAAAATGTTGTCCTCAAATGAGGAATATTTTACAAAAGCGCTACACAACCGTAACAATTTGTGATACAATGTACGCTGATATTATGTAAAGGAGGGACGGGGCGTTGAAACTGCGAAGATTTTCGCCTGTTTTGCTGGCGGGCGCGCTGTGCCTGCTGCTTTCCGGCTGCTTTGTCAAGACGGTCGACGAGCTGTATACGCTGCCCCGGCACTCCGATGAATATGACAATCTGCAGATGGCAATCGACGAGGTGATGGCAGCGGACGGCTGCTCCTACAGCGCGCCTGTCTCCGGCAGCAACCAGCAGTCGGTGCAGCTTGTCGATCTCGACGGTGACGGGGAGGAAGAGGCAATCGTCTTTGCCCGGACCGCGGGAGAAAAGCCACTCAAGGCTTACGTCTTTGACAAAAAGGACGGCGCGTATCAGAACGTTGCGGTCATCGAGGGAAACGGCACGGCGTTTGCGCGCGTGGAATATGTGGACCTCGACGGCGAGACAGGACAGGAGATTCTGATCGGCAGGCAGCTGACCGATCAGGTGCTGCAGTCGGTGAGCGCCTATGCGTTGGAAAACGGCGAGATTGTCGAACTGATGACGGCAAGCTACAGCCAGTTTACCACGTGCGACCTCGATAACGACGGGCGGGCGGATCTGTTTGTGCTGCGCTTCGACGCAGAGACGCGCCGCGGTGCGGCAGAGCTGTACCGGTACCGGAACGATCAGATGCAGCGCGGACCCGAGGTTTCGCTGGCGCACGACGCTGCGTCTGTCAAGCGGATCATGAGGGGCGCTGTCTCCTATAATATTCCGGCGGTTTTCGTCACAAGCGCATGTGAGGAGGACACACTGGAAACGGACGTCTTCATCTTCCGCGGCGGCACGTTCCAGAATTTATCCAGTCTGGATGAGACGCCGCAGACCGTGCGAAATCCGTTTGCCTATGCCTGCGATATCAATTCCGACGGACTTGTGGAGCTGCCGGAGCTGGTTTCACTTCCGGCGGCGGATGCGTCGGCGGAGACGTATTCGCTCATTCGCTGGTACCGGCTGGGGCTTGACGGCAGCCGAGAGGTGGTTCTTCGGACCTATCATCGGTTTTCCGGCGGCTGGTATGTGGAAATCCCGGAGAGCTGGGACGAGCGCATTACCATCAGCCGCGCAGACGAGGTAGAGGGCGCGCGCGGCGGTCTGGTCTTTTCCAGCTGGAACGGTTCGGCGCCGGCAGAGCCGATTTTTACGATCTACGCCTTTACCGGCGACCGGCGCATGGAGCGCGCGCAGCAGGACGGGCGGTTTCTGCTGCTGGAGCAGACGGACGCCGTCTACAGCGCAAGCCTCGGCACGGCAAATCAGGCAAAGAATCTGACGCAGGACGAACTGCGGCAGATGTTCCATATTATACATGTCGACTGGAATTCCGGCGAGACATAGGGGGGAGAAGCGGCATATGAAAAAAGTATTGATTCTGGAAGATGAGGTCAGCATTCGCAGTTTTGTTGTGATCAATCTCAACCGCGCGGGCTACGAGGTCATTGAAGCCGGCACGGGCATGGAGGCGTTGGAAAAGCTCAAGGAGCATCCGGACGTCGGCGTTGCGATTCTTGATATTATGCTGCCGGATATCGACGGTTTTGAGGTCTGCCGGAACATCCGGGCGACCGACAAGAAAATCGGTATTATTATGTTAACCGCAAGAAGCCAGGAGATGGACAAGGTCACAGGTCTTATGACCGGCGCGGACGACTATATGACCAAGCCGTTCAGTCCCGCCGAGCTGACCGCGCGCATCGACGCGCTCTACCGGCGCATCGGAAGCGACACGCAGTCGGATTCTGTCGAGCTGACACAGGGACCGTTCGTTCTCAATACGAGAAACCGGACGCTCGACAAAGAGGGAAAGCGCATCAAGCTTACGCAGGTCGAATATGCGATTATGAAGCTTTTCATGCAGAACCCCGGCAGAGCGCTCTCGCGCGAGGACATTCTGACGACCGTCTGGGGGCGCGACTATGACGGCGAGCTGAAAATCGTCGACGTCAACATCCGCCGCCTTCGCATCAAGATTGAAGACGACACGGCAAATCCGGTCTATATCACAACCGTCTGGGGCTTCGGATACAAATGGGGCGTCTGAGCGAAAAGATCAAAAGCGCCGCGCCGAAGCGCCGGAAGCTTGCCGGGCTCGAACGGCGCTGGCTGATCAACAACGTCAGCGTTATGGTTGTGCTGGCGGCGCTGTGCGTGGCGGCAATTACGCTGAGTCTCGGCGCATACTATTATTCCAACGTGCGCTCGGGGCTGGAAGCGAAGGCAAAGACCACCACCGACTTTTTCAGCAACTACATCAGCCAGAGCTACAACGAATACTACCAGTCCTGCATCCAGTTTGCCCAGACCTTCGAGGAAAAGGACCGATTGGAGCTGCAGTTCATCACGCCGGACGGCAGAATGGTCGCCTCGTCCTACGGCGAGTTTGCGGGCAAAAGCCCCCAGACGCCGGATATTCAGGAGGCGGTCACGACCGGGAAGCTCGCGCGCTTTCAGGGCAAGGACCCCGACACGCACGAGCGGATTCTTGCTGTCTCGAGCCCGATGGTCTATTCCAACGGCGAGGTCATCGGCGTTCTGCGGTATGTGACGGGGCTGAAAAACGTGGACCGGCAGATTCTCATGATCGGTCTGATCGCACTGACGGCAGGACTGATTTTCATTGCGTCGATGTTCTTCATCAGCAGCTTTTTCATCCGCTCGATCATCGAGCCGGTGACGGAGATCACGGCGACGGCAAAGCGCATTGCGGCAGGGTCCTACGGCGTGCAGATTCCGAAGCATTACGACGATGAAATCGGCGAGCTTGCCGACACGATCAACGACATGTCTGTCAAAATCGGGCAGTCGGAAAAGACGCAGTCGGAGTTCATGTCGTCGGTTTCCCACGAGCTGCGCACGCCGCTTACGGCGATTTCCGGCTGGGGCGAGACGCTGCTTTCCTCCGGCAATTTAGAGCCAGAGACCCGGCGCGGCATGCTGATTATTCTGCGCGAGGCGAAGCGGCTGACCGGCATGGTCGAGGAGCTTTTGGAGTTTACGCGCATGCAGGACGGCAGGTTCACGCTGAATGTGGAAAAGGCGGATCTTCTTGCCGAGTTTGAAGACACGGTGTTCATGTACGGCTCGCGGCTGCGGCAGGAGGGCATCACGCTCGAATACGAGCCGTGCGAGGAAGAAATACCGGAGATTCCGTGCGACGTGGCGCGCATGCGGCAGGTGTTTCTGAATGTCCTCGACAATGCGGCAAAGCACGGCGGCGACGGCAAGCGCATCACGGCGTCAATCAGTCTGGAAAACGGGCAGATCGTGGTGCGCATCCGCGACTACGGTCCCGGCATCCCCGAAGAGGAACTGCCGCACGTCAAGATGAAATTTTACAAGGGCAGCTCGAAGGCGCGCGGCAGCGGCATCGGCCTTGCCGTGTGCGAGGAAATTGTCACCATGCACGGCGGCACGATCACGCTGGAAAATGCCGAGGGCGGCGGTACCCTTGTTACCATTTCCATCCCCACGGGGGAAGAATAGAGGCACTATATGCAGAAAAACAACCAGCCTGCCAGCCAGGAGAAATTCAAAACGCTCATTGGCGGGCAGGCGCTCATTGAAGGCATCCTGATGCAGGGACCCGACAAGCGCGCTATTGTTGTGCGCGGACCTGAGGGTCTGGTGCGAAAAGTCGAGCCGATCAAAAAGAAGACGGGCTTTCTCACGCTGCCGTTTATCCGCGGCGTGGTGAACTTTGGTTCGTCCATGGTCAACGGCGTGAAGGCGCTCATGTACTCGGCGGACTTTTTCCCCGAGGAAGCGAGCGAGCCTTCGAAGTTTGAAAAATGGCTGGAACAGAAAATCGGCTCCGAGAAAATCGAAAAGGTTGTGGTCTATCTCTCGGTTGTGCTGGGCATTGCGCTATCGGTCGGGCTTTTCATTTTGCTTCCGACGCTGCTCGCCGGCTTTATTCCGGGGCTGAAGGAGCACGCGGTGCTGCGCAGCCTTGTTGAGGGTGTGTTCCGTATCCTTATTTTCCTTGCTTACATGATTTTTATTTCCAAAACGCCGGACATGAAACGCGTTTTTTCCTATCACGGCGCAGAGCATAAGACCATCCGCTGCTATGAAGCGGAGCTGCCGCTGACGTTCGAGAACGGTCGTCCGCAGACAAGGCTCCATCCGCGCTGCGGCACGAGCTTCCTGTTCGTTGTGATTATCATTTCCATTCTGGTCTCTGCCGTGTTCAGCGCCATTTTCCCGATCGGAAATACAGTTTTGCGTATGCTTTCGCGGCTGGTGATGCTGCCGTTTATCGTGGCAATTGCGTATGAGTTCAACCGCCTCGTCGCCCGGCACGACAATGCGCTCACGCGCGCGCTGACCGCGCCCGGCATGTGGTTCCAGCTCTTTACGACAAATGAGCCGGACGACTCCATGATTGAGGTCGCCATCGAGGCGCTGACGCTGGTGCTTCCCGAGCAGGAAGGCGCGGACCGATGGTAAAAAAATACGGCGAGCTCTACTTAAATGCGCGCAAGGCGCTGCGCCCGAGCCAGGGGGACAATGCCTCTGTCTACGCGCGCGAGCTTCTTTCGCTTGCCTCCGGCAAATCCGTCGCGGCGCTGCTTGCCGACCGGGAGCTTTATGCTTCGGAGGAAATTGAAGAGAAGCTGAACGGGTTTCTCGCCCGGATTCTCGCCGGAGAGCCGCTTGCCTATATTCTTGGCGAATGGAGCTTTTACGGGCTGCCGTTTCTTGTGACGCCGGATGTTCTCATTCCGCGCGACGATACGATGGCTGTGACAGATCTGGCAATCGAGGCGGCAAGAACCTATCCCGCGCCGCAGCGGGTCCTGGATTTGTGCACAGGCTCGGGCTGCATCGGGCTTGCGATTGCACACTGTGTGGAGACTGCCCGTGTGACATTGGCGGATATCTCAGAGCCGGCGCTTCGCGTGGCAAAACAGAATGTGGCAAATCTGCGGCTCAAAAGCCGCGTGACGGCGTTTTCTGTGGATGTTTTGCAGCCGGCGCCCAGATTTCTGGGGCAGTTTGATCTGATTGTGTCCAATCCGCCGTATGTAACCACGCAGGAGATGGCGAAGCTCGACGTGTCCGTCTGGGCATACGAGCCGCATCTGGCGCTTGAGGGCGGCGCGGACGGTCTGGATTTTTACCGGGCAATTCTCAGGAATTTTGACGCGGCGCTGCGCCCCGGCGGAACGATCTGCTTTGAGTTCGGCTTCGGACAGGAGACGGCGCTGACGGAGCTTTTGCAGGCTGCGGGGTATGAAGATGTGACGCTGCGCAAGGATTTGCGGGGCGTAGTGCGCGCCGTTTCGGCGAAAAAGCCGGAAGTTTGAGCGGAAGATAATTTATCAAACAAACGTTTGATTTATGGCGCGCCCTGTGCTATACTGTAGAAAAACAGAAAAGGAAGGCTGTTGGCTATGGCAGTAGAAAAGAAGAAACCCGAGGCTCCTCTGAGCGATAAGAAAAAGGCACTGGAGACGGCAATCTCCCAGATTGAAAAGAACTTCGGCAAGGGCACGGTCATGCGCCTGGGCGACCGGCCGGAGATGAACGTGGAAGCGATTCCGACCGGCTCTCTGGCACTGGACGCGGCGCTCGGCATCGGCGGCGTGCCGAAGGGCAGAATCATCGAGATCTACGGGCCGGAGTCCTCCGGTAAGACCACGCTGGCGCTGC
>OGQP01002187.1_pt1 | contig 10601 bp, 10 predicted proteins | sample 1553251 | NCBI WGS metagenome assembly OGQP01 (sample SAMEA2580016, study PRJEB22360) | human gut metagenome | biome: human gut; feature: human-associated habitat; material: faeces | place: Denmark | collected 2008/2010 | reverse complement strand
TATGTTTATTTTGTCTTCACCTATTAGAATTTTTATGTTTATTTTGTCTTCACCTTAAAGCTAATCTTCTGGTTTCCGAATTTTGCCGTTACCTTCACTTTCTTGCTGCTCTTCTTTAAAGCTTTGATTTTCTTTCTGTTATTGGATATGAATTTCTTTAGCTTTTGATTCCTGACGGATTCATAATACGCTTTCCTCTCAGGAGTCAGTTTCTTTCCTCTTCTGCAATACAAACCGTGTTCCCTGTATTCCTCCAGATACCGTGCAAATTTCTTTTTCTGGAAGGAAGGGTCTTTTGATGCCTTAGCTATTATTTCAATGACGTCTGGAGAGGGTTCTGGAAATGGAGAGTTGGGTGTGGATTGCATGATGAGATTGTAAACGACCGGGGTTTCATACAAGAGCATGAACCCCAGCCGTGTTTCCTCAAACCTGAATCTTTTAAGCGTCCCTTTTGGTCTTCCGTCCAGTTTGTTTCTGTTCGTTGCTCTCCGAGGCTTTGTCAGTCTTACTCCGTAAACTTTCTGTGCTTTCGGCATTTTTCTTGTTTTCTGAAGGTTCGGGGCTTTCTTTTATCTTGATAGCCGGAGCTATCCGTTTGGAAATTTCAGCCCTGCTCTTTAGATCGTTGTAAACATTAGTTACTCGTCTCATAATTAAATCATGTATGTAAAATTAAGTTCTGTTTCGCCAACATAATCACTTTCGTTCAGTTGTACGTTGCGACTTCCTCCTTTTATGAAAAACTCCGCACCTCTGTTGTCGTTATGTTTTTCATTAATTTCACTGAAAGAAGTTTTTACTGAATATCTGGGTGGATCTATTTGGTTTGGTATTACGGCTATGACACCGCCCCAGTTACTACCATTTCTTTTAGCAGTATGAACTCTTCCCTGTATGGAAACAATATCTCCAATTTGTCTTACATACAAACCACTTGTATCTGTTTCGCTACCGGAATTGCCCATTTGTAACCAACCAGTATCTTTCAGTTTTGTTTGATACTCTTTGGCATAGGCGGCTCCCAATCTATTGCAAATCTGTTTTTTGTCCTCTTCATTAGCAATTGAAAGGTCTGAAAGTTTATTGTTTTTTTTCAGAACATCTTCGTTTCCGGGACAACTAATCTTGTCTCTGAGAGCCTTTTGAGCGTCCGCTTGACTGGTTCCTTTGGATATTTGGTAGTTTATGTAATCTTGGAAAAGACTTGAAACACTGGCATATTTCCCGTCCGCTTCACTTTTGGTATAAACATCAATGTTTTTAGCAATCGTCTTTTTCTCATCTGAGTTATATCCGTCCAGTAATTTGTTGGCTTTTTTATCAAGCTCGTCCTTAACCACTTTGCCTGTGACAAATCCTTCTGTGTTTGATGTCAAATCTCCCACAGTGATACCATCCAACTTATCTTTCAATGCGGTGGTAAAATCTTCGGTGGACAATTGTTTTCCCTCGACTTTATCCACTTTCTTGTTAAGGCTGTTTGTCAGGTCTGTTTTATTGGCATATATGGAACTGATATTTTCACCTTTGATTTTTAACTCACCTTGAATGTCAACGTAGGTTTTAGGGGTCAGAGTGATGTTGCCAATTATGTTTTTGATATTGAAATCCTGGGATTGGTCAGAATCAAATCCTACTGAAGCGATGTTCTCATTCTTACTGTCAGCCCATTGTAACGTATTTGTAAGAGCCACATTGTCTTTCGTGTACTGGGCATTAAGCAGTACCAACCCATCTCCGGCGTTTTTGACGGTCAGTTTTCCGTTGGCATTGATCTCTTTTGTGCCTCCTTTTACTTGTAAGATTGCGTTTTTCTTACCGTCATACACCGTGAAATTTCGGAATCTGGAGCTTTCGTTGTTAAACCCCGTATAATTGATGTCCACCTCTCCATTATCATCGTCACTGGTAATGTTGATGATATGGTTATCTGATAGACAGATAGAGCCGACTTTGATTGTCTTGTGAGAAACGCTATCTACCAGAACCCCGTCTATCGTGAATTTGGCTATGACCCTATCTTGTTTCAGCAATGTAAACGATCCGTCTGTGTTGATGGATAGCTCATTTACCAATAGTCCATTGTAATACAGTCCGACCGATCCGTTGCCATTTCCCTTTACAATGCTTTTGAGCACATGGCCGGATGCCGGATGATTGATAGACACTGAAGTTTTGGATTCAATCGCCTTATCCGCTGAGAAATCTCCGGCTACGACCAGATTCTTTTTTATCGTTTGCTTTGAAAACGGCGTTTCCAGAAGAACCGCATACTTTCCGATGAACTTGTCTATAAATCTGGGTGCGTATGAGGAAGTAACCTCAATGAATTGAAGTGCGTTTTTTGTGAGTGATTCAGTCGGTTTAGTCTGACTTCCTACACACAGATAATTGTTTCTCCCCCTTTTAACCGCTTCTTTTGCATACATAACGGAATCCACGGTGTTCTTTTCTACAAGATAGTAGGGAAATTTGATCCCTTTGCTTCCTTCAAAGTACCGGATTTTCTTGTTTATCCAAACATACCCGGAAGTGATCTCATTATCTGAAACAACTTCGCATCCGGATATGATGAAGTTTGCACAATCCGTAAATATAGAGGTCATACTGAGCGTTAACTCCTGTAAGTTCAGAATATCGTCTACATACGTGTATCGTCCCCCTGCCTCTGCTACATATTCTTTCATTATGCTTTATTATTTAGGTTTTTGGTTTGTTTATTGTCAGTTTTAATGACACTCTGTTTCAATGTCTGCGTCATAAGTAATCTTCTTCTAAACATACTCATGACGCACCTCCAATCACCGCTAAGTTATTTACAATACTTACTTGATAGGTTTTGTTTGGCTCTATCGTATGGTCTCCAATCCATCTAACGGAGTCAGGCATATTTAAAACCGTTGCGGTTTCTCCAGAAGTAAACTGAAACATATATTCGTTCAATACATTCGGGGTTTCTGGGGAAAAAGTTATAGTTAATGTTGTAACACTTTCGAATTTATAGAATTTATTGGGACTGATAGACTGGGTAGGTGTGGCTCCTTCTATTAAAACAGAAGACATAATTCCACTATCGCCTTTGTCTCCTTTTAAGCCTTGTGCGCCCTGCTCGCCTCTTTCTCCTTTTAAGCCAGAAAAAGCAAATGAAAACGAAGTAGAATCTGTATTTTCGGATTTTGTAACTTTTACCGATGGTGTTCCGGTTGTGTTTGCGATTGTTGCAGTGGCTTCAATAGCCGGAGTTTTCCCATCTTTTCCATTAGTGCCCGGCTCTCCTTTATCGCCTTTAACTCCCGGAATCCCTTGCGTTCCTTGTTTACCGGGTTCTCCTTTCAGACCGGAAAATTCAAATAAAAACGAAGGAGATTCATGGTTTCCGGTCTTTGTTACTTTGACAGCAGGAGAGCCACTTGTGTTTGAGATTGTTGCATTAGCTGTTATTACTGGGGTTGTACCATTCTTTCCGTTGATTCCCGGTTCGCCCTTTTCACCTTTATCTCCTTTGCTTCCCGGAAACCCCTGTTCTCCACGATCTCCCTTATCGCCTTTCAACCCTTTTAAAAGAGAAGATTTAATCCTGCCATTTATTGAACGGTCTTGAAACGGAATGTATTCTTCTCCGGTTAAAGATGTCCGTTCGGGAACTTCTATGATTTGTTTTCCTTTTATTGCCATAATTCATGTTTGGTTAAGTAATAGGGTTTGAAGCAATCAGTTCACAAGTGGCGGTCTTGCCCCCGACTGTTGCTGTTATATTTGCTTGTCCTGCACCTACGACAGATACGATGCCTTCTATGACCGTTGCAACACTTTGATTAGAACTTTGCCATATAATCTTTTTGTCAGTAGCATTGTCCGGCAATACCTTAACAGAAAGTTCAGCTTCATTCCCGACATTAAGGATAAGCACGTTTTTGTTTAGGGTAACAGACTGAACCGGAATATCTGGAGGTGTGGTATCAATTTTGATCAGATATGTTTTTCCTGCTATTTTATATGTGTTTATCACAGAAGATAACATATAGACAAATTCCTTTTGTGAGATTCCCTGTATTCGGGGGACACACACCATGAAGCTTACCTTATTGATCGCTTTTTCTTCCGTGATAAAATAGAACTTCCGTGGCTTTTCAAGTGGGTCGTCTGTCAGTTCGGATTCCTTCATGTCTTTCCAGATAACGAACGGCTTGCCATATTTGGAGGATTCCCGATATAAATCTATTCCTATAATCTGAGAATCCTGTATGTATATCCGATCGTTCTTGTCTGCAAAGTATTTTCCGAACTTATGGTTCAGATACCACTCGAAATACATCACTTGACTGGTCATGCGTGCTTCGATATGCCGTTCTTTGGCAAAGTCAATAAATCTGTCATTTATTATTTTCAACGGATAAACCAAACTCTGAATAAAAAGAATGTACTTTCTTCCTCCAAGATAATGCGGAACAAGTTGGTTCACCAGTTTGTCTATCGGTAACTTGTATCTCATTTGGTATCTACCACTAATTTGATTGCTTCTCTAAAATTGGGAATGTCGGCTTCCTCATTCTTGCCGGAAGACTGCCTTAGATAACCGGATTCCGTCTGCATGACTCTTCCGATTTTTTTCTGGGGACTGATATGTCCGTCTCCGTCATAGCAAGCGAGGAAGATTCCCTGTCCGGCCACGTCTTCCGGATCAATATAGACATCCGTTACATGTTCCGCACTTTTAATCACTTCAAGAATTTTAGAGGTATACACACTGGAATCAAATTCCATGTTCATTATGTATTCGTTCAACTTGGATTCTATATTGTCGTATATCTCAGCCTCGGTTACAGCACCGTCATAATATACCGTCACTTTGGGAACAAGGACATCTCCTTCACGACTGATAACCGAAATTCTTGTTCCTGCAAACTTTATCTGATTGATATATGTGTTAATCATCTGCATCTCTTCTTCCGGTATCTTTGCAAGTTTGCCTTGTTCCCCGGTTGCAACCTTCAATATAAGCGTACTGTCCAGATTCTCGTCCTGTGTGCTTTCTATATAGGAAACCTGGGTGATGATCCGTTTAGTCTCGTCTACGGTCGCATATCCGAATGCCAGACCGTCTTCCCGAACCACAAGCGTGTCTCCTTTTTGATATTGCAGCAAAGCGTTGGCGTAATATTTTGGAGTTCCATTAACTCTGTTGTTGATTACGGTTGAAATATCAATAGCAAATACATCCAACAGCATTTCAAAACTCTGTATCACGGCTGCAAATGTCCATGTGATACCGTTTAGAACGGAAACCTTCGAGTCACTGTTGAACTCCTTCAGTTCCATTCTCTTGTTTCTTTCCTCTACGGCTGCTTTATATATATCGTTGATTGTTCTACTCATTTTGTGGCGTATAGGTATAAATAGTATCGTTAATTATAAACTTCCATGCCCCGGCTTCATTCCATGCCGGTTCGTGGGTCAGAACCCAGACCGCTTCCATGCCGGAGCCAACAATATAGTTCAGATTCTCGTCTCTTTGCGGTTCCCTGTATTCTCCGGATGGAACAGTTGTCATTGCAATTTCACAGTTCCGTCTTCCATAATGCTGCTTTACCAGCCCGATCAAATATTCGTCAATGGCTTTCCTGCTGCATTTGATATTCTGGAGATTCAGGCTTTTCAGTTCCTTTTGTCTCAACAAAGGAAGCAAGCTGCCGGTTGTACTGCCGGAACAATCCATTTCAAACATTCCTTTGGACAAAGCAATAAATTCGATTGTCGTGGATATGTTCTTCATCACAAAACGCTCAATATATATGGGCTTTAAGATATATATGTCCGCGTCCTTGATATTTGAAATATCCAGTTTTTGTATTCTGGCATTTTCATCCCCATAAATACAAGTTCTTCTTTTAGTTCCGGTATTGTTGTCGAAAAAGTGGTTAAGCTCAATAGCCTGTTTGGATAACCGTACAATCTGTAAATCAGTATTGTCTCCCCAGTCTATCTCTATCGTTCCCGAACCGGAGATTACAAAACCGATGGATGTTCTGGTATTCTCAATATAAATGTCCATCAGTCTGGGTAGGGTAGGGGATTTAGGATAAACATGCCTCTCACCGTTTGCCGGCATGATTTCATTTACCTTGTAATATGCGGCCACATCTTTGTTTATGACATAATCGTCTGTATAGACAAGTTCATCTCCTGCCTTCAATGTCTGGTCTAAGGAAAGTGATGTGTTGTTCATCATCAAGTCAATAACCCCTTCGATCGAACCATATATATGCAGGGCTACATCGTAAAGGTTTTGTCCGTGTGTTACAATATATTTACCCATTTTGTTCTTTTAGTTCTAAAGACAATTCTCCGGAAACCGAGTCCATGTACGCATTGACTACTGTTACCTTGTCATTGTCAAATTCTTCCTGTAACTTCTGAGCCAGTCCGGTATTCTCAAAGTTACCATGCAGGTAGTCGATGAGTCCGATCCCGGATGTGGGGTGTTGATATAAATTCCCGGCAAATGCTTTAAGTAGAAACGCTTTGTTCTGTTCTAATGACTCACGAATTATCAAGTCGGTCTCATGACCGCTGAAAACTGAAAGATAGCTTCCTTCCTTCAAGATGAAATTGAAATTGCCGTTCTCATTCAGCAGTCTGTACTCGGAGAGCTTTATAGAATCTTTCTTGTCTGTCGTATCGCCACGATATACCGGAAACCATATTTGATTGTTTCTCTTGTTCAAAACATATTCAATATGTCCGTTGCCGTAATCAATGCGGAACCTCACCATCAGTTCTTTGTATTCCGCTATATATGGAATCCTGACATGTATTCCATCTTCGTCTTTATATGATTTTTCAAAGCTGGGAGAAACTACTATCTCGGAATAGCAATAGTTGTCATTGTCCATCCCGACTTGTTCTTCCAATATCTTGAAGTCGTATATAATCTTGTTGGTCAGGTTGTCAGAGGTCTCCAATTCTCCATATACGACATCCATGTTAATATCCTGTCTTGCCATATTATCGGTTTTAAACAAAAATCCCCCAACCAACAAGAGTGATTGGGGGATCGCACTCTTCTTTAAAAAGATTAGAGCACGCTTTTAAGAATAGTTGTAATGATTATTTAGAAGAATCAGAGTCGTATACTTTCTCTACTGTAGCCCACATATCATCCGGCAATTGCTCGTCTGATATTTTTTCACAGGCACTTTTCATGTACTCGATTTCTTCGGTCGTAAAATCCACCACTAACGGCACGTCTTTTTCCGTATCCCATTCGATACGGTTGTTTTCTGTGTTTTGTCTGAGATTCACTGTTGCACGCTCTTCTTCTGAGATTTCGATTTTCTTCAGAATCTTCTTGATATTGAACTGCTTGAAGTTGTTTTCTTTAGGCAGAAAGCCTGGGATGTAGAGCCTGTCTTTGATTGATAGTTCCATTGCTTAATTTATATATTTAGGTTATTAGGTGATGATATGAAGAAAGAAACTAAGAAAATTTTAATTATAATTTTAATATTAATAATTTCAATGATTGCTTTTAATAGATTATCAATATTGTTAGTACGCAAAGGAAATGGTTATGGTAGTGATGTTTTAAATTTTTATAAACAGCCAAGAAATACCATTGATATGATAGTACTAGGTTCTTCGCATGCATATACATCTCTAAATCCCTATTTAATAGAAAGTGAAGCAAATTTAAAGACGTATGATTTTTGTACTCAACAACAGCCATTATGGATAACATATTATTACTTAAAGGAAGCATTAAAATATCAGCATCCAAAATACATCGTATTAGAGGCACATATGGCAGTAGTAGGAAATAATGATTATGCAGAAGAACAAGTAAATAGAGATGCTATTGATAAGATGAAATTTTCAACAAATAAGATTGATGTAATAAAAAATAGTGTTGAAAATAAAGATGATAGAGTATCATATTATTTAAACATAATAAAGTACCATAGTAGATATAAAGAATTAAATAAAATAGATATAAAAACAGCGTTTTTAGGGTATACAGTTGATAATAAAGGATATATAGCCCTTGAAGAAACTGGTTATATCTTCAATAATGAAAGTGAATTTACAGACAATGAAAGTGAATTATACAAGAAAAATAAAGAATACTTGTATAAGATAATTAATTTGACAAAAAAAGAAAATATTGATTTAATAATTGTAAAAACTCCAACTTCATATAATTATGAAGAAATGTCTAGACTTAACCATATAAAAAGAATAGCAGAGGAAAATGATATATTATTTTTAGATTACATAAATAATATGACTGATTTAAATTTAGATTATAACAAAGATTTTTATGATACTGGCCATTTAAATAAAAATGGTTCAATAAAATTCACAAAAAAGTTTATTGAAAATTTAGAATAGATGTAATTATTTAACAAAGGAGGAATATAAAATGATTAAAGTAATGACAATATTCGGAACAAGACCAGAAGCTATAAAGATGGCTCCATTGGTAAAAGAATTAGAGGGAAGAAAAGAAATTGAAAGTGTAGTATGTGTAACAGCACAACATAGAGAAATGTTAGATCAGGTTTTAACAGTATTTGATATTAAACCAGATTATGATTTAAATATCATGAAACAAGGACAAACATTATCTGAAATAACATCTAGAGTATTATTGGGACTTGAAGAAGTAATAAAGAAAGAAAATCCTAATATTATATTAGTTCATGGTGATACAACAACAACCTTTGCAGGTGCATTAGCAGCCTTCTACAACGGAGTAGATATTGGACATGTTGAAGCAGGACTTAGAACATGGGATAAATATTCACCATTCCCAGAAGAAATGAATAGACAAATGGTTGATAGAATGACTGATATGTATTTTGCACCAACAGAAGTAAGCAAAAATAATTTATTACAAGAAAATATATCAGAAGATAAAATATATGTAACAGGAAATACTGCTATCGATGCTATGAAAACAACTATTAAAGAAGATTATAACAATGAAATCTTTGATTGGATTGGAAACGATAAATTAATATTATTAACTGCTCATAGAAGAGAAAATCTAGGAGAACCAATGAGACATATATTTAGAGCAGTAAAAAGAATTGTTGAAGAATATCCAGATGTTAAAGTTGTATATCCAATACACTTAAATCCAAAAGTAAGAGAAGTAGCAAATGAAGTATTTGAAGGAATTGATAGAGTAAGACTAATTGAGCCATTGGAAGTAATTGATTTCCATAATTTCCAAAATAAAAGTTATATAATCTTAACAGATTCTGGTGGCATTCAAGAAGAAGCTCCATCTCTTGGAAAACCAGTTTTAGTATTAAGAGATACAACAGAGAGACCAGAAGGAATAGAAGCAGGAACACTAAAATTAGTAGGAACTGATGAAGAAACAATATATAGAGAAACAAAAAAATTATTAGATGATAAAGAAGAGTATAATAAGATGAGTCATGCATCAAATCCATATGGTGATGGTTTCACTAGCAAGTATATAGTAGATGCAATAATTGATAAATATATTAGTAATAATAAGTAATAATATTTGATAAAAAACAAAATATGTTATATAATATAAATGTATTAGTTATTTGAGGAGTTGTATTAATTATGGAAATAAAAAATGTATTATTAATGGTATTAGTAACATTTGTTTTTGTTGCACTATTTATACCAGTAGTAAAGAAAATGGCAGAATTTATTGGAGCAATGGATATACCAAATGCTAGAAAGGTACATAAGGTTCCTATTCCTAGATTGGGAGGCCTTGGTATATATGCTGGCTTTTTACTAGGATATATGTTATTTGGTGTTCATTCAGTTCAAATGAATGCTATCTTAATAGGAAGTTTTATCATATTAGTTACTGGTATTTTTGATGATATAAAACCAGTACCTGCTAAATGGAAATTACTTGCTCAAACAGTAGGAGCCTCTATAGTACCATTATATGGTGGAATATTATTGCAAGACATATCAGCATTTGGCTTATATATAGATTTTGGTATATTAGCATATCCAATAACTATAATATTTATTGTAGCTATAATTAATTGTATTAATTTAATTGATGGATTAGATGGATTATCATCAGGAATAGCAAGTATTTATTTTCTAACAATAGGAGTTATTGCTATGTTACTTAATAATTCTAATGGTTTAGATATAATTTTAACATTCATAATGTTAGGAAGCACCTTAGGATTCTTAGTTCATAATTTTAATCCTGCTAAAATATTTATGGGTGATTCTGGTAGTATGTTCTTAGGCTATATAATCGCTGTAATAGCTTTATTAGGATTTAAAAATATAACATTAACATCATTTTTAGTACCAATGTTATTACTTGCAATACCTATTATGGATACATTATTTGCTATATTAAGAAGATTAATAAATCATAAACCACTAGGAGAACCAGATAAAAATCATTTACATCATCAGTTATTAAAATTAAGATTATCTCAAAGAAAGACAGTTTTAATAATATATTTTGTAGATATTTTATTTGCTATAGCATCTATACTATATGCTGTTGGTAATAAGATGTTAGGAACTAATAAATATGGTATTATAATATATGTAATATTATTTATCCTTACATT
>OGQP01002184.1_pt1 | contig 10612 bp, 10 predicted proteins | sample 1553251 | NCBI WGS metagenome assembly OGQP01 (sample SAMEA2580016, study PRJEB22360) | human gut metagenome | biome: human gut; feature: human-associated habitat; material: faeces | place: Denmark | collected 2008/2010 | reverse complement strand
CGCCAGTCCTTCCTCCGCCGTGGCGGCCACATGGATCTTTGTCTGCCGAAACCACGCCTCCGGCATGGAGGAGATGAGAATCACATGATGCTTTTCTGCCACCTGGGCGAAATAGAAGCCCACGAAAGCGCCAATGGTAAACTGTCGGCGCAGATCCAGCTCCCGCTGCCGCATGTCAGAAAAGTCCATGATCTGACGGCGTATCTGCTCGTCGCCGAAGCCGTCCCGGCACTCCGCCGCAAGGATGATGGTGGAGCGCTCCTCTGCCATGGCCAGCGCGCAGTGCAGGGACTTCGCCGTCTGCCGGAAGTTGATGTCCTTGGGGAAGCCGCCGCCGCTGACGAACAGCAGCGAAGCCCTCTGCCGGATCGGCACCGTGTACATCCGGCGGATATAGGCCGCAGCCTGCCGGTGCGCCTGAAACACGTCGCCGGCAAAGACGCGGACAATCTCACCACGTTCGTTGGCCACGACGTTGATCGTGAAGTCGATGGGGATCAGCGCTGCGCCTGCGTCTATGTCCTCCCGAAGCGGGTTGCCCTCCATGCTGCCGCTTTTCACCAGCGGGTGAATCCCGGCGCCGAAACCCTCGTTTAGTGCCAGATTGTGGTTGCGGTTCACAGTATCGCGGGAAGCGATGCCCGGGATGATGCTCTTGGCACCGCCGCCGAAGCCCGCCAGGAAATGCAGCACCGTTCCGCCCGTCAGGATCAGCCGGTCACAGTCCAGTGCGCGGCTGTTGAGATACACCGCGTTTCCGGACGGCGTCTGCCCCACGCAGCGCAGATGGGCCACATCGTCGCAGTCGTGATTGATGACGCGGATGCGCCGGACAATGTCCGCACCCACGATCTTCTCGAATTCCTCCGGTGTCTGACCGCGGTGGGTTCCAACGGCCACGATGATGAGAATGTTCTCATCCGGTACGCCGCAGCGGTTGAGGCGATCCACCAGCAGTGGCATATATTCCGCTGTCCGCTGCCACAGCCGGGTCACGTCGGAGACCAGAATGCAGACGCGCTCATTGGCGTGTATCCGATCCTCCAGCGGGGGACAGCCGATGGGATGCGCCATGGCGGCGTCGACCAGCCGGGCCACATCGGCTTCGGACCGGATGTCGGCGGCTCTTGAAGTCACTACGCAGTCGATGCGCTCATCGGGAAATGGGATGCGCAGACTGGCCGCTCCGTAAGCAAGCTCCATGTTTTTCTCCTTTCTGAAAGACGTGTCAGCCGGGGTGATGCTTTGAATACTGGAACATGCAGTATGCGGCGGCAAAGATTACCGCATACCCGATCAGGCTCCAAAGGTCGGGGATCTGGCGGAAGAACAGGTATCCGAAGGCGCCGGCAAAGAACATCTGCGAGTAGTCGTAGATAGAGATCTCCCGGGCCGGTGCGATAGAGTACGCGCAGGTGATGGAAAACTGTCCGCCCGCGGCAAAGGCCGCCGTCATAAACAGCAGAAGCAGCTGCCGGGACTGCAGCGGCGTGTAGTGCAGCAGGGACAGCGGGAGGATCATCACCGCAGAGCAGAGAGAGAACAGGAACACAATGACCACGGAATGGTTCCCGCGCAGCTTCAGCCCCCGCAGTGCAGACTGGGACAGTCCGGCGCAGACACCGCCGGCCAGCCCGATCAGCCCGGCTGTATTGATTATATCACCGCCGGGCTTCAGAATAAAGAGCGTCCCGCCGAAGGCCAGCAGCAGACAGGCGATCTGGGGCAACTTGACCCGTTCCCTGTACAGGATGGCGGAAAAGAAGATGGCGGCGAAGGGCGAGACCTTGTTGAGCATGTTGGCGTTGGAAAACAGGGTATGGTCGATGGCGTAGAAATTGAACACCACGCCCAGCGTCCCGCCCACGGCACGCAGCGCCATCAACGGCACGGAGCCTTTTGTGAGATGGACAGGCGTCCGATCCTTGATTAGAAAGACCGAGGAGATGATAAGGGAGAAAAGGTTTCTGAAAAACGCCTTTTCGATGCTTTCCACGCCCACCACCAGCCGCGAGCAGAGGCTCATGGCCGCGAAGCAGAACGAAGCGGTTACCATCAGGAGTACGGCGGTGGTTTTGCTGCTTTTCCGGATCGTCATAGCAGACCTGCCTTTTGTCGGATGAGATGGAGAAATGCACAAGAGGAGGGATCCTTCTTGTGCATTTCTCTTGCGGGGTATCGGGGGAACGCGGGTATGAAAAAAGTTTTTTGCAGATGGCTTTCTCAGAACTCGTAGTCCACAGCGGCCCGCTCCTCGCGGATGCTGTCCACGAAATCATGCAGTTCCTTGTGGGGGGGAAACTGCGCCCACGCCTTCAGGCTGTCCAGATCGTCAAACTCCATCTCCTCCACGTAGTCCCAGTAATGGGCACCACTGAAGATGCAGGTGTGATGCGTCAGGCTCTTAAGCGCGGGGAACTGCTTGGCAACGGCGTCCAGCTTCTCCGCGGCGATGCGGATGTTCTCGTACATGTCGTTGCCGTTGGCCTCTTTTTTCATGCGCCAGAAAACGATGTGCTTTATCATGTTAAAACTCCTTTCGGACGGTCACTCCTCGTCCCAAGCCTTATAAATAAACGTGCAGCCCTTCTCGGTCAGTGCCTTCATGACCCAGGAGCGGTCAGACCTCCCCTGCAGGATCAGCTGCAGGTTGGCCTCCTCCTGTTCCTTCAGCCGGCGCGCCGCCTCTGCAATCTCCCGGGCGTGCTGCGGACGGATGGCCACAACGCCGTCCTCATCGCCGACGATGATGTCGCCGGGGTATACCACCATGCCGCCGATGCACACAGGCACGTTGATCTCGCCGGGGCCTAAGCCCTTGAAGGATGCGTTGGCCATCACGCCTCTGGCGAAGATGGTGAAATCGTCAAACGCAGCCAGCGCGGCGGAGTCACGGATGGAGCCGTCCACCAGGAAGCCGCGGACGCCCTTCTGCCGCGCTATCTGCATCATGTTCTCGCCGCAGATAGCACGCTCGGTGCAGCCGCCGCCGTCCACCGCGATCACATCGCCGGCCTGCGCCATGCTGATGGCCTGATGGAACATAAGGTTGTCGCCGATGGGTGCCTTCACTGTGATGGCAGTGCCCAGCAGCTTTACGCTGTTCAGGGGCTTGATGGCGGAGTGAGCGCCGGCGATCTTGTTCATGCTGTCGTCGATGTTGCACACCGGCAGGTCGCGAAATGCCTCCACCAGAGCGGGATCGGCCCGCTTCACCTTTGTAAAAACTCTAAAACCGACAGGTCCGGACATATTCTTTCCTCCTGGATCCAAGCTGATTTACTTCTTGCCCTGGGCGGCCAGAACGGCGTCCAGCGCGTCGTTGAGGGTCTCGGCCTTCTTGCCGCCGAACTTCTCCTTCAGGCCCAGATCGGCCAGCCAGTACAGCTTCTTGGTGGCGGCCTCGGCCATGGTATTCTCCAGACCGGCCTCCTTCTCCATCTCGGCGATCTCGCAGATCTCGTCGCCGCGGCGCTTGGAGTGGATCATGTTGGTGCGGACCATCATCGCCAGCGTCTCGTCCGTCGGCTCATCGGTCAGGAACTCCACGATGGACTTGAAGATGTCCTCCTCCACGCCGTAGTATCTGGCGCAGGCCAGGCTCTCCACCAGCGTAGCCTCCAGAGACTTGGTGAAGATGCTGCGGATGACCTTGAACGCGGAGGCCTGTCCGATGGAGTCGCCCATGTAGCGGATCTTCATGCCGTAGGCGTTCAGCTCGTTGGCGGTCTGCTCACCGGCAGGGCCGCAGCTGCAGCAGGGCGTTGCCACGCCGAACATGCTTGGGGAGCACAGGGTGCAGCAGTCCACGAAGGTGCAGTTGTCGCCCAGGAAGGCTTCGACCTTGCGAACCAGATCGGGCACGGTGGAGTTCCACTCGCAGTAGAGCTGCTCCTTCTTCAGGAACGGCTTGTACATGGCGGCGGTCTCCATCGCCTGAGAGCAGGAGGTGACGGCGATGATGATGTCAGAGCCTTCGATCAGCTCCTTGGGGGAGTCCACCAGCTGCACGCCGGCGTCCAGACACTTCTGATAGTTGACAAAGTTTTCCTTGCCCTCGGTGTCGAACTTGATATCGTAGCCCTTGACGGTGGCGCCGTTGCGCGCCAGACCGCTGGAATAGGTGGAACCGACTTCGCCCAGACCGATAAATGCGATGACCATAATCAATAGCTTCCTTTCTTAAAGTAGGATGGTGAATACCATGTGAATGTTGAGGAGGTGTGCGCCTTGCGTCTTGCTGCGTGAGATGCACAATTGGGAAGAGAACGATCAAACAAGCTGGAAGGGAGCTTATCAGGCGCTCTTTTTGCGCAGAAGCTTGTGCCTGGTGCCCTTGTGCAGCAGCAGGAAGGCCACGATCAGCCCCAGGCCAATCAGGTCAGTGACCAGACCGGCGGCGATGCAGCAGAACGCCGCGCCCAGCGCTAGGATACGGCAGGGGATGTTGATTTTCTCCCCCAGCCAGCCCTCCAGACCTACGGCCAGGAAGAAGCAGCCGATGAGGGAGGTAATGCTGGCCTCGATGATCTCCAGCGGCGTGCCGATCATCAGCAGTGCCGGGCCGTACACGAAGAAGAACGGGATGATAAAGGCGATGATGCCCAGCCGCATGGCCGTAAAGCCCACCTTGTTGGGGTTGGCGTCGGCGATGTTGCCCGCTGCGTAGGCGGCCAAAGCCACAGGCGGCGTGATCTGAGAGAGAATGGAGTAGTACAGCAGGAACATGTGCGCGGCAAAGAGGGGGATGCCCAGCTGCACCAGACTGGAGGCCAGCAGGGAGGCGCTGATGATGTAAGCCGCCACCGTGGGCAGGCCCATACCCAGAATCGTAGCTGCCAGACCGCTCATTAGAAGAGTCAGGAATAGGTTATTGTGGGCCAGTGTCAGCACCGCGAAGGCGAACTTGGCGCCCACGCCGGTCAACATGATGCAGCCGATGGCCACGCCGGCGGAAGCGACGGCGCAGATTACCGAGACGGAGCGAATCACGCCGGTCTCAAAGCCGTCCAGAATAGTCTTGAAGCTCATCCGCGTTTCTTTCTTCAGAGCGCAGGCGATGATGGTAGCCAGAATGGCCAGCGTTGCGGAGCGTGCCACCGTGAACTGGAAGAACGCCAGACATACGATGAGGATGATCAGTGGAACCAGCAGGTTCCAGCCCTGCTTCAGGATCTTTTTCACGGCGTCCATGTGGCTGGGATCCACACCCAGCAGGCCGCTCCTGGCCGCCTCAAAGTCCACCATCAGCAGGATGCTCAGGTAGTACAGAATGGCGGGGAGCAGGGCGCCCAGGGCAATCTGACTGTACTTGTAGCCAATCAGCTCGGCCATGATGAACGCGCCAGAGCCCATGACGGGGGGCATGATCTGGCCACCGGTGGAGGCTACGGCTTCCACCGCGCCGGCGAAGTGGGGCTTATAGCCGGTCTTCTTCATCAGAGGGATGGTGAAGACGCCGGTGCCCATGACGTTGGCCACGGCGCTGCCGGAGATGCTGCCGAACAGGCCGCTGGAGATGACCGCCACCTTGGCAGGGCCGCCACGGGCATGGCCGGCCAGCTTCATGGCCAGCTTCATGAAGAACTCACCTGTGCCGCTGTACCCAAGAAAGGCGCCGAATATGATCAGCAGGAACACATACTGGGCAGAGGACGCAGTGGGAGAGCCGTAGATACCCTCCACGCTGAAGATAAAGCTGATAACACGGCGGAAGGAGTAGCCCTTGCTGGCAATCATGCCGGGCAGATAGTTGCCCCACATGGCGTAGGCGAAGAAGACCAGCGCGATGATGGGCAGACCCAGACCGATGGTGCGGCGCGCCGCCTCCAGAGAGAGGATCATGGCGATGGTGCCGAAGACCAGATCCAGCGTGTTGGCGTTAGCCTTGGACACACGGTACATCAAAGCGTTGGGGTCGCGCAAGATATAGAGCACCACGGCAATGGTGGCAATGGCCAGAATGGCATCGATCGCGCCGAAGGTCTTGCGGAGGGCCTTTTTGTTGCCCTTATAGTTGGGATAGTAGACGAATGCGTAGGTCAGGCCCATGCCCCAGTGGATGGAGTACAGTACCAGCGGGATGGGCAGCTGGAAGATCAGTGCGTAGATATGGTAAAAGGCCAGGGCGATGGCGGTGTATCTCAGAACACCCTTGAAGATCTTGTTCTGGAACGTGCGCAGATTGCCGCCGTCTTCGTCCTTGTCGTTGCTGGTGTTTTTGGCAGATTCCTCGTATTGGTTAATAAGCTCGGACAGTTCCTCGCCGTCCACGCCGGTCACGACCTGATCCTCAACGGGATCGGCGTGAGAGGTTTTCGTCTGATTCATAGTTCACCTTCTCGTTCTCACTGAATTGCCGTTGACCCGTCTCTTAACGGATCGTAAACAGGCGGTTTTCTGCGAATAGCTTCCCGCTATTCGGTAAGTCTGATTACTTAGCCTCGGGGGGGATCAGCTCAGCGGGGACATCGATGCCCATTTCCTGATAGTAGCGATAGGCGCCGTTGTGCAGGGGAACAGGCTGCTCGCCGATGTTCTCCAGCGTGGTGGTGTAGCCGCCGGAATGGGTGGCCTGCAGCTCGGCGATGTTCTCGAACACCGTCTTGGTAATCATGTAGGCCAGCTCGTCGTCCATCTCGGCGCTGGCGTACATGGCCTGCCACGCACCGATGGTATCGTAGTCCTCGGTCAAGGAACTGTAGGTGTCAGCGGACAGGGTCACATGCTTGTAGTAGGGATAGGCGGTGGTCAGCTGGTCCATCTGCTCGTCGGTGAAGCGCACCCACTTGACGGACTTGGTGGCCTCCAGCTCGGTCAGAGCGCTGGCGGGGTGGATGGAGCCGCCGGTCACGGCGTCGACCAGACCGTCGCCCATAGCGGTGAAGCAGTCGCCCCAGCCGGAGTTGGTGACCTTGATGTCATCGAGGATGCCCAGGCAGGAGAACACCGCGCGGCTGGAAATATCGGTGGAGCCGGTATAGGGGCCGAAGGCGACGTTCTTGCCGGCGAACTGCTCACAGTTGGTGAGGCTGCCGTCCAGCGTGGTCATGATGAAGTAGGTGGGCAGGGATGCGAACAGGCAGCGGATCTCGGGGAATGCGCTCTCGCCTTCGCCCAGATCAATGCCCATCATGGCGTTGTAGGCGATGGAGGACTCAATGGAGGCGATCTCCAGATCGCCGTTCTGCAGCAGGCTCAGGTTCTCGCCAGAACCCTTGGTGGCCTCCAGAATGACCTCAACGCCGTCCAGATGGGTGTTGATAATGCTGGAGATACCGCCAACATACACATACTGGCCGCCGCCGGAGGTACCGGAACCGGCAGAAATCTTTACATTGTTGAACGTGGTGGTGCCGTCGCCATTATCATTGGCGGGCTCTTTGCCGGCATCCTGACTGCCGCAGGCAGCCATGGATATGACCATCAAAAGAGCAAGAAGCAGGGAAGTGATTTTCTTCATCATCATTTTCTCCTTTTTTTCGATTCCAACATAACATTTTATCTCAACAGTGCGCCCCGCGCACCGGGGGAACGGGGGACAGAGGGCTTACATGCCCTCCTTGGGGAACTCATCGCGGTAGTCGCAGGCGCCCTTGAAGGGGAATTTGCGCTCAAAGAACTTATAGGGACGCTGGGACAGCTTGTCCATGTCGATGTCGATGCCCAGACCCGGCTTGGTGGGCAGCGCCACATAGCCGTTCTTAATCTCGAAAGGCTCGACCATGATCTCGCGGGAGGCCTCGTCCACCGTCAGGAACATCTCGCCGATGAGGAAGTTGGGGATGGAGGCGGAGAGATGGATCATCGCCGCCAGACCCACGGCGTTGCTGTTGAAATTGTGGGGACTCATCAGCACGCTGTAAGGCTCCGCCATGGCGGAGATCTCGCTCATCACCTTGATGCCGCTGACGCAGATGTCTGGGTTGATGATCTCGGCCGCGTGCTTTTCAAACACGGGGATAAATGCTTCCTTGTTGTACAGCGTTTCGCCGGTGACGACAGGGGCCTTGATGCCGGCGTGAGCCTGGGCGATCAGGTCGATGTTGTCCGCCAGACACGGCTCCTCGATCCAGAAGGGGTTGAACTCCTGAATACGCTCAGAGAAGTGGATGGCGTGGTAGGGAGACAGACGGCGGTGGACCTCCACCAGCAGATCCACGTCGGGCCCCACGGCCTCACGCACGGCCTTCACGCACTCCACGGCGTAGTCCTCCTGCGCGGGGGTGATGTAGTTGCGCCAGTAGCCCTGGAAGGGATCCCACTTCATGGCCGTGAAGCCCTTGCCCTTCACGGCCAGCGCCCGTTCCACCGTCTCGTCGATGCTCTTGGCGCCGCCCCACCCAGCCGTTGGCGTACAGGCGGATCTTCTCGCGGCACGGGCCGCCTAGCAGGTTGTACACCGGCTGGCCGCAGACCTTTCCGGCGATGTCCCACATGGCGATCTCGATGGCGCTCCAGGCGGCGTAGAAGTCGCAGCTGCTGCGGCGGATGGAGAAGTCGTCGAACATGGCTGTGCCGGAGTGCTTGATCTCAAAGGGGCTGCGGCCGATCATGTAGGCCTCCATGGCCTCGATGTACAGCTGCACCGCCTTTTCCTTGCCCTGTACCACATAGGCCTCGCCCCAGCCGTACACGCCCTCATCGGTGTCCACGCGGCAGAGCATCAGGTTCTTGGGACCGGCAAAAAAGGGATAGGGAGTAACTTTCGTGATTTTCATTACTTTTCCTCCTGATTTGTGGCTTGCGATCAGTGCTGATCGGGTTCCTCGCTGAGGTTGAGCTTTTCATAGTTGGCGCGGAACATCTCGAAGGTAGTAGTCTCGCCGTTGAGGATGCGCTGCAGCAGACCCTCCTCGTTGTGTTCGCGCTGCTCCACGACCTCCAGCACCTGCAGGGCAATCTCCCGGGGCACCACGACCACGCTGTCGTTGTCGCCGAACACCAGGTCACCGGGCTTGACGTACACGCCGCCGATGACGATGGGGTGGTTGATCCTGCCGGGACAGAGCTTCGTGGTGGCCTTGATGCACACGTTCCGCGCGAACACGGGGAACTCCAGCTCCTTAATGAGCATGGTGTCGCGAACCGCACCCTCCATCACCAGGCCGGCTGCGCCTCTGGACTTCAGGGAAGCTGCCATCATGCCGCCGAACATGCCGCCCGCCTCGTCGAAGTCGCCGTTGGTCACCATGACCACGTCGCCGGGGCCTGCCATGGAGATGGCCTTGTGGAGCATCACGTTGTCGCCGATGCCGCACTGAACGGTCAGTGCCGTGCCGCACATGCGCAGCCCGGGCCAGATCGCGTGGATGCGGGAGCACAGCGCGCCGTCCTTGTTGGGCATGGACTCGTTAATGGACGCGCTCTCCTCCAGCGCGGCGTAGCGCTTTACAATCTCGTCGGGGACTTTTTCATAGGTTTTGATCACATCAAACATTTTGTTGCCTCTTTCTGTTTGTCGGTTGTTTCATCTGTCGGGGGGCTTCGGCCTGTCGGTACCTGTCTTGATGGCTGTCAAAACAAATACCGGTTAACGAAACCGGTTAATATAGCTTCTATCTGTAGTGTAACATCGAACACAGCGCGTGTCAAATACTTTTCAGCCGTAATAACAGATAAAAATATCAGGCGAGCTTTGTGCAGTATCCATAAATGCCGATAAAAAGCGAGGTGTGAATTTGTAGCGGTTGCGCGACCGGAAGCAGTCTGCCACAACGGCGCACGCCTTCGGGGAGAGTGGAGCTGCGCCTAATTTACTACTTACATAGTAGGCTGGTTGTTTATATCGCAGCGCACCACGTTTGTCAACAGGAAAATTTCACACCGTGCGCGCTGTCTGACGCCAGGGACAGAAAAAGCAGGGGAGGCAAGACTGCCTCCCCTGCTGCTTTATGTGGTTTGCTTCTGCGGCTTATTTCTTCCGTCGCCAGAAGGCAAAGCGCCGCGTTCCACTGCCGTCGCTTTCCCGGATGAAGCGGTCGGCGGGTATGTGCGCCAGACAGCGCATGAAGTACGCCTCGTCCGGCAGCGCGCGCTTCGGGATGATAAACGTCTGCTGCGCATTGACATAGAGCAGTACTACCCGCTTCAGTTCCACCGCGCCGGCCAGCTCGGAGAGCTTCCCCTTGAAATGGAAATTCCGGTCGGCGATGTCCACGAACAGCCAGTTGTCCTGTATTTTCACGTCGATCCCCACGCCCAGCAGGGAGTCGGCGCTGTGGCTGTGCTTCATGATGGCCCGCTCTGCATTTCCCAGCAGGATCAGAACCCAGATGCCGCAGGCCAGCACCACATAGGAGATGGCGGGGATGTCGGGCCACAGCCCGCAGGTCACGCCAAAGAAGTAGAGCAGTGCCAGCGGCAGCAGGACCAGCATGATCCGCCCGAAGGCTGCATTGCGCATCAGAACGCCATAATACATGGCGGCGCGCAGGTCTTTTGTATCGGTACTGTAATGAAATTGCATGAAAACAGCCTCTTTTCCGGCATACGGGTGCCTATTTTTCCATCTCGCTCAGACGGATCCGGCAGCTCAGACGGCTGGATTCGCCGATGGGGATCTCGTCGCTGGTTTTGCTGATCTTGATTCGGTACAGCAGCGCCGCGTAGG
>OGQP01002174.1_pt1 | contig 10639 bp, 22 predicted proteins | sample 1553251 | NCBI WGS metagenome assembly OGQP01 (sample SAMEA2580016, study PRJEB22360) | human gut metagenome | biome: human gut; feature: human-associated habitat; material: faeces | place: Denmark | collected 2008/2010 | reverse complement strand
GAAGATGATGATGAAGAAGATGAAGAAGCCGCTGCTCCTTCTCCTGAAGAATTAGCGGGTATGGACTTCGAAGAACTGGAAGATGTCTGCGATGATCACTCCCTGGATGTAGACCCAGACGATTACGAAGAAGAAGACATCGAAAAGTTCCGCAAGGCAATCGCCAAGGAATTGGGTATCGCTTTACCGAAAGCCAAGAAAGAAACTAAGGCAAAAGGTAAAAAGGGAAAGAAATAACCCAACTATAGGATAAAACAGGGTCTGGGATAAAAATGAACACATTATTCATCATCTCTAATTATCTCGTCTAACAAAAAGTAATCCCAGACCCTGTAAAAAACGAACATTTAAATTAACACACATATTAACATCAAAAATTAAATTATCATGGCAAAAGCTAAAGAAACTAAGAAAGCTATGTCTGCAGAAGAAAAGGCAGCAAAGAAAAAAGCTCGTCAAGAAGCTATCAAAAATCGTCCTGCTGGTCAAAGATGCAACAGTAAACAGGTCGATGTAATCGAAACAGAGAACGGCACAGTAGAAACTTGGGGTTATCCAGTGGTTGCTGCTCGTAAACACATCGGAGTTCTTACTACCACAATCGTAAAGGATAAAGATGGTAACGTTATCTCTACTGCTTCAACTTGGGTTCCGGGAGATATTACCGTCAAATCAAAGAAAGGACATGGTATTATCACTGGAGTAAAATCCAAGAAGGAAAAGGAAGAAGATACTGATACTGAGAAAGATGAAGCTGAAGAAGCTCCTAAGGCAAAGAAATCTAAGAAAAACGATTAAGTAAAAATAACCTATATTCGAATTTTTGGGAAAAGGGGATCCTTAACTGGGTTCCCTTTTTTCGTATAAACATCTTATCATGGAAGATAAAGAAAAATCAATCATATTCATGGCACTAAGCAATCAAATATTGATTTATCAAAGTAAACTAGAAAACCATGAATATGAAGATGAAATAGAAAAAGAGATTTATAAATCTATCATAGAAGAAAGTATGAGTCTTTTAGATAGGTTTATGCCCAAAGAGCCTTCATCACATCCAATACCCAGACCCACCTTTTAAAGATAAGGAATTATATTGCAGTATTAAAAATAATATTTATATTTGCATAAAGAAAAAATAATAAAAAATATGGTAACTAAACTACAAAGGATCATCGATAACATCGAATTAGTAAGACTCAGAAGAGAAGAATATTACAAAGCTTCCCCAAAAGGGAAGGCCCTTATTCAAAAAGAGATTAATATCCTTCTCCGAAGAATCCGAGATATGGTACAAGATATTTCAAATGTTGGGAAAGGAAACATTTCGAAAGTTACTTATGTCATCAAAAATTCTGAAGGAATTAAAACTTTCGAAGAAGAATTCATAGGATTAGATGAAGAGGAGATTAAGAAACTTTTCGAAGTTAGAAAATTCTTTACTGCTTCATCAAACTATGAAATCCTAAGAATCGAAAAATATCATACTCAGATCAGGGAAACATCTACTAATTAAAAACATATCATTAACACATTAAAATTCATAAGAACATGAAGGAAAAAGCAAACAAAACAAAGAAATCGAAGATCCCAGTTCCAGAAAACCAGGAAGCTTTGGCAAAGGTAAAGGAAGTAAAAAAGGAAATGGAAGCTTACTACAAGGAAAACAAATTGGATCCCACTAAGGATTACACCAAGGATAAAAAACATGGTGCCATTATCTCCAAATGGATTCAGATCTTGGAAGTAAATCGTAAAAAGGTAAAGGATTCCACTCCTCAAGAAATCCATCACAAAAAATCCGAGGATAAAAACAGAAAGCCTAAAGCTGAAAAGGCAGTAAAGGTTGCTAAGGATGGTAGAAAGGTAGCTAAATACGATTATCCTTTAGTTGATGGTAGAGAAATGACCTCAGAAGAAAAGAAAAAATATCGCATTTTGATGCGAAAAGAATCTAAGGGAGGTGCTTCTAAACCGAAGAAGGAAACTACCAAAAAAGAAACCAAGAAGGTAGAATCCGAAAAAGCTACTAAGGAAAAGAAGGATAAAAAGGTAAAGGGTAAGGATAAAAAGAAAAAAGCTAACGATTAAGTTGGTTGCCATTTTTATATAAACCCAAAAGGGGAAGTATCCATATCTCAATTTGGGTCTTCCCCTTTTTCATTTTTAAAAACGTACGATCATGGAAGAAAACAAAATCACCATAAAACCCAAGATGAGGATTACCTTATTGGATTCAGAACTTCGATGTATATCGGATAGATTAGTAGATCAGGCTACTGAATTCATGCAAGGAGCTAAAGTAAAGCATACTGATCCAATTAAGCTGGAAGTAGTATTAACTTCTAAAAATGATGTTGAATCACTTAAAACTTATTTAGATCAACTAGTAGGTAATCTACCTATAAAGGTTATTGGAACCCGAGGAAGACCTTCTTCTACTTCTTCGAAAGAATTAGAATCTCCAAGAGAGGATATTTATCTCAAAGTTGAAGAGATGACTAAAACTGAAAGCCAGGATGAGATAATTAAATACCTTCGTTCATTAGGCTTTGTATTCCTATTAACCGAGGATTTTTTACATTATTTTCCGGACTTTAAATTCAGAGCCAAGGATATTGGAGAAGCTAACAGAAATGGCCAATACATTAATTCCTATCAATGGCTGGTAAGAAGGATTAAGATGGCCAAAGACCCTAAATCGGATAAATATGATCCTCAGATTATCTTTGGATTCTATCTCAATGAAAGAAATCCCAGATTTGTAGGTTATCTCTATAAAGACTTCAAATCTCGAATGAAGGCTTATATTCCGGATAAAACTAAGATTACCTTTGCTTCATTCGAAATGGCGAAGATGCCTCCATATATGGAAGAAATGGAAAGATTAAAATGGTCTATGGAAATGAGGCAATTAATGCTAGACCCAGAAAAGAAACCTTCAAAATTCTTTATCAGATGGGCTCCAGATATTCTTTTACCCGAATCACATAAAGAAAAACTAAAACATCTCAATATCACATTCAAGGGGTAGCTTCTGCTACCCTTTTTCGTACCATATAAAGTATAAAAAAGATATTTATAATAAGAATAAATTTTATATATTTGCATTGGTATAATTTATTATTAATTTTAAACATATAAAAATGGAACAGAACAAAGAAAAAACATTACCAAAAGGACATTATGATTCCTTTGTTGCTCAATTATCCAAGGATATCCAAAGAGCTCAAGAGGAAATCTCTAAAAAAGAAGGCTTTGAAAAGGTACATCAATCTGTAAACCCAATTTCACAAAATTACATAGGATGAAATTAAACATTAGTACAGAGGTAGCAGAGTTAATCTCTCATATTGCAGATGTACAGATCAAGGCTCTCTTAAATATTCAACAAGGTAATTACCAAATTGATGAAGAGGATCAGGAATTATTAATGCAATATCAAGCTACAATTCAAACTGTACAAAGGGAAGCAAAGGTTGTAATCTCTCATTTCCTGGATATGAAAAGGGAACCATTATTAATAGGTATCACTTCAAATCAATTCCTATCTATAATGCGGCATATCTTATTTCGAATAGAAGAAGAATACCCAAATAAACAGGCAGTTATTCAATTATGGGATATCTTTTTCTATATAGAAAGGGAAAGAACACCCGAAATCAAATTAATGGTCAAATCAAATAAAAAACAAAACAATGGAAAAAGAATTAGCATCAACAACAATCGAATTAGAAGGAGCAAAGACAATCCAGTTTCAACCAGATAACATGGAAGGAGTAGATTCTTCTAATTTATACAAAATCTGTAAAGGTTATATCCATGATAAAGAAAATCAAAAGGAAATACCTTATGTAGCAGTAAACTTTAAAAAGAATCCTGGCCTTCTTTATATCTATGAGGGTATTCATCCAAAGGTTTATCAAGAATTCAGAGAAGCTCCCTCTAAAGGGCAATTCTTAAATCGAGAAATTATTCCTTCTGCGAAATCGACTTATAAAGTTCATATACCGGGATTAAGATGAGTAAGAAAACATTCTTTATATCGTTATCAGTAGTTCTTGGGATTTTATTCCTGGGAACTACTCCCCCAAAGGTTAAAGAGCAACCCAAATGGGAAAAGCCAGAATCTGGGAAATGGTGCTTGGGATATGATTATAAAAATCATCGATACAGATATGATACTTCACCAAAAACCAAATTCCAGCCAACTAAAACAGTAATCAAAAAAGCTCATCATAGTTTTGAATTATATGAGAATGGGAACTTTACTAAGGAACAAGCAAAAGATCTTGAATATTACATTCAATCCCAGAAAAGTACCCATGATTACTACCCAGAAGATATCCAAGAATTAATAGAATATTATTTGGATTGAATATATAATATATGTATATTTGCAATAAATAAAAAATCAATTATTAATTAATAAAACATTTACAGCTATGACAACGAAATCAACATCTCAGAAAATAAAAGCAACAAAGGTTGAATCCAAAAAAACAAAGGCTTTGAATCCTAAGGTAGAAGAAGCTAAAGTGAAAACCTCTAAAAAGGTAAAGGCAACCAAGATTGAATTGCCTTCAACCAAATTGGAGAAAAAGAAATCCAAGGTAGCTAAGGAAGTTACTCCAGTTACCAATACTGCTCTCATGGAACAGGTGGTATCGAAAAGGGAGATCAAATACATCTATCCCGAAGATTGCATTGATACACTTGCCAGAAAACAATTCCGTCAAAAGGTAAGGAACAAAATACATAAAATGGAGAACCAACTTTTCAAAATGTCGGATAAAACCTCTAAGGAATATCTGAAAATTTCTAAAGAACTCAAGGCATATTATTCTGCCAATGTCAAAGAAGGTGCTGCCATATAATATAAACCAAATTAGGAGGATACTTACTATATCCTCCTAATATGTACAACGAAATTTAAAAGGTTTATATTATGGCACTTATAATCGGATTACCAGAAAAAGAGATTCAAAAGGTAAACAAAGACCTTTATGAATTACACAAACGAGTTATTCTCAATTACCTTTTATCAAGATCTCTCAAATTAAGGTCCAGAAAAAAATTCTTCATAGTATATGGACATTACATTACAGAGAAAAACATTCACGAATATTTCTATACACCTATACATATATTCGTTCAACTTTTAATCAGAAACGAATTATGGAGATGTCGAAAATATCACAAAGATACTAACACTAAAAAACGTAAAAGAAAATGAATACAGAAACATTTTTCGTAACAGGGAATAATGCCTATAACATCTTAGAGGTATTACTGGATAATGAATTCCTTTGGGACAAAGCCCAGTATAAATGTTATTATGGGTATTACATTAATGGTAAAACCAATAAGGTGATTGCCTTTGATAACAGAACTGGGCATTGTAATACCGAAGAATTCAAAACTGTAGAACAAGCTAAAGAATGGTTAGGATATGAAGACAATTGATTACATCAAAAAGTATGGATTGGATAAAAACAACAAAAGTTTATCCAAAGTAGAAAAGGATGAATTCTTTAAGGACTTAGAAAAAGAGCTCTTAGAAAGAATTCAAGAGAGGGAGAAAAATTATCCCGGAGATTTGCCCTACAAAATCTTTCAGAATTTGGTTAAACAGGTTAATGATAAATTCTGGGCAATCTCAAATAAGAAAAAAGGAATTGCTTTTACCTTCGAATTATGGAATGCTTTTTTTGCAATCAAGGTAATTCCTATTCGGAATAAATATTTCCCAGAAATGGAGAAATTTAAACATAAAAAGTAAAATTACAGCAGAGCTCGAGACTAACCCCGAAGGCTCTGCTTTTTTTTAATCCTTAAATATCACAGATATGAAACTTTCAGGGCAACGCATTAATGGGGCTTGGTTATACATTGTTACCAAGATGGTTCTTCTCACTAAAATAGGTGAAAATAAAGAAGTAAACATGGATGTTCAAATCACTGGTAACAGTTTAATAATTAAAATATTGGACTACAGAGAAATCATTGAACCTGATTATTTCGAAAATCTTAGGGAAGAACTTCAAAGATTCAAATCAGAGTATGAAAACCTTCTAATCAGAGAAACTTCGATAGGAAACGAACATAGGTATCTCATAACATTAATCCCATAAAATTATGCAAATAAACGATATATTTACAGACCTTCATGGTAACCAATATGAAATAATGGATTTCCATGTTTTGGGCCCAGATTATCCACTATTCCAGGATAACAGGGATGCCATACTCACATCATCTACTCAAGATGAACATATTAACCTTATCATAAGAGGGAATGATCAACTTATCATATATAATGAACATCATAAAGTATATTGGATGTATGACATCAAGTTTATTCAACATTTTGATAAATTTGACATAAGAAAGGGTTTTTATAATGAAAAGAATACCAAGGGTAACAGGTCTAACCGCAATGATGGTAGAATATCATCAAACAGTAAGTCCAGAAATAAAAGACGTTAAAAAGAAGAACATTATTACCCATGTAGTAAATCAATGGGCACTTAATAATGGATTACTTTGCGGAGTAATCCATAATCCTTCATCATTAGCTTCATATCTGGGATGCGATATTGAGGATATCAATATGGTCCTAAGAGAAAGGTTATTAAATAATCGAATCTGGGATAAACAAAATCAAGAAGAGATATTAAATGCCATTACTGGTATGTCTATCAGTATGGCAATGGAAGATCGAATGGAAGCTGCTTCTCAAGTAGAAATATTAAAAAGATCCCAGGGAGATCATTATGTACCTTTCATATCTGCAGAACTTAGACAAGCTTTAGATTTGAAGATGAAAGCTGGAGCACAATTATCTTCAATGATTAAGAATATCATGGGTGGTACAACTAATGTCTTCAATATTAACAATCAAAATTCTGCTGGAGTAATGGAACAAAACAACTTTGTTACTAAAGAAGATGCCCTAAAAATCTTAGAGGAAGAACATACTAAACAGAAAGAATCTTTTAATGAAAAGGATGCTAAATTCTTAGAAGAACATTATGAGTTAGATGCTTTGCCAGATGTATCTGCTAAGACTCAACAAGGATTGGATGTAACTAAAGAAGGTCTGGATGCAGTAAAGACAGAGCTTATTCAGATTACAGATAATTATAAGATACATAGGGAAGAACCTGAAGATGTGGATTTTCATGAGATCCGAAGAGAATTAGAAATGAACATAGATTCAGAAGACGATCCAGAAATGGACAACTATAATTAAATGTTTTACATACATCATTAACAAAAACAGATTTCGTTGTTTTAGCATTTTAGTAATTATGTTATGCGTTCAAGAACAGTAATGTTAACCTAAATCTTGATGCTCATAATAATCTTATTATTCGACACTGGAACTGGGTAGTTGGGAAACTACCCTTTTTCGTAGATATCCAGCTACTCTTACCATCCTATTTAAATTTTGCGTATTAAATACAAATAAAGTATATTTGCAAATAAAATATTAATCATTAAAAAACAAAAACGATGACTTCATCACAGATTACATTACTCAAACAACTGATAGATTCTACAGATTATAGGGTCTATGTAAAACTCAATGGAAAAAGAGAATTAGCTACTCAACTAAGAATTGAATCAAAGAAATCCCAAGCAATCCTTCAATGTTACAGCTTTTCATGCAATCCATACCAATTAACTACATCAATGGTTGATATCTACAAAGTGAGTAGACCTTTAAAATTCTTTTCATCCAATGGGAACAACACATTAAACTTTCAAGGATTAACCTGGCTTTGTATTAAACAAAGAGAAGTAAGGCCCGGAGATATCTTACTAGATGCAAAGAACTCAAAAGATACCTATTTAGCTACTACAATGGTATCAGAAGTAGATAACACAATCTTTGCTTTTTGCCCTATTCAAAAAGAAATCATCTCCTTGATATACATTGAAGATGTAGTGGCTATTAGGGCTGTTTTTTAAGCCCAAATTAATAATGCAAATATATTTGTATTTAAAATATAAGTATTATATTTGCATTGTCGAATAAAAATAAAATTTATTAATCATTTAAATGCAATTACAAATATGACCGAGTATCAATTCAACAGTCAAGAAGTCTGCATTTTCCCTAAAGAAGGTGGAATTTACATTATCTCAGTAATTCGCTATTACTACACAAGGAAAAATCATTCCGAACCTAAACTTACAAGCGAATCAAATTGGAGATGGGAAACCCATTGCAAGGAACTTGTGCTCAAACTTCAATCTAATAACATTAGAACGAAGGCTTTTACTCAACAGCTAATTGTATTGGCTAAACAATTTGGAATATTAACTCATAAAAATTACACAAATCATGCTAAGGATTATATCAAACAGGGATTCTAATTCAGTTACAGTACAAGCTTTGGATAAAAATGCTCAAGAGATCCTATTAAGAGCATTCCTGGATGAATCAAGAACAGATTGTACCGAACACTCATGGTATTTCAAGGATGCCTATGTATATTACGAGAATCAAATAGTAACCATAGTTTCTTCAAAAGATTCTAGGGATAAGTATCAGAAGAAGCTATTCGTTACTTCATTAGTTAACACAATAATCGAATTCAGATGAAAGTAAAACAATTCATAGGATTAATGATACTAGCTCTCTCCCCAATGGGAGCTGGTATCCTTTATGCTCTTTATCAAACAGAGTTTAAGCCAAATGCAAATCATGCTCACTACACTTGGCCTAATGGAGAAGTAAAAACAGAAAGAGAAGTAACTCTAACAGATGAAGAAAAGAGGCTCATAGTTCAAGATGGCATTTTAAAAGCATATGAATTACATACTGAAAGTATCATTACAAGATTAAAGGATGAGATTCAGATAATTAAGGATTCAGGAGAAAACTCTAGCGATATTAAATCTGGAAGACTAGAATATTTGCAACATAATCTAATCTATGCCACTAGAATTAAAAAACTTATCGAAAAGATGAGGGCTACTGGATTAGATTATACAAAAGAGGTAGAAATCCAGGTAGAACTTCAAGAGAGAAACCAATATAATTATGAACAAGGTAAATATAAACAATCGAACGTATGCCAAAAAGAAATAAAATGGTGAAATTCCTCCAAGAGGTAAAACCAATCATAGAAGACATCAAAATCATGGGTTATAAGAACTCAACAAAGAACCTAATAGGTAAAATGGAGATTTCTATTAAGGTTGAAAACAAGAATGATCTTTTAGATCTCCAGGTTGAACATCTTCCCAATGTAGATAAAGAACATTTCGAATACAAGGGCAATGATTTAGCTCTTATCACAATGTACTTCAATAATTATGATGAAAGGAATACTTGGTCACAACATTGGAAAGAATATCCTTCAATCGAATCATTCCTAACAGGGCAAGCCTAACAAGCTTGCCTTTTTAATTTAATAAAAGAGTATGCAGTATTAAAAATAATATTTATATTTGTGTATTATTAATCGTATAAAAAATATTCATCATTATGGCAACAAAAGAAATCAAAAACTGGGAATGGATCAAATCAGTAGAGGTCCAATATATGGGATTCTTAATCCAATATTTAGGAACTGCAACCGATAGTAAGGGATTTGTTGAACTAATGAAACAACTTAGATTAGATGAAGCAATAGCTTACCTAGAAGATGATCTTGGAAAAGATGCTTCAGAACCAAATTATCACAAATTCCAATTCTATACCAAAACAATGCAGTTCACAAAAGAAGAAGAGTTCTGGGAAGCTATTGATAAGGGTTCAATGCCTAAAATCGAACAAATAATAAAAGGAAAGGAATTACTGGATACCTTAGAAGCTCTAAGAACCATTCTCCATCCAACAGTAAGAGCATTACTAGAATCCTATACAATAGATATGGTAATACCCATACCAGGAATTATTTCCTTCTTATTGATAGTGAAACCCAAACAAGAAATTGAGCCAAGCACAGTAATATCTCGTATCAGATATCTGATGGAAGGATGTATAGACCATGAGCCAACATCACTACTCAAGGAATATCATATCCACCTAAACGCTCAACCAAAAGAAGGCCAAGAAAATCCTTCCATACAAATCATATTAATATCAAAGAAATTAACCACCATCACAATCAAATAATAATCATTATCCTTAACTATGAAAGGATTTACATTTCCCACCAACAAACACAATTTAAATCAAAGCTCATCATACTTCAAGGATAATAAAAGAATCCCTTACACCCATCCCAAAAACAATGATCATAGAATAAGGATAATATAATCACATACATTATGATCCCAAAAAACCACAAACAAAAAAGAAATCGAATAAATAAATCCCAGTTCTATGATATAAAAATCCTCATATCACAAAGATTATATACCCATAACCCCAAACACATAAAAAAGAAAAAAAGGATTATCATAAGTCAATATATCACATAAAATCATCATAGAAATAATATATGAAAAGGATATCCCCATAAAAGAATCCCTGATATTATCATAGAACCCAAAAACATCAATGATAAAAAATAACATAGAACCAATGATAAAAAGGAATCATAAGTCAAAGATAATATAATCCCTATCCTTATCCCAAAAACAAACATAAAATGAAAATAAAAGGGATCATAGAATC
>OGQP01002173.1_pt1 | contig 10641 bp, 5 predicted proteins | sample 1553251 | NCBI WGS metagenome assembly OGQP01 (sample SAMEA2580016, study PRJEB22360) | human gut metagenome | biome: human gut; feature: human-associated habitat; material: faeces | place: Denmark | collected 2008/2010 | reverse complement strand
CAGAAAGTTAGGGCGCCCGTGGGTCTCCCCTGCCAGTGTAACCGCCATTGAGTACGGAGCATTTATGGGATGCGACAACCTGCGCTATGTGCTTGCCACGGGGAATAAGATTACCACGCTAGGCGACAACCTTTTCGGCGAAAGCCAAGGCAAAATTATATATAAGGAGAAACAATAACTCAGACTATTCCCCGCCTTAATAAGAACAAAGAGACTCTTTTAATAGCAAAAGAAGGCGTGTCAGAATGATAGCTAAAAATCATTCTAACACACCTTCTTCTTTTTTTCAATATCGCACAAGCCTTTATTAAACAAAAAAGATATGAAAGAAGAATCGTTCCATCATGGCAGAAATATCGTTCCACCGTGGTGAAAAAATCGTTCCACCATGGTGGAACGATTTTTTCACCATGATGGAACGATTTAAAATATGCTTATTTAGTCCTTAGCTTCCGTTATCACTTTGTTGCGTACATACGTGCACGCAACTCCTTGATGTGGTCTGAAGTGATGTATTCGTCATACTCCATCATCTTGTCGATAATACCGTTCGGAGTCAATTCGATGATACGGTTGGCAACCGTCTGAATGAACTCGTGGTCGTGGGATGAGAAAAGGATATTGCCTTTATAGGTCTTTAGATTATTGTTGAATGCCTGGATAGACTCCAAGTCGAGGTGATTGGTAGGTGTATCCAGAATCAAGCAATTGGCATTGCGCAGCTGCATACGTGCAATCATGCAACGCATCTTCTCACCTCCCGACAATACGCTTGCTTTCTTCAGCACCTCCTCGCCGGAGAACAGCATACGTCCCAGGAAGCTCTTCATATAGACTTCATTGCCTTCACCGAACTGGCTCAACCAGTCCACCAGATTCAGGTCTGTATTAAAGAATGCAGTATTGTCCAGCGGCAGGTAAGCGGTGGTGATAGTCACACCCCAGTTGAAAGTACCTGCATCCGGTTTCATATTCTCGTTGATAATCTCGAACAGGGCGGTCATGGCACGCGGGTCGTGCGAAAGGAATACAATCTTGTCTCCCTTCTCTACGTTGAAGTTGACGTCGCGGAACAGCACCGTACCATCTTCCAGCGTTTTCGTCAAACCGGAAACTTCCAGAATCTGATTACCCGGTTCGCGTTCGGGCGTAAAAATGATGCCCGGATACTTACGGGATGACGGCTTGATTTCTTCTACATTCAGTTTCTCCAACATCTTCTTGCGGCTGGTAGTCTGCTTGCTCTTTGCCACATTGGCACTGAATCGGCGGATAAACTCTTCCAGCTCTTTCTTCTTCTCCTCGGCCTTTGCCTTCTGGTTCTGCTGCTGACGGAGCGCCAGCTGGCTGGACTCGTACCAGAAGCTATAGTTACCGGCAAAGAGGTTAATCTTTCCGTAGTCGATGTCCACCGTATGCGTACAAACGGAGTCGAGGAAGTGACGGTCGTGGCTTACCACCAGCACCGTATGCTCAAAGTTGGAGAGGTACTCTTCCAGCCAAGTCACGGTCTCCATATCCAAGTCATTGGTAGGCTCGTCCAGCAGCAAGTTATCAGGATTTCCATAGAGAGCTTGCGCCAGCATGACACGCACCTTTTCTTTGTTGTTCAACTCACCCATCAACAGATAATGCTTGTCTTCCTTGATACCCAAACCACTCAACAAGGCGGCAGCATCGCTTTCGGCATTCCAGCCGTCCAACTCGGCAAATTTCTCTTCCAATTCGGAAACCTTCAGCCCATCCTCGTCTGTGAAATCCTCTTTGGCATACAGCACTTCACGCTGCTTCATGATATCCCACAACACCGTGTATCCCATCATCACCGTGTCCATCACCGTAAAAGCATCCCACTTAAAGTGGTCCTGGCTCAAAACGGAAAGACGCTCTCCCGGAGCCAGCATGATGGAGCCCGTCGTAGGGTCCAGCTCTCCGGAAATCGTTTTCAAGAAAGTAGATTTTCCGGCGCCGTTGGCACCGATGATACCATAACAGTTACCACTTGTAAACTTCAGGTTTACGTCATTGAACAACACTCTTTTACCAAACTGTACTGAGACATTAGAGACTGTAATCATCTTTATATTTACGATTTATTTATTTACAATTTACTATTTAATACCTATTAGTCTGCGAATTGCGAGTGCAAAGATAGTTATTTTTCCATGAATAGACACAGAGAAGCGCTGTCAATCTGACATAAAAGTATTACCTTTGCAGCGTTTTCGGCAAAAATATCCGTTTTGGCAAAGTTTTTGCTGGAGCACTAATATCGTATTAACTTAAACCCTTAACAGCAATGAAAGCTAAATCATTTTACAAGAATAATAAGCATAACAATATGAATCCGAAAGAAAAAGAAAACAACCAGGAAGAGGAGCTGAAAACTCAAGCTACTCCTAACGAATGTGACGAAGAAACTGTCGGACAAGAAACTTCACAAGAAAACGAAGCTCCCCTGACAGAAGAAGAAAAGCTCGCCCAGGAACTGGAAAAGGCCAATGAACAGATTGAAGAGCAGAAGGACAAATACCTGCGCTTGTCTGCCGAGTTTGACAATTACCGCAAACGTACCATGAAGGAGAAAGCAGAACTCATCCTGAACGGTGGTGAAAAGAGTATCAGCAGTATCCTACCCATTGTGGATGACTTTGAACGCGCCCTCAAAAACATGGAGACAGCCACCGACGTAGCCGCCGTAAAAGAAGGCGTTGAACTTATCTACAACAAGTTCATGTCTGTATTGGGACAAAACGGCGTTAAGGTAATAGAGACAAAGGAACAACCGCTCGATACAGACTATCACGAAGCCATCGCCGTGATTCCGGCACCCAATGAAGCACTGAAAGGCAAAATTCTGGACTGTGTACAAACCGGTTACATCCTAAACGACAAAGTGATCCGTCATGCCAAAGTGGTAGTCGGAGAATAACATAAAACTGTATGGAAAAAAGAGATTACTACGAAGTATTGGAAGTCGAAAAGACAGCAACGGTAGAAGAAATAAAGAAAGCCTATCGCAAGAAAGCCATCCAATATCATCCGGACAAGAATCCGGGCGACAAAACAGCCGAAGAGAAATTCAAGGAAGCGGCAGAGGCATACGACGTACTAAGCAATCCGGACAAGCGTGCCCGCTACGATCGGTTCGGTCATGCCGGACTGGGTGGTGCCGCCGGTAATGGTGGTCCGTTCGGCGGCTTCAGTGGAGGCATGTCCATGGACGACATCTTCTCCATGTTCGGTGACATCTTTGGCGGACACAGTGGAGGAGGTTTTGGCGGTTTTGGAGGTTTCGGCGGAGGTGGCGGCACACAACAACGCCGTTACCGTGGTTCGGACTTGCGCGTCAAGGTAAAACTGAACCTCAAGGAAATCTCTACCGGTGTGGAAAAGAAATTCAAGCTGAAGAAATACGTGCCTTGTACCCACTGTCATGGTACGGGAGCCGAAGGTGACGGTGGTTCAGAGACCTGCCCGACTTGTAACGGCAGCGGCACGGTAATCCGTAACCAGCAAACCATACTCGGCACCATGCAGACAAGAACCACCTGCCCGACGTGTGGCGGTGAGGGCAAAATCATCAAGAACAAGTGTAAGGAATGTGCCGGTGAAGGTATTGTATACGGTGAAGAAGTAGTAACCGTAAAAATCCCGAAAGGTGTTGCAGAAGGTATGCAACTCTCTATGGGGGGAAAAGGAAATGCAGGCAAGCACAACGGTATGCCGGGTGACCTGCTGATTCTTGTAGAGGAAGAGCAAGACCCGAACCTGATACGCGACGAAAATGACTTGATTTACAATCTGCTCCTCAGCTTCCCGACAGCAGCCTTGGGTGGTGCGGTAGAAATTCCCACGATTGATGGAAAGGTGAAAGTAAAAATTGACTCAGGTACGCAACCGGGAAAAGTGCTCCGCCTGCGCGGCAAAGGTTTACCCAACGTGAACGGATACGGCACGGGAGATTTGCTGGTAAATGTCAGCGTATACGTACCCGAAACGCTGAGCAAGGATGAGAAGAGAGCATTGGAGGAGATGGAAGAATCGGATAACTTCAAGCCGAACACTTCGATTAAGGAGAAAATATTCAAGAAGTTCAAGAGCCTGTTCGACTGATAAAAAAATAGAGATAATAAAGAAGGCCTCCCAATATGCACTAAAATATCGGGAGGCTTTCCTATTATCTGATTACTGGATTAACAAATAATTCATCCATATACACCGGCGTATCTGCCTCAAAAGCAACTTTGAGATAGCGGGTATTGACATCTATACCTTCAAACAAGACTCCGTCAATCCAGGCATCATGCTTGGCATTCTGGAAGGAAGGAGTGTCTTTAATAGATAATAAACGATACGAGTCTCCATCTAGTGAAGCATATAAATAGACTTTCGAGGGCAGTCTAATACCTCCCGGCCTATAATTTAACATACGCAGTAAAACGTCATGGAGCTCCATTTCCTTTTGCAAATCAACCTGCAGCTCATGATATCCCTTATTAAAGATTATCCAACAACTGTCTCCGGTGTTTTCCTCAGCAATCAAGCCATCCAATAATGCCGATGGAGTCTTTTCGTCCCTTATCATCTCAGGTGTCGCACCATTAGCCAATTTATCAAGGAAAGAAGCTTCAAGCAATTTCCAATATCTCGTACCCCGCTTCCAATCCATATAGTTCTGAAAAGTACAATTGGACCAAATAGGTTGTCCTAACTGAAAAGATGACATCGGATTCTCAATGATGCCACAAAACATGAAAGAAACAATATTCTCCACTCCCGCTGCCGATGCTGCTGCTTGCTGAGAAAGTAAGCGTGAATAGGCAGCCGGAATCAAAGCAGAAGTGCGGTCGTTAAGCTCATCTTCCCACGTAAACGTTTCACAGTTCGCCCATAAGGCAATATTCAGTTTATCATGAATAGTCCGCAGCTTTTGCCAGTTTTCCTTCAAGCGGACCAAAGGAAACTTTTCCCTCACACATCCCACTTCATCTTGATAGGTTATGACATCTACCTTTAGCCTAGACAACCGCCTTTCATATTCCGGATCATCAAAATCAGAATCGACCATGCCATAAGGAGAAATCAGAATTTTCTTATTCGGAGTCAATCTACGCGCCTGCTCTGCCAAAGCATTGACCGCATTCACAGCATGCTCAGAAAGTATAGGACACAAGCAATCCTCAACCGGTAAATACCATCCATAAAGCGCTTTATGTGTCCTATATATGGACGCCAACTCCTTCATCATATCCAATTGCCTTTGCTGAATCACCGGATCGCGTAAATTATCATCCTGGTCTTTAGCCCAGCCAATACTCATAAAAACCTTCATGCCTAGTCGAGCTGCCGCATCCATAATAGCATCCACCGGGCTTTTTCTATTCTCAGAATACGCCCACGGCATTAGTTTTGAAGGATAATAGGCTTCCCCTTCATTAGCTACTGCCATAAAAACTAAATATTCCATCCCCATATCTGATAATTCCTTCACCTTCTGTTCCCACATTCCAGGGTCAGTATTGTCAAAATATTGCAGATTGGTATATTTATTACGTACATCCTGATAAGCTAGATTTATCCATGTACCGGTAATTGGCTTTACTTCGGAAACAATCTTGTCTTTACCTTCTTTTTTTTGTTCGTTCAAATAGTCCAAGTATCCGTTAAACAAATCAATTGTCTCTTTTTCACCTATACAGACAGACATTTCCGGATCATTAAATACACCAGGAAACTGATAACACAAAATAGTCTCAAAATTCTCAAATTGATTTAAGTCTTGAATGATTCCATCTATAGGCCGAGGATATAATGAATTATCCTGGTTGAATAAAAAAGCCTCCAAATCAAACCATAAATGAGCTTTCGCTTCATCACATACTTTTTGTAATAAATTTGCAGCTTCAAGTCCTTTTAAATCTTCTTTAGGCATTCTAGCAAATCCAAATGGACATAATATATCCAGATGCTTCAATAAGTCCGGATAAGTATCCATTCCATTAGGAATATCAAAACTATTGGTAGCCAGCATCATAGGTTTCCCTGGTGCAAAAGTATTACAGTAGGCCTTAAACTCTTTAAAGAAGGTTACAATATCCTCCTTCCTCTTCTTTCTCATCAACGGACTCTTTTCCCAATTATCTAGCCCTCCTCCACTCTCTTCCGAAATATAAAACCCATAAAAGGACTCGTGATGTCCATACTTTTCCCAAAGCTCTTTAGCCACTCGTTTATGCCATTCTAGAGATTCAGTAGTAAAATCAAACCAAGCAAACATGCCAATTCCTAGAAATACATTCATATTTCTCCTATCTGCCTCTGTCAATATAGCCTCAATAGGATCATCAGCCTTGATATCCATCCGTCCCGGATACAGATTTGAAGGATAAAAGGCTTTACCAGTATAATTTGTGACATTTACAGAATGTTTGCCTGCATATTCTTCATTGCGAAAAACCTCCTGAATAACGATAATATTCATATTCAACTTATCCATGGCTCTCACCATCTCGCCCCAATGGCTATCCGTCATTTCCTGAAGTTTTTTGTTCCAATATTTTCCCTCAGTCTCACTCCAGTGATAGATGCCAGTCCAAGCACCAGAAAGTCTCTGAGTAGAACGAATATCGGACTTACAAATTTCAATATCCTTAACTTTCCTATATAGCTTATTTTGACTTTTAACCTTAAAGATTACTCGATTTTGGCCTATCCTCTTTTCTGTATCTACAATAGAACAAACAGTCTTTGACTGACCGGGCAAAAGTTTGAAAGTAGAACGACATATCAGATGTTCATCATCTTCTTTATTCCAATACAATGAAACAATATACATTTGCTCTTGACTGCTCTTATTTACAACTCCTCCACGAATATCAAGATCAACTTGATTCGTTACAATAGCAGGAGGTATCAATGTCAGATGAATCTCATTATCTGCATATAAAGAAATAGGTATAAGCCAGAAAAAGAGCAAAAAACATATAGTTACGAAAATACACATTGCATTCTTATTATATAATAAACAAGGTTAGAATTTTATTTTTTCAATATACGACTCAATTTTCTTATCAATTTAAAGTTATAATCCCTATAACCAACATTCCATGGAGCAATTTCTTCCGTTTCTTCATACTTATTAAGTATCTCTGTTGCCTTTTTCTTTTCATTATTATAAACCAATATACACCACTGAGCTATTTCATTATGTACATGTTTAACTTTCCATTCATTCACAAGACTATCTGCCATGTCAACTTTTCCTAAGTTACGCAATGCCAGCACAACCAAAAGGTTATTTGAGTCAAAATAAGCTTCAGACATATTGCTACTTGCAATTTGAGAGAACAATTTATCTGCTTGCATACTTTGCCCTTGTTCTACATACGCAATAGCTGCCATATAGTCTTCCAAGCGAGTATCTATCAACTCCTCATCAGGCTTTCCTACCCCCAAGTTCTCCGGCCATTCTTGTGTTTTCTCTATCATTGTTAACATTTTGGCATACCTACCATCTTCCCATTCTTTCATAGCTTGATACAGACAAGCCCTGCGATAAATATCACGTCCAATATACGATCCCTCATAAGGAAGTACCTGTAACTTCTTCAGACAATTGAGACTAGCCATATACTGTCCACTCTCACAAAGAGCCATTGCATATTTTAATCCAATATAATAGTTATCTGGATATCTCTTATAAGCATTCCTTCCCACTTTTACAGCCTCTGCCCATTGCTCATGATCAACATAATAATTTAATAAATAGTACTGTGTTCTCCATGATTGATCAAGTTTTTGAGCCATGAGCAAATCGGGCAAACCAGACTTATCCTTTCGCAACTCAGCACGACTTAAATAAAAAGCAGCATAATCAGGAACATCTTTGCAACTATTCAATAAATTTAAAGCACAACATGTATTGCCAACACTCCATTGAATCAGCCCACGATAATAACTTATTTTCCAATTATCAGACAAACCTGCTGCCCATTCCAAAACTTTCAATGTATGGGCACGAAAAGGAAACACCATTTTAGGAGACTTCTTATTAGCCTCATCCAAAAATACCATTGCCCCCTTTTCATCCCCTTTCAAATGATATATATAGGCCTTCTGATACAAAGCTATTGGATAAGTATCTACAAATGATAGAAGTGTAATAGCTTCATCCAGACAGCCAATAGACTCATACCATACAGCCATTTCCATATAAGTCTCGAAAGAGAGCTCATTACAAATAAGAGAACTGAATTCTTCAGCAGTCGAGGCTTCCAATAAATACTCTTCAAATCGAACCCAATGTAGCAATGGCAACTGTTCTGTCATTTTTTCTATTTCACTCAACGCTTTTTCCGCATGATTACTTTTTCTGTAAAGGACAATCAGCAACTGCTTCGCATATAAGTTCATTTGATTATACTCCAAACTTTTTAATGCATATTGCTCAGCTTTTTCCCAATTTTCCTCTCTCATATAAAGTTCACCCAACTGCTCATAAGCAGCCGTACGAAAACCTGGAGAAAATGTTGCCACGGAAAAGCCATCTTTGGCATCTGCCAGATTTCCCATAGCACGACTACATAATCCATACAAATAGTTGGCCTCTCCATGATAAGTATCTAAACTCAACACTCGTTTTACCAATTCACAAGCATCAAGATACATCCCTTTCTTATAATACAATGAAGATAAGCTTACCAATGCCGGAATAAAATATACATCTTTCTCTAGAGCTGCTTTCAAATATTTTTCCGCATTTCCATACATTTTCTGATTTAGCCAGTCTTTACCCTGCATATAAAGCCCATATGTAGAATTCCAGTCAAAATCAGCTGGTAGTTCTTTCGGACGGTTCAGTTCATAATCATTTTTTATCTCTGAATAAACCAATTCCTTATTCCCTATTATAATTCTGAGCTTTCCTTCCGGAATATCAAAAGGCAAAGGTATATTAAAATACTCAGGAGTTAATATTTTAGCTTTTATAGGCATCTTCATCAATAATTGCCTGTCATTGTAAATTTCCATATCGGTACAAATATCTTTCAGAGCAGATAAATGAACTTCAATATTTTTTTCAGAGTGCTCTACATATATAGCGCCTAGCGGACTTGCTTGAGAAAGACCACCGATCTCGGCTATAGGAAACCAATATTCAGTCCATTGGTCTGTCATCTGTGCAGCAAACTCATTATGATTAAATGGTGTAAAACCGCTGGTCACACTTGGCTGATTATACATTCTACCAGATTGTAGTTCCGCATATTGCCCACTATCATCAGTCAATAGTTCTTCCCAGATGGCCCCTTCACGTGAAAAACTCCAAAGATAAAATTTCATCCCCAATTTCTCATCATAATTGGAGTAATGAGCTGAACCATGTTTTTCATTATGCCAATAAATCCCAAAATAATCATTATAATCACCTATTATATGTAAAGATTTAGAAGCACCAAAATTATTATTATCATACCACGAGACATCTCGCCCCTCCTCATCAATCGGATAAGGATGCAAATCTCCCGAATGTCCTATACTATAAGTACCTGGATAATAAAATCTTGTTCCAGTTTTAGTAGCATAACCAGCATTCATCCATTGGTAATAAGGTTGATCAATAGAAGACTGATTAAACCAAGTTGTGTGCGTTGTGAAATAAGCCTTGTCCTTAGGTAAATTAATTTCGACATTCCAGACTGTACGCGTAATCCACTCATAAGAAAATATATGACAACTAACACTACCATCCACATTCTTTTTTGTAAGATAATCTATAGGAGTACTACATGTAGGAGCATGACCAATAATACCAAAATTAAATTCTATACCTCCCGATGTCCAGGGTCCTCTCATTGCCACATCACGAAATTTCACGACTCCATTAGTGTAAACAAATTCTTTATTATTAACTTTGTCTATGGCTCCCCAAATTTTCCCTCCGATTTCTGGAGTTACAGTTAGTTTCACATAATCATTTTCCAAAACAACCATTTTCCACTGCTTCTCCTGCGCTTGCATAGAAAAACCATCAAAGCGGAAATAAGGATAATAAGAATTATTAGGTGTCGCAACTGGAGATGGGTCTGAAAAAGGATAAGTCTTTGCATCACAAGTCCTTTCATAAATTTGTGCATCACTTTGTGCACAAAGACTACCATTAAAACAACACGCAAGAAACATAACAGATAAAAAAGTATTTCTATACATAGCGATCAGTTTTTAAGATATAACTATTTTTTCATACAAGGAAATAAGATATTGGGTTTATGAAAATCTGGTTTAGGCTCATTTATACTCACAGATGAATACCAAATAACCGTATTAGGCGTTGTAAAATCTGCTCTGAAAACTCCCATATAAAACTCTTCTAAATCAATTCCCAATTCCAAAAGTTCTGAAACAGACAGTCTGCCTGCAACGATATACCCTTTTTCATCTTTTATGGAACATATTTCCAGACTCTTAAAATTCCATTCATAATCAAATTTTCTATAATAGCTAGCTGAATAATCCATAACATGCCCGCTAGGATCTATCTCCATACAATAATATTGTCCCATATCTTTTGAAGCCGAAAAAAAGATTTCCACACGATCCTCAGCTTCAACATCAGACTCTTGAACAAACTCACGACAC
>OGQP01002168.1_pt1 | contig 10651 bp, 9 predicted proteins | sample 1553251 | NCBI WGS metagenome assembly OGQP01 (sample SAMEA2580016, study PRJEB22360) | human gut metagenome | biome: human gut; feature: human-associated habitat; material: faeces | place: Denmark | collected 2008/2010 | reverse complement strand
GCTCCTTCCGCGTGCAGCTTTTTGGTGCTTCGCCTAAGCCCTTGTTTGCTTCCCCTACTTTCTGTGAAGAGGCAAGATTCTCTGCGCAGCACGCAATCAGGCTGCTTTCCGCTTGCTTCCCTGCTGCACCAGCACTGCCAGCATCACCAGCGCAATCGGCAAAATTGACGCGACGGACGCGGCAAACACAATCTGTGGGTTTCCCGCTGACAAGTCTTTCAGCAAGGCGGACAGCGGCTGCCGCCGCGAATCCGACACCAGCATCAGCGGCTGCTCCACCTGATTCCACCCCTCCGTGAACGTCAGCGCGAACAGCGCCAGCATCCCCGGCAGGGAGTACGGCGCAAGGCAGTACCACAGCAGCTTGACACTCGACCCGCCCTCCAAGCGCAGGTACTCCGTCAACTCGTCCGGCCAGCGCAGCAGCCATTGCCGCATAAAGAACGTTCCGAACGGTGCGAACGCAATCGGCGCATACAGCAGCATCGGGTGATTGAGCAGCTTGTTCGCATAGGCGACGCGGTAGATGGGCAGCAGCGTCATCTGCGGGGGCATGAGCATCATCAGCGTATACAAGCCCGCAATCGCCACGCACCACCGCGCCGGATACTTCGCCAGCACATAGCCGCCTAAGAATGCGACCATGACCTGCACGGCGCACGCCCCCACCGTCCAAATCAGGCTGTTCCAGAACGCCTGCCAATAGGTGGACTGGTTGAATAGCATCTGCCACTGTTCCGCGGAAAACGGGACGCGCAGCGGCTCCGAGCCGGTCGAAATCATCAGCGCATCGAAGGGCGGAACGAACGCCTGCACGCACAGCAGGACAAGGGGCAGCAGCACCACCGCCGCCAGCAGAACGGCGCAAATCCGGCGCACATGCTTCATCAGGCATCCTCCTTTCGCTGAAGGAACAGCCAAATGCACAGGAACAGCCCCGTCATCACCAGCGCAAAGAGCGACGAACCCGCTGACAGCAAGCCGTAATCCAGCTTTGTGAAGTGGTTGTTGACATAGTTCTGGATGAAGTAGAGTGGTTTGGGCGGATACATGCCGTAGAGCAGATACGACTCGCGGAAGATGCGCATCCCGTTCATCGCCAGATAGATGATGGCGAACAGCGTCACGGTGCACAGCATCGGCAAGGCAATGCGGATGGCGATGGTGCGGTGCGACGCTCCGTCCACGCTCGCGGCATCGAAAACAGACGGTTCAATCCCCTGTAAGCCGATGAGGAACAGCAGATTGACCGCGCCGATGTTCTTCCACAGGTACAACGTGAGCAGGGTGATGTATTTCCAGTCCGCGTCGCGGGGTTTCAGCGTGCGCATCAGCCACGAGCTGCCGCCCATCACCACCTTCCAGAGGGGGACAATCGCTGCCGTCGGCAGGAAAATCGGGATGAGCAGCACGAGCGTTAACCACGAAATCCGCCGACGTGAATGCCAGAAAATCATGTTCGCCAACAGAAAGCCGATGACGAGGGATAGCGCCACCGCCACGGCAAAGAACCGCAGGGTATTGCCGAAGCCCAAGCGGAAGTAGCTGCTCTGCATGACGGCGGCGTAATTTTCCAGCCCCGCAAAGTGCGCGTTTGCGCTGTTCTCCATGACCGACGCCGCCAGCGACATGCCAAACGGCACGAGATACCACAGCGCAAACCCAAGGAACCCCGGCAGGAGGAACCATGCGTCCCGCCGGGGGTAGATAAAGTGCTTTGTGTGTTTCGAGGAATGCATTCGCGTCCTCACTCCTCCAATGCCATCTCCACGAGGTACGTCACGGAGTCCTGAAGTTCCGCGTCGCTGATGTGACCGAGATACCACTCCTGCAGGTAGCTCCAAACGGCATTGTAGAAATCCCGCTGCGCATGGAAGCGCGTGACGGCAAGGTGCGAACGGTACTCTTGCGCTTCGTAATACATATGCTCCGCGTACATCGACGTAAACGGAATATACTCAAACGACCGCCCCGCCTCCACTGTGTAGACCTGTGTGCCGTTTTCATCCATGAAAACCGGGTAATATGCGTATTTGTCAAGAATCAGCTGACTGGGGCATTCGCGTCCGATAAACGCAGTTTCGCCCATGACGACGCCCATGTCCAGCGCTTCTTCGGAGTACATTGCTTCGATGAATTTCGCCGCCATTTCCTTGTGGGGTGCGTTCTTCATAATACCGCAAGCGGTCATGTAGCCCAAATAACGCACATCGTTCTTGTCGAACACCGGCACGGGCAGCAGCATCCAGCTGTTCAGCGACGGCAGAATTTCATTCACGATTTCTTCTTCCGTAGGCCCACCTGAAAATGTCAAATTCGGGTCATGCATCAGCGCCAGCGTGTCTAAGTAACCTTCGCGCGCCATGAAACTCTGCATCATGCCAATGGGATTATCTGCACTTGTTATCACCATCAGTACATCATTTGTCCGATTTTCACGCAAAATTCCCGATTCATCGAGTTTCCTCGGCATCAGCGCATCCGATTTCAGCACCTGGCGGAATGTAGGAAAGTAGTCTGTGAAGAACCGATTAATTTCGTTTGGATACAATGCAAGATAATTCAAGAACATGTCCACCTGCACATTTTGCAGAGCTGGATAATCAAGCAAAGAAGCACCTGTCATCATGTACAAGTTCTTTTCCCTGTTTTTGCCAAATAAAATTGGAAACCGCTTGCTAAACTCAAGATACTCCTCCCACGTCCAAGCGCCGTCTTTGGCAGGATATTCAATATTGTTTTGCTCACTTAATTCGTAGTGAATAAACCACGCTTCCTGACCAATACTAATTGGCAATGCGAACAGCTTTTCGTTGTACATCAGTAGTTCGGACATATCCAATAATTCCGCCGGGTACGCTTCCAGGCCAATCTGGTCAAGCGTCAGCAGATAGTCCTTTTCCGCCATGTCTATCAGCCCGGCATATCCTGTGATAATCATATCAAAATCCGCCTGATTGGTCATCAGAAGGCTGTTCAGTTGATTGGTGCTGTACAAACGATATTCAATGGCAACGCCCGGATTTGCCTTGAAGAACGCCTCTTCAATGGGCAGATTCTGCGCATCACTTTCGGAAGTAACCGCAATAACCAAATGCAGCGGTTCTTCTTCTGCCACAGCGGAAAAGGATGGAACAAGTATCGTCAGGCAAAGCAGAAGCATCAGCAGTCGGCGCACAAGAGAACCTCCTTTGGTGTCACAAATAGTTACATAATCGGATCTGAGGATTGGGCGGCTGTCATTTGCTATTACTTATTAGTACTTACGTAAAAATTGGATTTTTGTATTAATAAGCCCTCCATACACACTGGTTTTGGGACCATACGAATATTTATCGAATGATGTATTGCTATCATACTTTGATGCGTAGCTTGCATGGTTCATTACCATCGAACATGTGTAATAATGCTCAACCATATAGCGATTCAAGCCTTCGTAAAATGTCCTTGTTGATTCACTTGGTTCGCCAACGCGACGAGTGTCCCCACCAGCATTATATGTTCCGCTCACAACACTTGATGCCCATGCTGCTAAGGGAGCAATTGAGTTCTTCGTCTGCTCATATTTACATGTAGCAGTTACCATCCAATACCCCATGTAAATGCGCTCATCCTTACTTCTGCCGTTTGAAAGATCTGTCACAGTAACTGTTGCGAAATAGGCATTTGCATCACTGTTAGTAAAGTATATCTCTTTCGCCCCTGTCTCTTCTGCTCCTGCCGTTCCGCAGAACAGCGTCATCAAAGAAACGAGCACCAAGAGGTACGCCAGAATCTTCTTCATGTAGCTTCCTTCCTTTCATGTCGGTCGTAAAGAAAACGCTGCCTTCGTTATGCCGCCCAATCTTCCCCTCGTAAGAGGCATAACTTTGATAGTGCTAATGGCATTTTATTGACCGCAAGTGTCATTTTACTTGTAGTATAGCGTAACGCTTGATATATGTCAAGTGCTTCAGCTTGTAAATTTATGAAAATCATCCAGCGTTTCCGAAAATGGTTTTCGTTTGGGTTGCACACGCAAAAACGCCTGCCCCTCACGCATCGTCAGGAAGCAGGCGTTTTCAAGTATTCTTTTGCTTATTCCAGCGGCAGTTCGTAACAGTTCCGGTCGAACACCGTCAGGGATTCACAGCCGGTTTCGGTAATCAGCACCATATCCTCCGTGCGCATGAACGCCTCGCCGGGCAGCCACAGCTTCGGCTCAATGCACATCACCATGCCGGGCTGAAAAACCTCCGGCGTTGTATTGTGCAGCCACGGAATTTCGTGCACATCAATGCCGATTTGATGCCCCATCATGCCGATGTTGGCGAAGTTGCGCAGGTTCTCACCGTAGCCGAGGCGGGAAAGCGTCTCGTGCAGCTTCGCGAAAGTGCACGACATACTGACGCCAGGCTTGATGTGGTCAAGCAGCTCCAGCTGCGCCGTTTGCAGCGCCTTGTATGCGTCCGCAATGTGGCGCGGGGCAGGACCGCAGTAGAACGAACGGCCGTAGTCAGAGCAGTAGCCGTCCATGACGAAGCCGTTGTCGAAGGCAATCGCCGTGCCGGGGGTTAGGGGTTCGTCCTTGGGAATCGTACCGATTTTGTCTTGGCAGCGTGGGTCGCCGGTCTTGGTGAATGTGCAGGACGGCGAGAACGGCACGTCAGAGCAGCCATGCTCCAGCCCCAGCTGATTCAGACGGTTCTCCACCTCCCACTGTGTCACGCCCGGACGCAGCATATCGCAGATGGTCGCCATGCACTCATCGGTGAAGGCAGCAACGCGGCGCAGGGCGGCAATTTCCTTCGGCTCCTTAATCATCCGAAGCGCCTCCACCAGCCCTTCCGCCGGGACACAGGCAATATCCTCCGCGCCCTCTTCCTTGAGCATGTTCTCAATCGCCTTGAAGGCGCACAGCCCCACGCCCAGCCGCTTGCAGCCGCGCACCACGTCCACCAGATTCGCAGCCAGCATGACATAATAGCAGCTGATGTCCACAGGCGTGTTCGGCATGGTGCGGGCGCGCTCGTAGGTTGCCAGCACGGTCGCCGCCCCCTCGCGCGGCACAAACAGCAGCACATCCGGCTTGGCTTGGAAGTAGCTCCGCTCGGTAGAGTACATCGGCGTACCAGGGAAAACATAGAAGCCCGTTTCCGGCGTGCGCTGCCACGGGTAGGTCGTGTCGTCCAAGAGGTACTGCAAGCTCGCGCTCGTGGCGTACACAGCGCCGTCGAGTTTCTCTTCACGCAGTTTTTCCTGCAGCTTTTCAATGCGGTGATTGGTCAGCATAATCGTTCAATCCTTTCCCATTATATGTTAGTCCTTCTGGACTTCCTTCAGGTAGCTGTATACCGTAAAAACGCTGATGCCCAGCAGCTGTGCCACGCGTTCTACGGATCCTTTTACCTCAAAAACGCCCTTGCGTTCCAGTTCGCTGATAAAAGCAATGCGCTGCGTTTTCGTCATATCCTCCGGCGAAACGGGGGTCTGCTGGAACTGCTCGGTAACGATGGTATCCACCACTTCGGTGATGTTTCGCGTGAAGATTTCCGGGTTCTGCGGTTTCATGGTCGAAACAGCGCGGCTGAGTAAATCAATCGCGGACTGATAGGGCGATATATCCATGTTGATACACAGGCAGCCACGCAGAATGCCGGATTCGTCGCGCAGGAATACGGTGGAGGACTTGAAGTGCCGCCCATCCGGCAGCTCAGAGAGGTAGCCGATCATATCCTGCGCGTCGTCGCCGTGGCGCTTCATTTCCTCAATGACGACGTTGGTCAGCGGGTCGCCGACGGTACGGTGCGTCAAATCCCCCGCAATAAAGACGATGGAGGCGTTCGGTTCGCTTACGTCATGCAGGATGACCTCGTACATATCACCCAAATACTGCTGCAGCCCCCGTGCAACGGGGATGAACTGCGATAGGTAAGTACGGTTTCGGATGGACATAAATCTGCCACCTTTCTTATGAATTAGGAAGCCGTTCACCGTTCATCAATTCCTGTACGCCGCGTTCGATGCGGTCAAGCCCTTCCTGCAAAATGGCGTGGCTGGTTGCGTAGCACAGTCGGACATGCCCCGCCGCGCCCGGCCCGAACCACTGCTTGTTGCCGGGCACAAGGTACACGCGGCTGCGCTCCAGAATATAGCGCGCGAAGTCGTCGCTGCTGACGCCCGTCTCCCGCATATCGAAGAAGGTGACGAATGTCGCCTCCTGCTTGTCGGCATGGATGCCGGGCATAGCGTTCAGGCGGTCATACGCCATATCGCGGCAGGTTTGCAGGTGCGCCACGAACGCATCCACCCACGGGAAGCCCTTCTCGAACGCGGCTTTCATCGCTACCTGCGTCAGGCACGGCACGCCGCCAACCGTCACGCCCACGCCCGACACGTCGAATGCGCGGTCAAAGAGCGCTTTTTCCGGACAAATCAGGTATCCGCCGCGGATACCCGCCATCGAGAAGCCTTTGGAAAAGCCGTAGACTGTCATAACGTGCTGCGTGTCCTCTTTCGGGAACTCCATCAGGCTGTGGAAGGGCACTTCCGAATAGATAATGTCCGACCATACCTCGTCGTTGAGGATATACAACCCATGTGCATTAGCGATATCCAGAATCTTCCGCAACTCCGCAACGGAATACAGCTTGCCCAGCGGATTATGCGGATTGCACAAGCAGAGCATCCGCGTTTTCGGGGTGATGTACCCTTCTAAATCGGAAAAATCCCAATGCCCGCCGTGCTTCTGGCAGGGATAGTAGATAGCTTTTCCGCCCGCCATTCCGATGCTGACACCAAACATCAGGTCAACCGGATCAAAGATGATGGCTTCGTCGCCGGGCGCAAGGACGGCCGCCGCAGCAATCTGCATGGCGCGCGCCGCGCTGTCCGTCGGAATGAACCATTCCGGCTCTGTTTTCTCATGCTTGCGTTTCCAAATGCCTTCCGCCAGCGTCTCGCGCAGCCCAGTGATGCCCAGCGGCGGCACATACGGCATGTAGCCGCCATTCAAATATTCATGCAGCGTATCGAGTATTTCCTGCGACGGCGGAAAATCCGGATCAGCGCTCGACAGCGGGATGACGTCCTCCGGCAAACTCGCCCAGCGCATACTGTAACTGCGCTGGCGCAATATATCCAGCCGAACGGCGTCATCAGAGAAAAGGTTCTGCTTCATGGCTCAAGTTCCTCCATTCTCTTCCGATGCTTTGCAGGCAGCGTCGAAAGATTTGCTTTCGGGGAAAAAAAGGGGAAATCCGTATTTTGCATAACTTCAAGATGGAAAATTGATTTTCCATTCGTTTTGATTATACCTCGCCTTTGTTCAAATGTCAAATGTTTTTTGCTCGCACGCACAAATTATTGTGTGCTAATTCGCAACTTTCTGGTGCTCCGAGTTAAATTTCACTTCTACATTTGAATAATATCGAGTAAGCGGAGTGGAAAGCGCCCAAAAAACACGATAAGTACAAAATCTTTTGCGAATTAGACTTGACTGCGGCACAAAAAATTGTTAGAATACCGTCAACACGCAGGGCAAGTTCATTGCTCCAGCGTGTGAAAGAAAATGAATCCAGCTCGTCAAAAACTTGCAGGATTCAGAAAACGAACGAAGTGGAGGGCTTGAACGATGAAGCGAGTTTTTTCTTTTCTGTTGACCCTCTGCCTCCTGCTCACCGCACTGCTTTCGGGCGCGGCGCTGGCGGAAGGCAGTACCCAGATCACGATTGGTCTGGTTGGCGAACCGGATACTATCATTCCGTATATGTATACGGCGGATAAGGATGCCATGGTCATCATGCAGATGATGCCGTATCTGTTCAAGCGGAACGACGAGACCAGCATCCCCGAACCACTGATGCTGGAAAGCTGCGAATTTGATGCCGACACGCTGACGTACACTTGGAAGCTGCGTGAAGGCTACACCTGGACGGACGGCGAGCCGCTGACCATCGACGATGTGATTTTCACGCTCAACACGCTGGCAAGCGCGGATTACACCGGCGGCGCGAGTACGAACGTGTCCAGCATTGCGGGCTATGCGGAAGCGCACAGCGGCGAAACAGTGGGCATGAGCGGTGTACAGAAAGTGGACGACTACACGATGACTGTGCAGCTGAGCGCATGGGATCCCACATTCCTCGGCTACTACTGCGACCCCGGCGCGATTTTACCGGAGCATGTGCTGTCCGGCGTTTCCTTCAGCGACTGGGCAAAGACCGATTTCGCGGAACATCCCGTGACATACGGCCCGTACAAGCTCGTCACTTGGGAACACGGCGAATACATCAAGCTCGTCAAGAACGAAGCCTGGGCAGGCGAACCGGCGCAGATTGACACCGTGATTTTCCGCTTTGCTGAAAGCGCAACGACATTCGTCAACGCCTATATGAATGGCGAAATCGATATGTTTAAGGCGCCAATTGAGGACGTAGAAACGCTGGCGTTCATGGACAACACCAAGACGTATGTCTGTTCCGGCAGTAACTATCCGCTCTACCCGAACCTCATCAAGGGTCCGCTTTCTGATGTGGAAGTACGCCGCGCCATCCTGTACTCCTACACGCCTGAGACCATTGCGAAAGCTGTTTTCGGCGATTACGGCGAAGGCTCCTGCTCCGTGTTCGTGAACCGAAACTGGGCTGCGGACAAGTCCACCTATCCCTACACCGAGGATCATGACAAGGCAAAGAGCATTCTGGAAGCTGACGGCTACGTCATGGGCAATGACGGCTACTATCAGAAGGACGGTGTGACCTTGGCGTTCACCTCCCTGTGCACCGGCAGTGAGCAGAACGACCTCCTCACCCTGTGGCAGTCCTCCCTGAAGAAGTCCGGCATCAAGGTCAACATCAAGCTGGTGGACTGGTCGGTCATGGTAGAAACCATCAGCAATCAGGAGACAGCGGATTACGGCACTTACACCTTTGGCGGCGGCGACGGCGATCCGTCCGGGCTGATGGTTCTCTACTGCTCTGACTTTGACGCTGCGAAGGGCGGCTTCAACTTCAACCGCTGCGGCGATGAAACCCTCGATGCCCTCTGGTACGCTGGTCAGGCGGAAACCGATCAGGCCAAGCGCACGGAAATCTACCACGAAATCAACACCTACATGCTGGACAACGCGCTGCTCTTCCCGTTTGTGGAAAAGAACACCGTCTGGGTTGCAAACGGCACGATAGACGGCGTGGTCATCAACAGCCTGAGCAATCTGGTGAACCTGCCTTCCTTCACGAAATAATTCCATCGGGGCAAACGCCCCCAAAAACCGCCTGCTGTCCGCGGACATACTTTTGTCCGCGGACAGCGTGGCATCAGACGAGGATGTGACGCAAGTTTGAAAACCCTGAGGAAAGTGCGTGCCTTTGTGGGCCGCCACTATGTGCTCAAACGTCTGCTGCAAATGATTCCGATTCTTTTCGGCATCACGTTGCTGACGTTTCTCATCATGAAAATCGCGCCCGGCTCGCCGCTGCAGACGATGATTAACCCGAAGCTGTCCATGGAGGACATTCAGGCGGCAGAGGATGCGCTGGGACTCAACGACCCCATTTATGTGCAGTATTTCAAGTGGCTGGGGCAGATTCTTCAGGGCAATCTGGGTTACAGCGTTATGAGCGGCCGCAGTGTGACGGACATCATCACCGAGCGCATCGGTCCGACACTTCTTCTCACGCTCACGTCCTACGCCATCAGTCTGCTGTTCGGTCTGATTTTCGGCATTTATTCCGCGACGCATTCCGGCTCTGTCGGTGATTACATCCTGACGGTACTGGCATTCATCGGCGTGGCTGTGCCGAGTTTTTTCCTTGCACTTGGCTCTGTGTATGTGTTCAGCCTAAAGTTAGGCTGGTTTCCAACTGGCGCCATGCGCACCATTGGCGTGGAGCTAACCGGTTGGTCAGGCTTTGTGGATGTTGTGCGCCACATGACACTGCCCGCTATCGTCATGGCGCTGCCGCAGACGGCGAGCATTACCCGCTATGCGCGCTCCAGTATGCTGGATGTTATCCATGAGGACTTCATCCGCACAGCGCGCGCCAAGGGCTTAGGCGAAAAGCGCGTGATTTTCGTCCATGCGCTGCGCAATGCCCTCATCCCGATTATCACGCTCTTCGGGCTGTCTCTGCCGGGGCTGCTGGGCGGATCGTACATTGTCGAATCCATTTTCAACTGGCCGGGTTTGGGCACGCTGGGCATCAAGGCCATCACCGCGCGCGAGTATTCCGAGCTGATGGCGCTAAACCTGATTACCGCCGTGCTGGTGCTGCTGGGCAACTTCATTGCCGACATGCTCTACACCGTGGCAGACCCACGCATTCGCGTATCCAAAGGAAAGGGGGAATGACCATGCGCCAGAATACAGTTCGTGCCGTCAAGGGCGAAAGCACCATGCGGCGCGCGGCGGAGAAATTCTGCCGCAACAAGCTGGCGGTCATCAGCCTCATCATCCTCCTTGTGCTGATTCTGCTGGCAATATTTGCGGACAAAATCTGCACCTACGACCCGTTGGCAGAGAACTACAAGGAAAATGGCATGATTGACAAGTACAGCGCCCCCAGCGCCGAGCACATTTTGGGCACGGACAGCATCGGGCGCGACGTGTTCGCCCGCCTGCTCTACGGCGGGCGCGCTTTGCCTGGCGGCGGCTGGTTCTCTACTGCACATA
>OGQP01002166.1_pt1 | contig 10656 bp, 9 predicted proteins | sample 1553251 | NCBI WGS metagenome assembly OGQP01 (sample SAMEA2580016, study PRJEB22360) | human gut metagenome | biome: human gut; feature: human-associated habitat; material: faeces | place: Denmark | collected 2008/2010 | reverse complement strand
ATATATTATGCGGGTAAGTTTTTATCATAATCAATCCTTCAAATTAATCGGGGATAAGGACTACGCATTATTAAACTTCTTATGCTTCAAGAATCCCTCAATGAATGGGTTTAATCCTCCATCCATAACTGATTGAATGTTTCCCGTTTCGATACCGGTACGATTATCCTTCACCAATGTATACGGCTGGAATACATAAGAACGTATTTGACTTCCCCATTCAATGGCCTGCTGTTCACCTTCAATCCCCTTTTTTACCTGTTCGCGTTTCTGCATTTCCAGTTCAAACAATTTTGCTTTCAGCAAACGCAGGCACTGTTCTTTATTTTGAAACTGGGAACGTTCATTTTGACAGGCTGCAACAATTCCCGTGGGAATATGTGTCATTCGCACTGCAGAACTTGTTTTATTGATATGCTGACCGCCTGCACCGCTTGCACGATAGTAATCAACACGTATATCAGCCATATTTAAATCAATTTCTATATCGTCACCAATTTCAGGCATTACATCAACCGCAGAAAAAGAGGTATGCCTCCGCTTTGCCGCGTCAAAAGGAGAAATACGAACTAAGCGGTGAACGCCTTTCTCGGATTTCAATAAACCATAGGCAAATTTCCCGCGAACCATATACTCTGCACTTTTGACACCCGCTTCATCTCCGGGAAGCATGTTCAATTCTTCCAGCACAAACCCCTCCGACTCCGCCCATTTAATGTACATGCGGATCAGCATTTCAGTCCAGTCCTGTGCTTCCGTGCCACCTGCCCCGGCATGAAAAGTAATAATTGCATCATTCGCATCGTACTTATCGTTTAGGAGCAGTTCTATTTCCTTCTTGTCTAATATATCTTTTAGCTCATTGATCTCTTCTTCCAGTTCACCTTCCATGTCCTGGTCATTTTCTTCAATGGCCATATCGAGTAATTCTTTTATGCTCTCTGCACGTGCAAAAAGGCGGGTATACGTGTCATAAGCAGCTTTTGCTTCAGTAGCTTTTTGAGATATTTCTTTCGCATGGTCTCCGTTTTCCCAAAAAGACGGATCACTCATTTCTACATCATAACTTCTAATTTTCTCCTCTAATTGAGGTAAGTCAAAGTGAATCCCTTATTTCTTTTTCATGTTCAAGCAGTTCTGTCAATGTTTTTTTCAAATCTTCCAACATCTGTTAATCATCTCGCTTTCAGTTTTATCTATTAAAAATTATCATTTATCATTTTCGCTCACTTCAGAATTATTCACAGAAGAATCAATTCTTTCTTTTTTAGAAGGAGCATCATTTTCCGGACTCGGTGTAAATTGGATTTGAATATGATAGAGATATAAAATGATTGTTTCAATCATAGACTGCTGCATTTCACTGAAAATATTAAATGCTTCCACCTTATATTCAACAATCGGATTTCGCTGCCCATATGAACGAAGTCCAATTCCTTCTTTCAACATATCCATATCATCCAAGTGTTCCATCCATTTGGAATCAACAACCTTAAGCATGACAGCCTTTTCCAATTCACGCATCATGGAAGATCCAATGGATTTTTCCCTTGCTTCATAGGTTTCATGCGCGATATCCATGAGTTTCCGCCCAATTTCTTCGCGGCTCATATTCTCAATTTCATCAAGTTTAACTTCACCGGGGGCAAGAAAATACTTTTCACAATATTTTATCAGTGCATCAAAATCCCATTCTTCCGGATAAAGCTTCGGATTCGCATATGTTTCCAGTCCATGATTGATAAGCATGTCTACCATATTTAAAATTTGGTCTTTCATATCCTGGCCTTCAAGGATTTTACGACGTTGTTCATAAACAACTTTACGCTGCTGATTCATAACATCATCATATTCAAGCACATATTTTCGGATATCAAAGTTTCTTTCCTCTACCCGTTTTTGGGCTTTCTGAATAGCGCTTGAAACCATACTGCTTCTGATTTCTTCATCCTCTTCCAGTCCCATTTTTTCCATGAACTTCTTGATGTTATCTCCACCAAAAATGCGGAGCAAGTCATCCTCAAGTGACAAGAAAAATTGACTGGAACCGGGGTCTCCCTGGCGGCCGGCACGTCCGCGCAGCTGATTGTCAATCCTTCGGCTTTCGTGACGTTCTGTACCGATGATTGCCAAACCTCCCAGCTCGGATACTCCTTCACCTAAAACAATATCAGTTCCCCTACCGGCCATGTTGGTGGCAATAGTAACTTGGCCTTTTTGCCCGGCCTGTGCTACAATTTGTGCTTCTAATTCATGATATTTCGCATTTAATACATTATGGACAATACCAGCCTCTTTCAGCATATGACTCAGTTGTTCCGACTGCTCAATAGACGTTGTACCGATAAGCATTGGCTGCCCGGTAGCGTGGCGCCTTTCAATTTCACGGACAACGGCCCTGTATTTGCCACGTTTCGTCTTAAAAATAACATCAGGCAGATCTTTTCGTTGGACAGGTCTATTGGTAGGAACTTGGAAAACTTCAAGCCCGTAGATTTTAATAAATTCCTGTTCTTCTGTTTTTGCCGTTCCAGTCATGCCTGCCAGTTTATCATACATTCTGAAATAGTTTTGAAATGTGATCGTTGCTAAGGTTTGGCTTTCACGTTGTACTTGCAATCCTTCTTTTGCTTCTATAGCTTGATGTAGTCCGTCGGAGTACCGGCGGCCATACATTAATCGTCCTGTAAACTCATCAACGATAACAACTTCTCCATCTTTAACGACATAATCACGGTCGCGCTCCATCATGGCCTGTGCGCGCAGTGCTTGTACAAAAAGATGATTCAGTTCCAGATTATCTGTATCATAAAGGTTATCGACCTTAAGCATTTTTTCCATTTTTGACACACCGGCTTCAGTCGGTGCAACAGTTTTCTGTTTTTCATCAATGGTATAATCCTCTCCTAATTTAAGTTGAGGAACTAATTTAGACATCACATAATAATTATCTGTAGATTTTTGGCCCGGGCCAGAAATAATAAGCGGCGTACGTGCCTCATCAATGAGAATACTATCTACTTCGTCAATTAAGCAATAATGGAGAGGCCGCTGTACCATTTGATCCAAACCGCTTACCATGTTGTCACGTAAATAATCAAACCCGAATTCATTGTTTGTCCCATAAGTAATATCTGAATTATAAGCAATTTTTCGCTGTTCAAAATCCAAATCATGCACAATAAGGCCAACCGATAATCCTAAGAATTTATATACTTGCCCCATCCATTCACTATCACGCTTAGCCAAGTAGTCATTGACAGTAATAACATGAGCCCCTTTGCCCTCTAATGCATTCAAATATACCGGTGCCGTAGCGACGAGAGTCTTGCCTTCTCCCGTACCCATTTCTGCAATGTTGCCACGGTGCAGAATAATACCGCCGATAAGCTGGACATCGAACTGCCTCATTCCTAACACACGGCGGGAAGCTTCTCTTATGACAGCAAATGCATCTGGCAGAATATCATCCAAAGTCTCACCTTTTGCAAGTCGTGCCTTAAACTCATTAGTCTTATTTGCCAAAGAAGAATCCCTCAGTTTCTTCAATGCTGATTCCTGTGGGTTGATTTTTTCTTCCACAAGCTGCCGCATTTTCTTTATATCACGTTCATTGGAACCGTTAAATAAGCGGTCAAAAAACTTATTGAACATTAAAATACTCCTTATCCTACCAGCAAAAACAATTTTCATTTACACGAATATCTAGTATATTTTAGCAAAACATAGACATATAGTCAAAAAAGAGCGGATAAAACCGCCCTTTTTCAATCACTTCATTTAATTCTTATTTTGCAGCATCAATTAAACCGTATTTTCCGTCATCTCTGCGATAAACGACAGCCATCGCTTCTGTTTCAGAATTAAAAAACATAAAAAAATTGTGCCCCAATAAATTCATTTGTAAAATAGCTTCTTCCGGAGACATTGGGTTAATAGTAAAACGCTTTTGTCTGACAATCTCAAATTCACCCTCGCCTGGTACGGGTTCTTTCTCACTGACAAACTGTTTGTTTAGAACATTAGATTCTTTAAAACGTTTGGCCAAACGGGTTTTATATTTGTGAATTTGACGTTCAACCTTGTCAAAAACCAAGTCAATAGACTTATACATATCGTCGGATTTTTCAACACCACGAAGAATAACACCATCCACAAATGCAGTTACTTCACAGGTTTTAGTCATGTTTGAAATTCTAAGGAGTACATTAATTTTAATCGGTTTATCAAAATATCTTTGTATCTTTCCGGTGTGTTTTTCTACATAAGTACGTAAAGCTTCTGTGATTTCAAGATTTTTCCCTCTAACTGTCAATTCCATAAATGAATCCCCCTTTCACGAATGAGCAATTTATGTACTGCTCTTTATAGTTATTATAGTATATTCCTCTAAATTTTCAAATTGATAATAATCGGTTAGATGTCTATTTTATTAGATATTTGAATGTATTTGATACGAATGTAAAATGAAAATTACAATTGCTGCTAATTATACCAATTATTTATAAAATGCTCTCTAAACATTAACTGTGTAGAAGAAAAATTTACTAAATGGCAATAAAAAAGCAGAATCGAAATTCGATCCTGCTTTTTGAATCAAAAACCTACGCTTTATCGCTTCAGTAAGTGATCAGTCTACCACTTTTACATTAGCAGCCTGAGGACCTCTTGCACCATCAATGATATCGAAGTCTACTTTCTGGCCTTCACTCAGTGTTTTAAATCCTTCTGTCTGAATTGCAGAGTAATGAACGAAAACGTCGCCGCCTTCTTCTCTTTCAATAAAGCCGAAGCCTTTGTCTGCACTGAACCACTTAACTGTACCTTTCATAAAATGTTCCTCCTAAAAATATTACTACTTTGCCCCATTCGGACACGAATTAACATTACCACAAATCATAGATAGAGTCAATGATAAATAATATTTCACCTTACAATACTTGAGCCAGGAAGGATTTTGTCCTTTCTTCTTTCGGGGTTTTAAAAATCTCCTCCGGAGTTCCTTCTTCCAAAATCATCCCGCTGTCCAAAAAGAGTATTCTTGTACCCACTTCTTTGGCAAAACCCATTTCATGCGTAACAACTACCATAGTCATACCTTCTTCCGCTACTTCTTTCATGACATCCAGTACCTCATGAACCATTTCCGGATCCAGTGCAGAAGTCGGCTCATCAAACAAAAGAACTTTTGGTTTCATCGCAAGCGCTCTCGCAATGGCTACGCGTTGCTGCTGACCTCCTGACAATTGATTTGGCTTATATTTTGCTTTATCTTCAAGTCCAACTTTACGAAGTAACTGTATTCCTCTTTCATAGGCTTCTTCTTTCCTTATTCCCCGAACCTTCATGGGAGCCAGCATAATATTTTGTATCACTGACATATGTGGAAATAAATTAAATTTTTGAAATACCATTCCTACCTCAGTACGTACAATATTAAGATGCTTTTCTCCATCCAAGGGCATTCCGTCAAAAGTAATAACTCCTGATGTAACGGTTTCCAATCCATTAAGGCATCGTAAAAAAGTGCTTTTCCCCGAGCCGGAAGGGCCTATAATGACAACTACTTCATTTTTCTTGATTTTACTACTTATATCTTTTAAAACAGTTAAATTTCCAAACTTTTTCCCTATATGCTTTATATCGATAATATATTTTTCTTCATCCATAATTATCTCTTTTCCAGAAATGCTACAATCCTTGAAATCGCCATTGTCATTATTAAATATAAAACTGCTACGGTCATCCAAATTTCAAATGAACCATAGGTTTGTGCAATAATCAATTGACCGCGTCTTGTGAGTTCCTCAAATCCGATAACAGACACCAGAGAAGAATCTTTTAACATTGCAATAAATTCATTTCCCAAAGGCGGTAAAATATTTTTAAATGCTTGTGGCAATATAATGAAACGCATAGTTTGCCACCAGGTGAGGCCCAATGAACGTCCAGCTTCCATTTGTCCCACATCAATGGCTTGAATTCCTGCGCGAAAAATTTCAGAAACGTAAGCACCACTATTTATTCCACAAGCCGCGACTGCTGCGATAAAAGGTTCTACCCGCTGACCGATTGCCATGGGCAATGCAAAGTAAATCAAAAAGATCTGTACCAGCAATGGTGTTCCACGTATACAGTCCGCGTAAACCGCTGCCATTATTCGTAATATTTTAAACTGCGATATACGGGCAATTCCAACAAAGAGACCAATAAAAAAACCTATTGCTACGCTGAATGCAGTAATTTCTATTGTTACCCCCGCACCCATAAGCAGAATTGGCAATGCACGTTGTATAAGTTCAAAATCCATTTAAATATTAACTCCCCTAATATTATTTCGTACATGTATAGATATTTGTATGATTGTATAATTTATCCAAGCAAGCGTCAATAGCCTGTTCATATCCGTTCCGTAAAAGTAAAACCCTTTCAGATTAAAACTAAGACCCCCATTCGGAGGTCTTGGTTATCAGATAAAAATTTCCGGTAAATTCCGGTAAATATTTTTCAGAAATAGTTTAAATCACATTTTAACAATATTGGAGGCTGTCTTTTAAAAGCTGTACGGATTTCTTCTTCCCAAATAAAGCAATCATAGCATATAAGCCAGGGCCATGTGTTTCTCCGGTCAACGCAATTCTTATAGGTTCAAATGCCGCTTTTCCCTTAATTCCGGTTTTCTTCATCAAGAACGAAAAGCACTTTTTAATGGAATCCTCATCAAAGGGATCCAATGCGTCTAATGCATCAGCAAATTGACGGATAAGTACGGCACTGTTTTCCTGTTTCATAATAGAAATCTTTTCTTCATCAGTAATTTTAGGATGTGTCTCAAAAAATATTTTTACATTTTCTGGCGTTTGTGCTCCATAGTACAAATGGTCGCGGACGAACCATACAACATCTTTCAGCCACTGTTCCTTTTCTAAAGAAAGCGGCAATGATACATATCCCGCTTCAACAAGAAACGGCAGTGCTACCTGGAAAAGTTCATCAGGCGATAACTTCTTCATATATTGGAAATTAATCCAATTTAATTTTTCGATATCAAATACTGCATCATTAGCAGAAACACGTTTCATTGAAAATTCCGAAATGAGTTCCTCCCGGCTGAAAATTTCCCGTTCACCTTTAGGCGACCAGCCAAGAAGAGCCAGGTAATTAACCACTGCATCCGGAAGATATCCCATTTTACGATATTCATCCACAGAAGTCGCTCCGTGACGTTTGCTCATTTTTTTGTGGTCAGATCCGAGAATAAGAGATATATGTCCAAATTTTGGGATTTCATATCCAAGTGCCTGATATATAGCAATTTGACGCGGGGTATTAGATAAATGCTCTTCTGCACGAATAACATGGGTAATTCCCATAGATGCGTCATCAATGACTACCGCAAAATTATAAATGGGGATTCCGTCTGATTTAACAATAATAAAATCACCTACACCAGCTGCTTGAAATTCCACATGCCCGCGAACCATATCATCGAACGCAAATACACCATCTTTAGGAACGCGAAGGCGGATTGCGGGTTTACGTCCCTCCGACTTATATTGTTCGATCTGTTTTTCGGTTAAATGGCTGCAATGGTTATTATATATAGGTGTTTTCCCTTCCTTCAACTGCTCCTTTCTGCTTTCCTCCAATTCATCCGCTGAACAATAGCAATAATAAGCTTTCCCTTCCTCAAGGAGACGCTGAACAGCTGCATTATAAAGTGGAAGTCTTTCTGTCTGTCGATAAGGTCCGTTCTCACCACCTACGTCAATACCTTCAAACCAAGCCATTTCATCGCTTTTTTTATATTTTCTTCAGATTCTCTTGTGGAACGGGCCAGATCTGTATCTTCAATGCGCACTAAAAACTTCCCATTTTGATGACGGGCAACTAACCAGTTAAATAATGCAGATCTTGCTCCGCCGATATGAAATGGACCGGTAGGACTTGGAGCAAAACGGACTTTAAATTCTTTATTCATTATATTCCCTCCTGAATAATATGACTGATGCAAGTGCCGCAATACCTTTCCCGCGGCCAATATCCCCTAATTTTTCATTCGTCGTGGCCTTTATATTGATTTGATTTTTTGAAATATTTAACGCAGCAGACATTATGGCTTTCATTGCTTCTATATACTCGGATATTTTGGGTTTTTCTGCAATAACAGTACTGTCTATATTACCAATCAAATAATTTTGTTTCGTAATGTGCCGACTTACCTGTTTAAGTAATTCCAAACTGCATGCCCCATCAAACCGGACATCACTATCAGGGAAAAAGTGGCCTATATCAGGTAGTCCTGCAGCTCCCAGCAATGCATCCATAATCGCATGAATCAGAACATCCGCATCGGAATGCCCCGATAATCCACCAGAATCAGCAATTTTTATTCCACCCAAAAATAAAGGGCGAGATACCTCAAAACGATGGATGTCATACCCCTCTCCGACTCTGATGTAAGCTGGTATTTTGCTTGGATATATCATATTGCTAAAGCGGTTCCAATCTTCCGTCGTGGTTACTTTAAAAAAGTTCTCGCGTCCGGGAATAATTGTGACCGGAATCTTTACCGCCTCAAATATCGAGGAATCATCTGTTATATTCTTTAATGACTTTATTTGCAATAAGGCTTTTTTGTACAAAGCCGTAAGTACCCCTTGCGGTGTCTGGGCACGATAAAGTTTCGAACGGTCTACCGTTTTCTTCACTTGTTCATCGTTTATCTCCTTCATTGTATCTATACAGGGAAGAGCAAAAATGACGGCTGGATGCGCAGGCCCCAGCTTGTTAAGAATTTGATCTATCGCGTCTCCGCCGACCAATGGACGCGCTCCATCATGAATCAGGAGTTTCTCCGATTTAGAAGATATTTGAGAAATTCCATTGATGACAGAATCTACACGCGTATTTCCACCTTGTCCCCATTTAATCGGAATGGCATGTTTAAATTCTGAAAGAATCTGTTGAAATTGACTTTTTTCAGTATCTTTCACAACAATGACGATTTCATCTAGTAGTTTACTGTCTAAAATATTTTTAAAGGTATACCAGATTAAAGGATGTCCATGCATCTCCATAAGCAGTTTATTTATTGAGCCGCCTATACGGGTTCCCTCTCCCGCCGCTACTAAGATAAGGCTATTCATCATATCCACTCTCTAATTTAGCTTTTGCGAAAATTATTTGTCCGGCTTTTGTTTGCAAGACGGATGCAATAATAACAGGTATTTCCTGTCCGATAAATTGGCTCCCATTTTCGACCACGATCATTGTCCCATCATCTAAAAACGCTACACCTTGTCCTTCTTCCTTGCCATTTTTTACTAATTGGACATACACTTCTTCCCCCGGAATAACAGCCGGTTTTAATGCAATAATAAGTTCATTGATATTTAATACCGCAACCCCTTGTAATTCCGCAACCTTATTTAGATTATAATCATTAGTAATAATTTTATAGCCATGAGTTCTCGCTAGTTTTACTAATTTAGAATCAACTTCATTAATCTCCTCAAAATCTTCCGTCAAAATAATCAGTTCATCTTTGCTTTTCTTCTTTATCTGATTAAGAATATCCAATCCCCGACGTCCGCGATTTCTTTTCAATACATCTGCTGAATCAGCAATTTTCTGTAATTCTTCCAGCACAAAAACAGGAACGATGATTGGCCCCTCTAAAAAACCAGACTGATAAATATTCAAAATACGTCCATCAATAATAATATTCGTATCAAGCAGTTTCCCTACTTTTTTCTTTTTCTGTTTTGTACCAGATTCTGCCTTGAAATGAAACCATCCTGCAATTTCGGCCTTTTTGGAAATTGTCAGGTGCATTCCGATATATCCCAAAATTATACTGAGAGCCACAGATACATAAGGACCTATATATGGAATACTGCCAAACGCCAATCCAACTAAATTAGCTATAATAAGCCCTGCAAATAATCCTAAAGTACCAATTATAAGATCCTGTGTCGATATAAGCAGCAGTGATTTTTCGACTCGGGATGTAAAGGCAAACAAACTGCTAATCAAATAGCCCGAAATGACTCGTCCTACAAGTGCACCTAAAATTCCGCCTATCAGCATGACACCCAATGATAAAATTGTAATTCCCAAAATTGTCTCGGTCAAAACGTTTTTAGGAATGACTGCGGTAAGCAACGGTTCCGTCTGGGTAGACAACACTATTCCCAATACAGAAAAAAGCAGAATAAATATGGCCTTTAATACTTTTTCCGGCATATTATAAATTCCTCTTTAGTTTCCATAAAATGATTTCTGAAATACTACATTTACACATTTTAATTATAATAGCACAATCATAACGGATTGAAAAACAAACCTTTCTCTTATCTCACACCTGTGATTTAAAAAAATGGATCGCCTCTTCCAAATGATTTATAAATACCACATGCGAGAGTAATTCCTCCCGGTGATTATCTTTAAAATAGTTTTCAGCCTCTTCCTGATTCCTCGCAGGGAGGACAAATTCAGTAAAATTCATTTTGACCGCCTCTTTGAGTCGTAAGCTTACCTTAGAAACAGGGAGGATTTCACCGGTTAATCCAATTTCACCTAAAGCCATACAGAATTTTTTCAAAGGTATATCATACTTTACGGAAAATAATGCCAGTGCTACTGATAAATCCG